>Ga0105244_10001090_pt1 | contig 22613 bp, 19 predicted proteins | sample KBSM44metaG_FD_80423 | JGI IMG/M metagenome (GOLD analysis project Ga0105244, IMG submission 80423) | Miscanthus rhizosphere microbial communities from Kellogg Biological Station, Michigan, USA - KBS M4-4 metaG | ecosystem: Host-associated > Plants > Roots > Rhizosphere > Soil | place... | reverse complement strand
GTGTGGGACGCCCTGCACGACCACTCGACGCCGGCGCGGCTGGCCGACGTGGACGTCGCTTATTTTGACGCATCCGACCTGGCGGCGGGAACGGAAGCGGACCTGCAGCGTCGTCTTCATGAAGCGATGCCCGAACTTCCCTGGGAAGTCACCAACCAGGCGGCGGTGCATCGATGGTTCGAAGGGTATTTCGGGCATGCGGTCGAGCCGCTGGGATCGCTTAACGAAGGGGTCGGCTCGTGGCCGGAATACGCCACCGCCGTCGGCCTGTGCCTGCATTGGGATGATTCCATCGAAGTGATCGCGCCGCACGGTTTGGACGATCTTTTCAACTGCGTGGTGCGCCGCAACCCGGCGCGGGTTAGCATGGAAACCTATCGCATGCGCGTCGCGCAAAAAGACTATGCTTCGCGCTGGCCTCGCGTGACCGTCATACACGGTTAGCGTTGAGAAGGAGTTTCCATTGCATCCAGCCGCCGAAGCTATTGTCGATCTTTACGAACGCCACGCCGCCACGTGGGTGGGAGCCCGTTTGCAGGAGCGCGAACTGTACGAGCGCGCGTGGCTGGATCGCTTCACCGAGGCCATTCCCGCAGGCGGGCCGGTGCTGGATATCGGCTGCGGCGCCGGCGAGCCGATCGCCAGGTATTTGAGCGAACGCGGCTACGCGGTGACCGGTATCGATTCCTCCTCCGCGATGGTGGCCATGTTCGAGGCGCGCCTCCCCCATCAAACAGCCCTGGTTGCGGACATGCGCGCCTTACACCTTGGGCAACTCTTTCACGGCATCCTTGCCTGGGACAGTTTTTTCCATCTGAATCACGAGGATCAGCGACGCATGTTCGCGGTGTTTCGCGCCCACGCCGCGCCGCGCGCCATGCTGATGTTCACCAGCGGGCCGTCGCATGACGAAGCCATCGGAAGCCTGGAAGGCGAGCCCCTGTACCACGCCAGCCTCGATGCGGCGGAGTACCGGCAACTGCTCGAGCAGGAAGGTTTCGCCGTCGTCGCCAACGTCGCCGACGACCAAACCTGTCGCGGCCGCACGGTTTGGCTGGCCCAGCTGCGGTAGATACGCCTGCGCTTCGTTGCTCAGGCGGCGTCGCCGCGTCGAGCCCTTACTGTCCTACGAAGGCTCTTTCGGGCGGGGACGGCAGGACCTGCCGAATCGCCGCCGTGACGATTTCCGGGGACGTCAGCGCCATCTGGTGGCTGGAGTCCGCCACCACCGTCCTTCGGGTACAGCGCGCGCACCGCGTCGCGGGTGGCGTCATCCATCCGGAACGCACCGAAGTCGACCGCGATCGCGGTACTCGATGTCGGCTGATTCACCGGGCGCACGATGGGCTTGTCGTCGATGCCGGAAAGCCCCAGGACCATCTCGCCGGTCTCGTCGATCGTCTCGATTTCGCGCCAGACCGAGCGGGAAAACGCCAGTTGGCCGGCGATGCGCGTCATCAGGGGAAAGTCCTGCGCCTTCTTGACCATGCGCGGGTAGAGCGAGTCGACCAGCACCAGCGCCGTCACCGCCTGTGCGACGAATCGACAGCCGGCGCGGCGAACGGCAAGCGCCGGCTACATCGCGGCGTGATTGTGCCGAACGCCCGGCTTTACGAGGGCAGCAGGCCGGCGCCCTGATACGTTTCGATCAGCGCGTCGAACAGCTTGATATCGGCGCGGCCGCGTGCCATGAGCTGGGCGCCGCCGACCGCCGCGAAGATGGCCTGCGCCCGCCGCGTGGCGTCATCGGGGCCGGCCACCCGCGCCGCCGCCAGGGTTTTCGCCAGCCACGCGACGTTGACGTCGGCGAAGGCTTGCACCTCTTTCTGCACCACGGCCGGCAGATCGTCATACTCGGCGGCCATGAAGCTGCCCAGGCACATGCGATTGTCGTTTTCCAGCGAGCGGCGGAACGTCTCCGGATAACGGCGCAAGGCGGCGAGCGGGTCCGGCGTCTCGGCCGACAACGCTTCCAGGGTCACGGCCGAATCCTCCCAGTAGCGCTTGGCGACGGCGGCCGCGAGATCGGCCTTGCTCGGAAAATGATGGTAGAGGCTGGCCGCCTTGATGCCGACCTGTTCGGCCAGTCCGCGCACATTCAAACCGCCATAGCCATGCGCCTGCGCGATCCTGGTCGCCGCCGCCAGGATCCTGTCGCTGGAGTTGGTTGTGGGCTCGGTTTTCAAGATTTTCCTCGAACAGTGTTGACGGAGTCGATTATAACGTATATCTTTCAGCCTAACGAACGTTAGGTAGAAAGATGGACTAGCGTTTTCCTGTGACCACCCTCATCGAAAGGCAACTATGAACACCGAACTTTTCTATCAAGACGCGACCAAATTGGCCGAACTCATCCGCACCAAGGAAATCTCGCCGGTCGAAGTCATGCAAGCGCACATCGACCGCATCGAGGCCGTGAATCCGAAAGTCAACGCGATCGTCACGATCGCCGACGACGCGCGCAAGGCCGCCAAGGCGGCGGAGGCGGCGGTGCTGTCGGGGGCCGAACTGGGTCCGCTGCACGGCGTGCCCTTCACGGTGAAGGACTCGATCGACACCGCCGGCGTGGCCACCCAGCGCGGCTCGCCGATCTTCAAAGGCCGCGTTCCCGACGCGGACGCCACCAGCGTGGCGCGCATGAAGTCCGCCGGCGGCATCCTGCTGGCGAAGACGAACTTGCCGGAATTCTCCTATTGGATCGAGAGCGACAACCTGCTGTCCGGCGCCTCGAACAACCCGTGGGACTTGAGCCGCACGCCGGGCGGCTCCAGCGGCGGCGAATCGGCGGCGATCGCGGCGGGCATGTCACCGCTCGGCCTGGGCACCGACCTCGCCATCTCCGTGCGCGGACCGGCCGCGCAGACCGGCATCACATCGATGAAGGCGACCCACGGCCGCGTGCCGATGACCGGGATCTGGCCGCGCGCGCCGCGCCGCTTCTGGCATGTGGGGCCGATGGCCCGCTCGGTGCGCGACATTGCGCTGGCCTTCTCGCAGCTGGCCGGCCCGGATGGCAAGGACGCCTTCGCCACCAGCAGCGCGCGGTTCGACGCCGGCATCGGCAACGCGCCTTCGCGCCCGCTGCGCGTCGGCTGGATGGTCGGTCCCGGCTTCGGACCGGTCGATCCCGAGGTGGCGGCGACGGTCAAGGCCGCGGCCAGGGCGCTGCAGGACATCGGCGTCTTTGTCGAGCACGTTGGCATCCCGGCGCTGGAGCGCGACTTCGCGCTCGATGTATTCAACAAGCTGCACGTGATGGAGATGAAGCCGGCGTTCGCGGCGGCGACGGCTGGCCGCAGCCAGGATGAACTCTACAAGATGGCCAAGACCATGCTGTCGCTGCCCGATACTTCGATGAAGGACTACATCGAGGCAGAGCAGGCGGCAGAGCGGCTGCGCGACGGCTACGCCGATTACTTCTCGCGCTACGACGCCCTGATCACGCACGTGCTGCCGATTCCGGCCCACAAGCACGGCGTGGAGTCTTTCGTCATCGACGGCCAGACGGTGGATGCCACTTACTTGCAAGGCGCGACGGTGCCGCTCAACGTCACCGGCTTGCCGGGCTTGGCGATGCGCTTCGGTACCAGCAAGGAAGGGTTGCCGATCAACATCCAGATCGTCGGCAAGTGGCAGGCGGAGTCGACGATATTGCATGTCGCCTCGCTACTGGAAGCGGTCAGCCCGGTTCGCGGGCTCCATCCGGCGTTGTGACGCCGGGGAAGATAGCGAAGCAGACCGGTGGCTAATCCGCGCCTTTTACGCTGATGCCATTCAGGAACAGGTCCACCAGATGCCCGATACGCGATGTCGGTGAACGGTCATTTTCGATTGCGAGGGAAATGGCCGTTACCACGTAAATGAAATCCTCGTACGTGACATCGGAGCGAATGGCGCCTGCTGCTTGTCCACGCTGAAGCAGCCGATGCCCTTCCGCAGTGATCGCATGGCATCCGGGCGTCCCGCATTGGATGACCGTCCCGATCGACGCAGCAAGGCTTTGATAAGTGCTCGTGTCCCTGGCAAGCTCTTCAAGATAAGCGCGTACCGCGTCGCCTGGAGCGAGATCCGCGTCGCGCGCACGGCTGGTCTCCGCCAGCGACAGGAAACGCTCATTGCTGGTCGCGGCCAAAAGTGCCTCACGCGTGGGAAAGCGCCTATAAAGCGTCCCGATACCGACGCCCGCGCGCTTGGCAACTTCCTCCAGTGGAACACCCGCTCCCTTTTCCAGGAAAAGCGCTTCGGCGGCAGAAAGGATCAGTTCGCGGTTTTTCTGCGCGTCGGCCCGGAGGGCAGGTTCATCACTCAATTTTTTTCCTCTTTTGCTTGTCAAACGGAGGATACCTCCATATTATAAGTGGAGCAATCCTCCACTTATCAGAAAGGGTATCGAGAAATGACCAAACGTTTCGAAAACAAAGTCGTGGTGATCACGGGCGGCAGCGACGGCATCGGCCTCGCAACGGCGAAACTTTTCGCCATAGAAGGTGCGCACGTGTACATCACAGGGCGCCGGGAAGAACTCCTGACCGCAGCCGTGAAAGAGATCGGCCACGGCGCGGTCGGCGTGCAAGGCGACGTCACCAACTCTGCCGATGTCGCCCGGCTTTACGAACGGATCCGACGCGACCACCAACAGGTCGATGTCGTGTTCGCCAATGCGGGCATTTACGAGCCCGCTTCACTCGATGTGATCGACGATACGCATTTCGACTCGACGTTCAACGTCAATGTGAAAGGCGTGGTGTTCACTGTGCAGGGAGCATTACCGCTGATGACAGCGGGAAGTGCCGTCGTCCTCAACGGCTCCATCGCTGGCAGTAAAGGGCTGTCAAACCAGTCTCTGTATAACGCCAGCAAGGCAGCGGTGCGCTCGTTCGCCCGAAGCTGGACGAATGACCTGAAGGAGCGGGGCATCCGCGTGAACGTGGTCTCGCCTGGTGGAACGGAAACACGCATGATACGGAGCTACCTCGACTCGCAACCGGAAGTCGAAGAGGCGCTCAATAAAAGCGTTCCGCTTGGGCGATTGGGGGAACCGAACGAGGTAGCACGAGCAGTCCTCTTCCTGGCATCAAGCGAGAGCAGCTTTGTCGCTGGACATGAACTTTTCGTCGATGGCGGTGTGGCCGCAGTCTAGGCCTCGGGGCCCCATACCGTGGCGTCGGGCCGAAATAGCGACACGAGTTGGTTTCCGTGTGCTACCGAGCATAGGCGACGTGGTGCCAAGGATACAATGTCTTGCCGCACCGCGCCGGTGATGATCGACCAACCGACCTTGCCCAATGCCAGCTACCGCCACCTCGCCCGACGCCCGTTTTTTCATCGCCCTCAATGCCGGCTCCGGCCATTCCGAGACGGAGGAACGGCGCACGACCATTGAATCGGTGCTGCGCGCCGCAGGCCGGCAGTTTGAGTTGACCATCGTCGATCAACCGGACACGATCGACGAGATCGCAGGCCAGCTTGCCAGGCAAGCGGCTGACGCCGGCGGCGTGCTCGTGGCAGCCGGCGGCGACGGCACCATCAACGCGGTGGCGCGCCAGGCGATCGCGCACGGCTGCGCGTTTGGCGTGCTGCCGCAGGGCACCTTCAACTATTTCGGCCGCACCCACGGCATCCCGGAAGACCTGAGCGCGGCGGTGCACGCGCTGCTCGCCGCGCGCCTGCATCCGGTGCAGGTGGGCATGGTCAACGACCGCGTGTTCCTGGTCAACGCCAGCATCGGCCTGTATCCGAAGCTGCTGGAGGAACGCGAACTGGACAAGAAGCAGTTCGGCCGCAGCCGGCTGGTGGCGGCGCTGTCGGCGCTGAAAACCGTCTTGAGTCCGCATCGCCGTCTGCGCCTGGTGCTGCAAATCGACGGCCAGCTGCAGCGGCTGCGCACCGCCACATTCTTCGTTGGGAACAATCGCCTGCAAATGGAGCAGATCGGCATTCCGCCGATGAGCGCCGCCCTGGAGGATGGCCGGCTGGCGGCGGTGGCGCCCCGCACCAAAGGCAAACTGGGGATGTTGTGGTTGCTGCTGCACGGCGCGCTGGGTCGGATGGGGCGGCTGGATCAGGCCGACGAGCTGACCACCTTCAGTTTCAAGCAGATGCAGGTGAAAGTGAAGGGCCGCAGGTTGGCACGACGCCGCCAAGTCAAGGTGGCCATGGATGGCGAGGTGAGCTATATGGACAACCCGCTGGAGTTTCGGGTGATGGAGGAGCAGTTGTTGCTGTTGAAGCCGGATGCGACATGGGCGCACGAGGTCGAGGCGCCTGCGCTAGTCAATATCCGGTAGCGGCAAATCGACAAAATACTATCGTCTTGTTTTCAGTCCGCTGTATGATTTACCTGGTTTCCAACACTTGCCACCCGACCGTAAAGATGCGAAGCCTGATACCAACGTCGTGGACGACTTCATCGTGTCCCACTTGCCAGGAAAGAACTGCACGTATGCATATCAGCAAGGTCCGCCTCAGCCTCTGCTTCGCCGTGGCATTGCTGGGTTGCCAGGCCGGCAAAAGCCAGGCTGCTGACGTTCCGTCGGAAACGGTGACCTATACCGAAGCCGGCTCACCTATCGTGTTAAAAGGCCTGATCTATAAGCCACCTGGCGACGGGCCGTTCCCTGCGGTGCTCTACAATCACGGTAGCGCACCAGGCATGACGAACACCCAGGCGTTCGATTTGCTTGGTCCGGTGTTTGCCGCCCACGGCTGGATATTGTTTGCGCCCTATCGGCGGGGGCAGGGCCTGAGTGCCGAGGCCGGCCCCTACATCCTTGATGAAATCGCCGCTGCCCGCAAACGGGGCGGGCAGCAAGCCGCGAGCGAGACCCTGGTCAGGCTGCTGACGACCGATCATCTGTCGGATCAGACGGCTGCGTTTGACTGGCTTGTTCAACAGCCCTTTGTGCAGACATCCAGAATCGCCACCATGGGAAACTCGTTTGGCGGCATCGAAGCCTTGCTTGGGGCCCGGCGTCTCGGCTATTGCGCGGCGGTCGATGCCTCGGGCGGGGCCGAAAGTTGGGCACAGTCGCCTGAACTGCGCGACACCATGACAAAGGCGGTCCGCCAAATCCCGATCCCCGTGCTATTTTTCCAGGCCAAAAACGACTACGATGTAGCGCCGAGCGTTACTCTCCACAAAGAGATGGTCGGGGCTGGCAAGGCGGCGGAGATCAACCTCTATCCGGCGTATGGCTCATCGGACCGTGACGGGCACAGTTTCGCCTATCGTGGCATATCGGTATGGCAAGCTGACGCCTTCCGGTTCCTCGATACCTATTGTGGGGCAGCCAGGGCGCGCTAACGACGGCTCCGGCGCGGATTAACAACGGGAGGCAATGATGGGCCGTGAAGCGATAACACGGGTGAAAATCGGCGGTGAGTCGGGCGAAGTGCGGGCCCTTCTCGAAAGCACGGAATTGATCTTGCGCGGTGACATCCGCAGGCGCTTTCCCCGAGAAATGTTGACCGACGTTCATGTCGACGGGGAGGCGCTTTGCTTCAATGCCAACGGCGAGTCCGTGTGGCTGCATCTGGGAGCCACCGTGGCAACTGCCTGGGTGAAGGCCATCGCTACGCCGCCCCCCAGCCTGAAGGCGAAGCTCGGCCTGGCCAAGGGGGCCCGCGTCTTGTGCGTCGGCGTCCTTGACGATCCGTTTCTCGAACAGGCGGCGACAGGCAGCCAGACCGAAGTTATCGGCGAAGCCGACATGATCATCGCCCGGATTGATCGCGCCTCCGATCTTCAGGCTGCGCTGGCGGTCCATGCCGCCCGGCCTTCACTACCGCTATGGGCGGTTTATCCCAAAGGGGCCGGCGTGCCGTTTGGCGACCGTCACATACGTGACACTCTTCGGGCGGCTGGATTTATCGATTCAAAGTCCTGCGCGGTTTCGGATCGCTTGACCGCGACACGCTATGGTCGGCCTTGACATCTGAACGGCTTTCCCCGCCGGCTCAGCGATGCTGTGCTTGCCCTTTCCCTTGTTCTGACAGTCGGCGACGCCCCCCTTGAGCGAAAAACTGCTGACTAACTTGATCTTGCCGGTGTTGATGAAACCCCGGGTGTTTTCCATGCGGAGGCGCGGCCAGGCTTCGCCGCGTCTTGTTATCCACGATTTCCCCACTAACCGAGGTTGTCTATGAAGCGCTTTCTAATGTGTTTGTTGTTCGTGGTATCGCCACTGGCGGCGCGTGCAGCCGAGATCACCGATAGCCAGTTGATCGAAGGTGCCGTACGCGACTATATCGAGTCGCAGCACCAGCCCGATCCGGCCCGCATGGAACGCGCGCTCGATCCCCAGCTCGCCAAACGCACCTATTGGCAGGCGGCCGACGGCACGGAATTCATCATGAAAACCGACATGGATACCATGCTCAAGGTGGCCAGGAACTACAACAAGGATGGCACGAAATTCCCGGAGCGGCCACGGGTGGACATCAGAATCCTCGATATCGACCAGCGCGTGGCGACCGTCAAGTTGAGTGCCGATGAGTGGATCGATTATCTGCACCTGTATAAAAACCAGCGCGGCGAGTGGAAGATCGTCAACGTGCTGTGGCAGTACTACGATACGGCGCGTCAGGTCAGCAAAAAATAAGCTGCAAACTGCGATCACTCCGACTTCGCGTTGCCAAACAGCCCAGCAGCCCGGTCGGTGAACGCCCGCATCGCCGGGGAGAGAAAGGGCGTCATGGCGCGTCGACCTGGCGTGCCCGTTCCCGGTCCAAGCGCCGGCGCTAGGACCGTTCGCGGCGGGCCAGGTCCAGCGCCGCCATCGCCACCGGAATCATCGCCAGCAGGCGCGCCTCGCCGACGCCGTCCCTGGCCTGCACGGACAAGCCATGCAGGAACGTCGCGTAGCTGTCGCCCAGCGCCTCGACGTCGGTGCCCGGCCGCAGTTCCCCCGCCCGTTCGGCCGCCCTCAGCTTGTCGATGATCGACTGCGTGCGCGCGCGGCGGTGGCCCGCCAGCCAGGCCGCCACCGCATCGTTCTCGGCGGCGCAATTGGCGCCCGCCGCAACCACCATGCAGCCGCGCGCGTCGCGCGCGTACACGGCCACCGCCTCCCTGAGCATGCGTTCTATCGCCGCGCGCGCGCTTTCCTCCTGCCGCAGCGCGTGCGCGGCGAAGCCGCCCTCGCCGGTTTCGTACAGCCCGACCGCCTCGCGGAACAGCGCCTCCTTCGAGCCGAACGCGGCGTAGATGCGCGCCGACGCGATCCCCATCACGGCGACCAGGTCGGCCATGGAGACGCCCTCGTAGCCACGCCGCCAAAACGCGTCCCTGGCCCTTTCCAGGGCAAGATCCCGATCGAATTCCCTCGGCCTGCCAGCCATACGCCACTCCTGCAAAAACACCACGGACCCGCAGTATAACGCCAGCGACGGCCACCCCGTCCGGCGCCGCCCCGCCCGCGCCGGCGCGCCCGGCACTTGACCGGGGACACGTTTTATCCTATTCTTTGTCGATCGACAAAGAATAGTCTTTGACGTGCAACCGTATCGGATCATCAATGAAAACCATCAAGGGACCCAGCCTGCACCTGGCGCAATTCAGCGACGCCGCGCCGCCTTTCAACGACCTGCCGTCCATCGCCGCTTGGGCGGCCGACCTCGGCTTCAAGGGTGTGCAGCTGCCGGCCTGGGACCGGCGCCTGTTCGACGTTGAAGAGGCCGCGCGCAGCCAGTCCTACTGCGACGAGGTGGCCGGCATGCTGGCCGGCCACGGCCTGGTCATCAGCGAGCTGAGCACCCACATGTTCGGCCAGTTGGTCGCCGTCCACCCGGCCTACGACGCGCTGTGCGACAGCTTCGCGCCTGCCGAACTGCGCGGCAAGCCGGCGGCGCGCACGGAGTGGGCGCTCGCCCGCCTGGCGATGGCCGCCAAGGCGTCGGGCCGGCTGGGGCTGACGGACATGGGCACCTTCTCCGGTTCGTTCGCGTGGCCCTACCTGTTCCCGTTCCCGCAGCGTCCGGCCGGCCTGATCGACGCCGCGTTCGACGAACTGGCCCGGCGCTGGCTGCCGATCCTGGACGCCTGCGACGAGCAGGGCGTCAACCTGTGCTACGAGATCCACCCGAGCGAAGACCTGCACGACGGCGCCAGCTTCGAGATGTTCCACGAGCGGGTCGGCCGGCACCCGCGCTGCAAGATCCTGTTCGATCCCAGCCACTTCGTGCTGCAGCAGCTCGACTACCTCGACTACCTCGACATCTACAAGGACCACATCCGCATGTTCCACGTCAAGGATGCCGAATTCCGGCCCAGCGGGCGCCAGGGCATCTACGGCGGCTACCAGTCATGGGAAAACCGCGCCGGCCGCTTCCGCTCGCTCGGCGACGGCCAGGTCGACTTCAAGGCGATCTTTTCCAAACTGGCGCAGTACGACTACGCCGGCTGGGCGACGCTGGAATGGGAGTGCTGCCTCAAGCACCAGGACGACGGCGCGCGCGAGGGCGTCGCGTTCATCAATTCGCACATCATCCGCGTCACCGACAAAATCTTCGATGATTTCGCCGGCGCCCCGGTCGCGCCGGAACAGATCCAGCGCCTGCTCGGCATCGACTGACACCAACAGGACAAGCCCATGAACCCATCAAGCAACATCGACTTCCACCACGACTACGTGCGCGTGGACGGCCACCGCGTCCACTGCGTGACGGCGGGCGCCGGCCGCCCGGTCCTGCTGATTCCCGGCTGGCCGCAAACCTGGTACGCGTGGCGCCACGTCATGGCCGCGCTGGCGGCCGACGGCTTCCTGGCGATCGCCGTCGATCCGCCCGGCAGCGGCCACTCCGACCGGCCGCCGGACGGCTACGACACCGGCGCGGTCGCCTCCGTGCTACACCGCGCCATGGCGGCGCTGGGACACGCGCGCTACGACGTCGTCGGCCACGACATCGGCATGTGGGTCGGCTACGCGCTGGCCAGCGACCATCCGGCGGCGGTGACGAAGCTGGCGCTGACGGAGGCGGTGATACCGGGCCTGGCGCCGGCGCCGCCGATTTTCGTGGCGCCGGCCGACAACATCTTCCTGTGGCATTTCATGTTCAACCAGGTCGCGGACTTGCCGGAAATGCTGACGGCGGGCAGGGAGCGCGAGTACCTGCGCTTCATCTTCGACCGCTGGTCGCACCGCCGCGACCGGGTCGCCGTCGACGTCTACGCCGACGCCTATGCCACGCCGGGCGCGCTGCGGGCGGGCTTCGCCTACTACCGCGCCATCCCGGAGACCATCCGCCAGAACCTGTCGCGCGCCACGCGGCGCCTGGCCATGCCGGTGCTGGCGCTGGGCGCCGAGCACGCCACGAACGACGCGCCGCTGCTGACCATGCGGGGCAACGCCAGCGACCTGCGCGGCGCCATCATTGCCGACAGCGGCCACTTCGTCATGGAGGAAAATCCCGAGCAGTTCATCGCTCATCTGCTGCCGTTTCTACGGCACGGCAATGCCGGCGCGGGCGCCGGCCTGGTGGACGGCGGGATGGCCGACGCTCAGCGGTGACGTCCATGGAGTGCCGCCGATAAGGAGCACCGCTCGCCGACCACCGGCTTGGCGCCGGTCTCTTGATGGAGTGGGGTGTGTCAGGCCTACTGCCTGACACGGCCACTGAAGAACAGCTTTCCAGTAGAAGCGTCGCCTCCCTCATAAGGCAATGGCGCGCGTTCCCTGTGACGCGCGCGACTTGGTCAACGGGCTGGAATGGCGGAGTTCGACAGCATGGTATCGGCGATATCCAACAGCGCCCGCAGGCGATCCATATGCCGCAGGTCATGGTGGTAACCTACCCAGATATCCCTGCCTGGCGGCGGCCCGGGTGTCTCGATGCGCTGTAAGCCGGATGCCGCATCGCCAAGCGGCCTTGGCAGTACTGCCACACCCATGCCTTGCGCGCACATCCGGGCCTGCACTGCGCGGCTTGTGCTGGTGAAGACACGCCGTGACAGGGGGAACCGGTCAAGCAGCCAGGCCACATCGGGAAAATGCGACTGCGCCGAATTCATCAGAATGAGTCCGACCGAAGCCGGATCCTGTCGCATCGCGCGCGCGGAGTCGGCCGAGCCGTAGAGACCGTACGGAATACTCATCAGGCGGCGCTGGACGATGTCCGGTTCCGTGAACGGCACGATACGGAAGGCCACATCGGCCTCGCGACGCGACAGATCGAGCAGCCGGTAGCTGGCGATCACCTCGGGCACGATGGCTGGATGGCGGCGCGTTAATTCAGCCAGCACGGGCGCCAGAACATAGCCGGCAAACCACTCCGCCGAAGATATCCGTAACACGCCTTCGAGACGTTCGTGGTTGCCCGCCAACCGTCGTTCCATGGCCAGCCCGGAATTTTCCATGGATTCCGCCAGCGCCAGCACCGCGTCCCCGGTGTCCGTGAGTACCAGCCCATCCTTGGTCCTGCGGAAGAGCGCCTGCTCCGCCTCATCTTCGAGCGCCTTGATACGCCGACCCACGGTCGGATGACTTACCCCCAGTCTGCGGGCCGCCTCGCCCAGAGATCCGGAGCGGGCCACCGCCAAAAAAATTCGGACGTCGCTCCATTCCATGTGTGAAACCCCGTTCAAAAATGTACGCCGAATATACAGGAATGGCAGTTCACCGACAAATCTGTTTGCAGCATCATGGCGCTTATCGAGCTGGCCCACCCAGGGTCGGCATTTTCAAATGCTCATTCCTCAAGGAGATTCCCGATGTCAAAAGAACTTGAAGCCCGCCTGGACGCCATCGAAAGCCGTTTCGCTATCGATGCACTCATCGCCAATTACGCGGAAGCGTTCGACACAATGAACATGGCGCTGCTGGCCACCCTCTGGCATCCCGACTCGCGTTTATTGCTTGGCCAGAATGGCAACTCCGAGGGCCTGGAAGCCATCCTGGCGCAGGCTGCGGTCAACATGAAACGTATGCCGCACATGCACCACTGGATGGCCAATGCGTTGATTACCGTGGAAGGTGATAGCGCTCATGGAACGGTGGCGGCAGACTGCATATTCTACGACGTCGACCAGGGCCCGTTGCAGGTAAGTGGTCAGTACAAGGATATCTATGATCGGAGGGACGGTCGCTGGGCGTTCGTCGAGCGCAGGTTCACGATGCACTATGCAACGCCGCTGAAAAATTGGGCCCCGGTGGCAGGCACGGAGCGCTTCGGTCTTCCGGCATGACCCACGCCTTCTCCACTGAAACCATGCAAACGACGACTTCCGCCACCCGGCGCTGGTCGGCCTTTGCGGTGTTACTGGTGGGGGCATTCTTGCCCCCGCTGGACTTTTTCATCGTGAATGTCGCCCTGCCGTCCATCCAGAACTCGCTTCATGCCAGCGCTGCGGAACTACAACTTGTTATTTCCGGATATGCCTCGGCCTATGCGGTCTTCCTCATTACCGGTGGTCGACTCGGTGACCTGTTCGGCCGACGCAAAATCTTCCTAATTGGCATCAGCGGCTTCGGACTGACCTCGGTATTGTGCGGTCTGGCCACTTCACCGGCCTTGCTGATCGTCGGTCGTATCCTTCAAGGCCTGAGTGCGGCCGCCATGGCGCCACAAGGCCTGGCGTCCATCCACGCCCTGTTTCCGGAGCAAGAGCGTGCACGTGCGCTGGGCCTGTACGGTGCCGCTGTCGGACTGGCAGCGGTGGCCGCTCAAGCGCTTGGTGGTGCGTTGATCTCCGCGGACTTCTTTCACCTGGAATGGCGAATCATTTTTCTGATTAACCTGCCGGTTGTCGCGGCCGTCCTGATTTTCGGGTTCCCGGTGCTGCCCGACGTACGCGGCGATCACCCGGCGCCCCTCGACAAAACCGGCATGCTACTGTGTGCTCTCACGCTCGCCTTGTTGATTGTTCCGCTGGTCGAGGGACGGGAATTGGGTTGGCCGTGGTGGGCCGGCGCCATGCTTATCGCTTCCCCTGTCGCTGGCGTTTGCTTCTGGAAGTACGAAAAGGCCTATGCCCGTCGAGGCGGGGTCCCGCTCGTCAGCATTGAGCTGGTCAAGTTGCCTGGGCTGATGAGTGGCCTCGTAGGTGTGCTCTTCTTCTATGTCGTCTCTGCTTTTTTCCTGGTCCTCTCCGTTTATCTCCAATCGGCAATCGGGCTCAGTCCTCTGGAAACGGGGTTGGTCTTTCTGCCCTTCGGCATAGGCGCCTTCATCGGCCCGCTGACGACGCCGCTGGCGATACGCGTTTTCGGGAGGTTCGTTCCTGCCATCGGCATGATGCTCGAAGTCGCTGGCTGCGTGATCCTGGCCGTGATCGTGGCTTCCGCGCCGGGCCGGATGCCCGCCCACATTCCGCTGGTCGTTGCAGTAGGACTATTAGGCTTCGGTCAGGGATGGGCGCTGCCAACACTGGTACGCTCTGTCATCAATCGAGCGCCGGCAACCGGCTCCGGGATGATTGCCGGCATCACGAACTCGGCCTTGCAGATCAGCGCAGCGCTTGGCGTCGCTGTCATGGGGGGTATCTTCTTCACCGTGGCAGGGGCATCGCCCGACTCGGTCTCGATGGCCAAGGCATTAGCCGCCGCAATGCTGTGCGTGGGAGCCAGCCTGGCAATTTCCGCAGTCTTTTCTATCGTAGCGTCCAGGCCGAGCCGGTAGGTCATTCACGCAGACATGCCGCCATCGATGACCAGTTCTGCGCCGCCGACATAAGTGCTCTCGTCCGAGGCAAGGAACAAGGCCGCAGCTCACCCGTGGCGGTCGAGTATGCGATCACGCCGCTGGGTCGGACCTTGCAGGATCCTTTTGCGGCCCCGCCAGACGGCGCTGCCGGCCCGGCCGGTCAGGTCACGGACGCAGCCAGTCCAGCCGCATCGCGCGGAAATCGAGCGGCGCCATGCCGTAGCCGCTGCGAAACACCCGGCTGAAATGTGCCGGACTCTGGAACGCCAGGTCGCGTGCGATCTCGGCGATCGCCGTCTCCGGCGCCAGCACCAGCTCATTGGCCGCCTCGCGCAGGCGGCAATTGCGCACGTAGGCGGCCAAGCCTCCCTCGGCTTCGAACAGGCGGTACAGGCTGGGCCGCGACAACGGGAAGGTCCGCAGGATATGCTCCGGCGTCAGGTCCTGGCGATACAGGTTGGCGTCGATGTACAGCCGGATCTTGTCCTGCCAGGCGGCGCGCACGGCGGCGCGCTGTCCCGATTCCAGGCGCGCCTGCTTGACGAAGGCGGCCAGGATCAGGTCGCCGCAACGGCGCAGCGCGGCGTCCAGCTCGGACGGGGGCAGCGTGGACAAGGTGCGGCACAGCGCCATCAACTGGTCGAGCAGCAGCCGGGTCAGCGGCGAGCTGTAGTTCACCACGCGGCCGTGGATGGACTCGGCGTCCGGAATGGCGGCCTCCACCACGCGGCGCGGCAGGAAGAAGGCCAGCACCCGCGCCGCCGCCGGACGCATCATGCGCATCGCCTGGTTCATGTCCAGCGCCAGGATGCCCGGGACGAACTGGGCCGCTTTGCGCTTGCCGTTGCCCACCTCCGTTTCGATAATCCCTTCGATGGCCACGTGGAACACGTAGTCGCGCAGGCCGTCGCGCGAGATGTTGCCGGGGCTGCGGACCTGGCAGACGGCGTCGGTGCGGGTGTCGAGGAAGATCAGATCCTTCAGCACGTAGGTGGTGATGTCGCCGCGGAAGCCGTGCTGGCGTTGGCTGCGCGATACCGGCACATCCATGATGCGCCCGACGTAGTCGCGCCAGGCCTGGGCCTGCAAACCGGGCGCCTCGTTGGCCACCGTGAAGTGGTTGATCGCCAAGGCCGGATCGGCGCCCAGCGCGGGCGGCAGGGCATAGCGCTGCCGTTGGCCGGACAGGTGCCTGCGGGTCGCAGCGGTGTATTGAGGGCTTGAGGAAAGCTTCATAAACGGTGCGGCATGAATATAGAATCATTATTGTATCTTATTTGCAACAATCAATCCTTTATGACATGCAATCTCCAAAAAATGAGACGGATAGGCAAGTGGAAAAGTTTTTGCACGGAACATCCGGTGGCAAATAGCACTCCCACTCTAACGTTACGCTCAAGGAGCAATGCCATGTTCTTCCGACAAGCCTTGCGGACCGCCGCCACCGTGGTGGTCCTGATGCAGGGCGCCAGCGCCTTCGCCCAGACCGACGCGCAAAAACTCGCCGTGCTCGACGCCAATTTCTACCTCAACAAATATCCCGACCTGAAGAGCGCCTTCGGCAACGATGTCCAGGCGGCGCAGCGGCACTGGCTGCAATACGGCCTCAAGGAAGGCCGCGACGCTTCGCCCGCCTTCAGCATCGGCGGTTACCGCGCCCGCTATCCGGACCTGCAGCGCGCCTTCGGCTACGATTATTCGGCGCTGCTGCGCCACTGGTACGACGCCGGCATGAAGGAAAAACGCGACACGCGCGCGGCCGGCACCTACATGGCCGATCCGAACATGGCGCCGCTGGACCCGAACTTCTACCTGTCCAACAACGCCGAACTGCCGGCCGCGATCGGTATGAACGTGCCGCGCCTGGTCGAGCACTGGCTGACCTACGGCATGCCGCAGGGCCGCGCGCCGAACGCCGCCGTCGCCGCCAGGCAGGTCAACCTGGACACGACCTTCTATGCCGACCGCTATCCGGACCTGAAGCAGGCCTTCGGCTACGACGCCGCCAAGCTGTACAGCCACTGGATGAACTACGGCCGCGTCGAAGGCCGCTCGCCGAATCTGGCGACCTACAACCTGATGCTGCCCGCGCCCCGTTCCGCCAACGGCCTGAGCGTGCTGCGCCTGGGCGACTACATGAAGCCGGGCGACTACATGATCTCCAATAACCGCCGCTACATTTTGGCGTTCCAGGCGGACGCCAACCTGGTGGTGTACGAGACCGACCACCCGTCCAAGGCCAGCGACGCCAACCGCCGCTGGTACCAGCATCCGCAAAGCTTCGACACCAAGAAAAAATATTTCATGGTGCTGCAGCCGGACGGCCATTTCTGCACCTACGAGGGTTCGTCGTCGGCCGACCAGGGCCGCTACATCGGTTGCGTGCCGGACAAGGCGGGCGGGCCGATCGGCCGCTACTTCGTCGCCCTGCAGGATGACGGCAACCTGGCGGTGTACAAGGGCCAGGGCCCGGACGATAACCGCGGCTGGATCTGGGACCGCATCACCACGCGGCCGTCGAAGGGCTTCAATTTCAACTCCATCGTCGAGAACGTGGACAACGTCGTGCGCGCCGGCGCCGCCGCCATCGTCTCGGCCGCCAACGACGTGGCGCACACCACGGTCGATGTCAGCAACAAGGTCGCCAACACCACCGCCGGCGTGGCGGTGACGGTGGGCCGCGAAGTCGAGCAGGGCGGCCAGATCGTCGGCCGCGAAGTGGTGCGCAACGGCGAGATCGTCGGCTACGCCGTCGCCAATCTGGCGCAGGATGCCTGGAACCTGTTGTACGCCAATTGCGGCGTCATCGGCCGCAAGGCTTTCTCGATCGACAAGTACTTCAAGGGCGCGTCATTCATCACCAATTCCGTCATCAAGTACGGCAACACCGGCGGCGGCGTGCAAGCGGCGGCGGCCGAGCAGTGCTTCAACTGGGCGCAGGACGGCTTCTATTGCGACATTCCGAAGGAACTGGCGAACGTGGTCAGCCGCGCGGCCAGCATTCCCGGCAACGCCATCAACCTGAGCACCAAGATCTTCAATGAAGCCAAGTCCACCGAGTGCCTGGCGGCCGGCGGCGCCACCATCCTGTCCGGCGGCATCGGCATGGAGGTGTGCGGCTTCGCCAAGGTGGTGGCCAACGACGCCCAGGGCGCGTACACCTGCTATGTGGCGGCCGAGTCCAAGGGCATCATGGCCAAGTTCGCGGGCCAGAGCAACGGCTTCCCGTCGCAGCCCTCGTGCACGGCCTCGGGCCAGCTGGCGCTGAAGGTGGCCGAGAACGTCCTCACCGACACCCTGTCCGACCGCGTCAAGCAGGCCTCGTCGGGCGGCAAGACGGCGGCGCTGGTGGCCGAGCAGCTGATGGCGATCTACTCCAACGTCAACGCCAGCAACTACCCGAGCGTCGTGGCCGAGTTGCGCAAACTGCCTGAATGCAATTGAGGATAGGACCGAGATGAAGATCAACGTAGTTTTGGCCGCGGCGATCGGCCTGGCGCTGGGCGGCTGCGCCGCGCCCGGCGCGGCGCCGGGCCAGAAGCAGGCCGGCGCGTTCACGCCGCTGGCGGTCGACCGCAGCGGCGGCGGGCTCAGCGCCGCGCTGCGGCAGGCCAACCTGTCGTCGGCGTCGCGCCAGGTGGCGGCCGAAGGCATACGCGCGCTCGATGCGCACGAATTCAAGAAGGCCAGCGACCTGTTCAACCTGGCGCTGAAGACCGACTTGAACAACTCCTATCTGCACTTCTTCAACGCGCTGACTTATCACTACCGCGCGCTGGAGGGCGAAGGCGCGCTGTTCGCCCTGGCCGAGCAGGGCTACGCGATGGCGGTGCAGTTCGATTCCAGCAATTACACGGCCATGCACTACCGTGGCTTGCTGCACCTGGACCGGCGCGAATATGCGCAGGCCCAGCACTACCTGATGGAAGCGGCCCTGTACGACAAGCGCGATCCGGATCTGCTGTACGATCTGGCGCTGGCGTCGTATCAGATCAAGGATCCGAAGACGGCCTACGCGGCGCTGCAGGCATTGCAGTCCGTGGCCGACGAGAAGGAAGCGTATTCGCCGCGCGTGCTGCGGGCCAAGGCCATCGTCGCCGCGTCGGCGGCCGATGCGCCGGGCGCCGAACAGGCGCTGGCGGAGCTGCGTCTGCATAACGGCAGCAGCGCGCAGACCGCCTTCGTCGCCAAGCGCATCGACGATTGGAAGGCGTCGTATGCGATGCCGATGGTGCAGGCGCAGTATCCGGCGCCGGCGCAGACTTACGGCGCGCTGCCGCAGGGCGCCAACACCGGCCTCCAGCCGCAGGCGCAAGCGTCTCCTTACGGCGCGCTGCCGGCGGGCGCGAATACCGGCGCGGCGTCGCCGTATGGCGCGCTGCCGGCCGGCGCCAACCTGGGCCAGCAGGGCGGCAATCCCTACGGCCAGCTGCCGGGCGGCATGCAGGGCCAGTTCGGCGCGCAGCCGGGCGCGCGCCTGCCCGGCGCCTTCATCGAGAAACAGATGGCGCTGGTCGACGTGGTCATCATCTCGACCGAGGAAGACAACGGCAACACCATGGGCGTCAACCTGCTGGACGGCTTGAAGCTTCAGTTCGGCAACAGCTCGGGCACGCCGGCGTGGGCCAAGACCACCAGCCGCGTGTTCGACGCGCTGACCGGCGTGAACACCACCGACAGCCAGTCGATCACGCGCCTGATCGGCGTGCCGGGCGTGACGTATTCGCTCAACATCGCCAACGCCACCGAGATCAACAGCGAAGTGCTGGCGCGGCCGACGCTGGTGGCGCTGGGCGGCCAGACCTCGCAGTTCTTCTCCGGCGTGGACGTGGTGGGCGCGGCCGTGTCGAACGGGCAGGGCAGTTCGGTGCAGGTGCAGAAGGAGGTCGGCGTCAAGCTGACGGTGACGCCGGAATTCCTGCCCGAAGGCTTGATCAAGCTGCAGGTGCAGGCCGAGCGCACCTTCCTGACCAACCCGAATTCGAACGTGGTGTTCGACTTCCGCCTCGACACCACCAAGACCATCGTCAACGCCAACGTGGTGATGCGCTTCGGCGAGACCATCATCCTCAGCGGCCTGTCGGAGCGCGACAAGTCGGCCAACAACAGCGGCGTGCCGGGCCTGCGCGAGGTGCCGCTGGTGCAGTACCTGACGTCGCATAACACCCAGCGCGATTATCACAAGAACGTGATGATACTGCTGACGCCGCGCCGGCCGCAGTACACCTATCGCGACCAGGCGGTGATCGAGGAGGAGCGCAAGGGCTACAGCAACTTCGACCGGGTGGAGGCGGAGTTCCAGGACAAGTACACGATGTGGTACCGCCCGTTGCCTAGCATGGCGCACGTGGCGTTCACCTTGTCCGAGAGCGCCTTGTTCCGCGAGTTCCGTTCCGGCGATCTGGAAACGCCGAGCTGGACAACGCGCACGACCCATGGCGGCCGCTTGCGCGACGCCCTGAGCTTCCTGTTCTACTGAGCGGAGCCGCCTTGGTGAGCTGCTCCCTGTTGCGCCGGCTGGCGGCGCTGGCGCTGCTTGGCTGCGCGTTGCTGGCATCGGCCGCCGCGGCGCCGGACGGCCTGATACCGGTGCATGGCGACGCCCGCGAACTCGTCATCACGCCGGACGGCGCGGTGCTGGCGCTGGACCGCGACGGACGTCCGTGGCGGCGCCGGCGCCAGGGCGACGGCAGCTGGGCCGGCCTGCCCGGCCGGTTCGCCGCGCTGCGCGCCGGGCTGGACGGCAGCGTGTGGGGCATCACGGCGGCGCGCGAGTTGTATGTGCTGCGCTCGGGCAGCTGGTGGTCGCCGGCCGGGACCGACATCGACGATATCGCCGCCGGTCCCGACGGCGGCTTGCTGTTGCGCGAGAGCGGGCGCGGCTGGCGCGAGGAGCCGGTCAGCGGACGCCCGTGGCCGGCCGATGCGGCCGGCTATACGCGCGCGCTGACCGATGCGCATGGCTTGCCGTGGCTGTGGCGCGCGGACGGCCATATCGCGCGCTATGACGGCACGGCTTGGCAGCGCAGCGACGTGCCCGGGGGGCGCGGTTTGCGTTCGCTGTCGCTCGGCGCGGACGGCAGCGCGATGCTGATCGACGATCGCGGCGCGCCGTGGCGCTGGGAGCCGGCGCGCCGCGCGTGGCAGGCGCTGACGGCCGAGGGCGCCGGCGCTATCGTGCAGGTGGCGCTGGGGCCGGCGGGCAAGCCCTGGTTCGTCGCCGCCGACGGCGGCGTGCTGGCCAGCGATCTGTTCGATTCGGCGGCGCCGGCGGCGCGGCCGCCGGCCTTGTTTACGCGGTTGCTGGCCTGGCAGCGCGTGCGCGGCCAGGCCGAGGGCTTGAGCATCGGCGCGGACGGCACGGTGCTGACGCTGGACCGCGAGGGCAGCCTGTGGCAATGGAAGGGCAAAAACAACTGGAGCATGTTGCCGGGCCAGGCCGCGCGCGCGGCGGTGGCGGCGGACGGTTCCGTCTGGGCCGTGCTGCGCGGCGGCCGGGTGGCGCACCAGGTGCGCGGCTTCTGGCAGGAGGCCGGCTTCGAGGCGGCCGATATCGCGGCCGGGCCGCGTGGCGACGTCTGGGCCTTGCGCAGCGACGGCCAGCTGGCCGTGCTGGCAGGCGGCGCCGGTCAGTGGCAGCTGCTGCGCGACAGCGCCGGCGCGGTCGCGATCGCGGCCGGCAAGAACGGCGAACCGTGGATCATCGACGCCAACGGCGAGGTGCGCTCGCGCCCGGCGGACGCGTGGCGCTCGCATCCCGGCATCCGCGCCGCCAGCCTGGGCGTGGGACCGGAAGGCACGGTCTACGCGACCACGGCGGAGCTGGGCATCTACTGGCTCGATCCGCGCGAAGGGCAATGGAAGCCGGCCACCGGCAAGGCGCTGCGCATCGCGGTCGGACCGCAGGGCGCGCCGTGGGCCATCGGCGCCAATAGCGAGGTGCTGGCGTCGGCCTTTTTCCTGCAAGAGGATGAACGGCGCGTGGCGCGCCAGGCGGCCGCGCAGCAACCGGCGGCGCCGGTGCTCAGCTTCGTGCCGGCGCCGCCGGCCTCGGTGCTGGCCAGTTCCAACAAGCCGCTGGTGTACACGCGCGTCGACGGCCGCTTCATCGACATCGGCGTCGGCGGCGACGGCAGCGTGTTCGCGGTCGGCAGCGAGGGCGGCCTGTATTGCTACAGCCCCGACGACCAGCGCTTCGTGCTGGCCAGCACCGGCGCGGCGCGGCGCGTGGCGACGGCGGCCGGCGCCACGCCGTGGCTGGTGAACGCCGGCCAGGACGTTTCCTATTTCGACCGCGGCTGGCACGCGGTCGCCGACTTCAAGGCCAGCGACATCGCCATCGCACAGAACGGCGGCGTGTTCGCGGTGGCGGCGAACTCCCAGCAGATCTATCGCTACGCGGCGCAGGAAGGCGTGTTCACGCTGGCGCGCGACGCCAACGGCGCGGCCTTCCCGAAAGCGTTGAAGGTGGCGCCGGTCAGCAACACCATGCTCTGGATGATCGCGCCGGACCAGCAGGTGCTGCGCTGCACCGGCAACAGCTGCATCGCGCAGGGCGTGTCGGCGCGCGACATCGGCATCGGGCCGGAAGGCTCGGTGATGATCGTCGACCTGATGGGCGGCGTACGGCGCTTCGACTTCAAGACGCTGGCGTTCAAGCCGGCCGGCGGCGCGGCGCGCGAGCTGTCGGTCGGCCCGCAAGGCTTGCCGTGGCTGGTCGATGCCGACGGCGCGGCGCAGGCGTCATCGCTGCCCAAGTCCACGGTGCGCACGCGCGCAACCGCGTGCAACCAGCGCTTCAGCGGCCAGCCGGTGCCGATGGCGCAGCCGCCGGCGCAGTTCAAGGCCGGCGCCGACAGCGCAGTGCTGGCGCCGGGCGGCAGTCTGAATATCCTGGCCAACGACACGGTCAACGGCGCGCGGCCGGTGGCGGCGCAGGTGCTGGTGGTGTTTACCAGCGATACGCCTTACCTGGC
>Ga0105244_10001089_pt1 | contig 22618 bp, 19 predicted proteins | sample KBSM44metaG_FD_80423 | JGI IMG/M metagenome (GOLD analysis project Ga0105244, IMG submission 80423) | Miscanthus rhizosphere microbial communities from Kellogg Biological Station, Michigan, USA - KBS M4-4 metaG | ecosystem: Host-associated > Plants > Roots > Rhizosphere > Soil | place... | reverse complement strand
GCGCTTATCCACCCTACAACGGCCGTAATTCGTAGGTCGGATAAGCGCCAGCGTCATCCGACAGTTTTATCTTATGGAGTTTGAAGGGCATCCAGTGCCACGTTAACCAACAACACATTCACCACCGGTTTACCGATAAAACCGACCAATGGCTGCGTGGTGTTCTCGGCAATCAAACGCTCAACTTGTTCAACCGGCAAATTGCGCGCTTTGGCGATACGCGGGATCTGCCAGGCCGCCGCCTGCGGCGAAATCTGCCCGTCCAGACCACTCGCTGAAGCCGTCACCAATTCAACCGGAACCGCTGGGTTTGCCTGCGGATTTGCCGCACGTAACGCTGCCACACGCTCGGTAACTTGCTTATCTAGCTCAGGATTACTGCCTGCCAGATTACTGCCGCCAGAGGCCATTGGATTATATGGCGTTTCTGCCGTAGCAGAAGGGCGGCCTTGTAAATACTTCGCCTGGGTAAAGTTTTGCCCAATCAGGCTTGAGCCTCGCACCACTTGAGTATCAATAATCAACGACCCGTTGGCTTGCGTCGGGAACCACCATTGAGCGAGCAGCGTGGTCAGTAACGGGTAAAGTCCACCGGTAACCAGGGTCAATAAAATCAGTAATAGTATAGCGGGACGTAAGGTAGTCATTTGTTTTTCCTCTTAAACCAGGCCACAAACGGTCAGCAGCACATCGATAATCTTGATGCCAATAAACGGCACAATTAAGCCGCCCAGACCGTAAATCCACAGATTGCGACGCAACATGGCTGCGGCACTCAGCGGTTTGTAGCTCACCCCGCGCAAGGCCAGTGGAATCAGGAAGATGATGATCAATGCGTTAAAAATCACCGCGCTCAAAATCGCCGAAGCCGGGGAGTGCAGGTGCATCACGTTCAGCGCGTTGAGCTGCGGATAAGTGGCGGCAAACGCCGCAGGAATAATCGCGAAGTATTTCGCCACGTCGTTGGCAATACTGAAGGTGGTCAGCGAACCACGGGTCATCAGCATCTGTTTACCGATGTGTACCACTTCAATCAATTTGGTGGGGTTGGAGTCTAAATCCACCATGTTGCCCGCTTCTTTTGCTGCCTGGGTACCCGAGTTCATGGCAACCGCGACATCCGCTTGCGCCAGCGCTGGCGCATCGTTGGTGCCATCACCGGTCATTGCTACTAAACGGCCTTCAGCCTGATACTGGCGAATCAACGCCAGTTTGGCTTCCGGTGTCGCTTCGGAAAGAAAATCATCAACCCCTGCTTCGGCGGCAATGGCGGCGGCGGTCAGACGGTTATCACCGGTAATCATCACGGTTTTGATGCCCATCTGGCGTAACTGCGCAAAACGCTCTTTAATGCCGCCTTTGACGATGTCTTTCAGCGCAATCACACCGAGCACGTTCGCACCTTCCGCCACCACCAGCGGTGTGCCGCCGGTGCGGGCAACGCCTTCCACCAGCGTATCCACCTGCGGCGGGAAGTGGCCGCCGTTGGCTTCAACGTGGCGACGAATGGCGTCCACCGAACCTTTGCGAATCATGCGATCCTGAATGTTGATCCCACTCATGCGGGTTTGTGCGGTAAACGGCACAAAGGTGGCATGCAGGTTTTGCACATCGCGTTCGCGCAGGTTAAAGCGCTGTTTTGCCAGCACCACAATACTGCGGCCTTCAGGTGTTTCGTCAGCCAGTGACGAAAGCTGCGCGGCATCCGCCAGCGTTTTTTCATCTATGCCTGGTGCAGGCAGGAAATCAGAAGCCTGGCGGTTACCCAGCGTGATGGTGCCGGTTTTATCCAGCAGCAGCACGTCAACATCGCCCGCCGCTTCAACAGCACGCCCGCTGGTGGCAATCACATTCGCACCTAACATGCGGCTCATTCCGGCAACACCAATCGCCGACAGCAGCCCGCCGATGGTGGTTGGTATCAAACACACCAGCAGGGCAATCAGCACGGTAACGCTAACCGCAACACCACCATATTGCGAGAACGGCCACAACGTGGCAGTTGCCAGTAAAAAGACGATTGTCAGCGCCACCAGTAAAATCGTCAGTGCAATTTCGTTTGGCGTTTTACGGCGTTGCGCGCTTTCGACCATCGCAATCATGCGGTCGAGGAAGGTTTCGCCAGGGTTCACGCTGCACTGAATCACCAGCCAGTCGGAAAGAATGCGCGTGCCACCGGTGACCGAAGCGAAGTCGCCGCCAGACTCACGAATAACCGGCGCGGATTCACCGGTAATCGCGCTTTCATCCACCGATGCACCACCTTCTAACACCTCGCCATCGCAAGGAATAATATCGCCCGCTTCAACCAGCACGATGTCGCCTTTGCGTAAGTCGGCGGCAGGGACGTTGTCCATCGGTGCGTCATGTTGCGGCGCACGCAATTTACGCGCCCAACTGGTTTTCTTCACCCCTTTCAGGCTGTTGGCTTGCGCTTTACTGCGGCCTTCTGCCAGCGCTTCGGCAAAGTTGGCAAACAGCACGGTAAACCACAACCAGACACTGATGGCGGCAGTAAACGACGCTTCGCCCTGAACTTTCCCGGCGAACATGGCAATCGCCAGAACGGTGGTCATCACGCTGCCGACCCAAACGATAAACATCACCGGGTTACGCCACTGCACCTGTGGCGTGAGTTTTTTAAAGGAATCAATTAACGCCTGACGAATCAGCGATGGTTCAAATAGCGCCTGTTGCTTGCGACTCATGGATGCCTCTTAATCACAAATTCACAAAGGAAAGGTGTTCCGCAACCGGGCCTAATGCGAGGGCGGGAATAAAGGTTAATGCGCCGACTAACAACACAGTGCCAATCAGCAACCCGATAAACAGCGGGCCGTGAGTCGGTAGGGTGCCGATACCTGCGGATTGCGATTTTTTGGTGACCAGCGAACCGGCAATCGCCATCACCGGCACAATCACCGCGAAGCGACCGAACCACATGCACACCGCCAGAAGAACGTTCCAGAATGGGGTGTTAGCACTTAAACCGGCAAACGCGCTGCCGTTGTTATTGGCAGCAGACGAAACCGCGTACAGCACTTCGCTAAAACCGTGAATGCCTGGGTTGAACATGCCGGCGCGGCCTGCGTCGGTCATCATCGCCAGCGCGGTACCGAGCAGCACCAGAGTCGGCGTTACCAGAATCGCCATCGCGGTCATTTTCATCTCTGCGACGTCGATCTTTTTACCGAGATATTCCGGCGTGCGGCCAATCATCAAACCGGCGATAAACACCGTCAGCAACACGAACAACAACATGCCGTACAGCCCAGAGCCGACGCCGCCGAACACCACTTCACCAATCTGCATCAGCCACATTGGGATCATGCCGCCTAACGCCGTGAAGGAGTCGTGCATGGCGTTGACCGCCCCGCAAGATGCGGCAGTGGTAATCACCGAAAACAGGCTACTGGCCAGAATGCCAAAGCGGCTCTCTTTGCCTTCCATATTGAAATTACTGTCAGCGCCGAGCTGCATGAAATGCGGGTTACCGTTGGTTTCGGCCCACATAACCACCACAACGCAGATAACAAAAATTACCGCCATTGCCCATAAAATGGCGCGTCCCTGACGACGGTCACCTACCGCTTCACCAAACGCAAAACAGAGTGCCGCCGGGATCAAGAAGATCGCCAGCATCTGTACAAAGTTGGTCAGCGCCGTGGGGTTCTCGAACGGGTGTGAGGAATTAGCATTAAAGAAACCACCGCCATTGGTGCCAAGCATCTTGATCGCTTCTTGCGAGGCCACCGGGCCCATAGGCAAGACATGCTGCACACCTTCAAGTGAGGTAAATGGCTGATACGCGGCAATGTTCTGCAAGGTTCCCTGGCCAACAAAGAACAGCGCAATCAACAGTGAAATCGGCAGCAAGATATACAGCGTGATGCGGGTTAAATCGGCCCACGCGTTACCTAATGTGCTGGCGCTCTGGCGTGAAAAAGCGCGGATCAGCGCAAACACCACGGCAATCCCCGTTGCGGCTGACAAAAAGTTTTGCACCGTCAGGCCGACCATCTGGCTGAAATAGCTCAGCGTGGTTTCACCGCTGTAAGACTGCCAGTTGGTATTGGAGACAAAACTCACTGCCGTATTCAGCGCCAGATGCCAGGAAAGGCCCGGTAACTGCTGCGGGTTGAGCGGCAGGTTGCCTTGTGTCATCAGGATGACGAACAGCGCCAGCAAACCTAACGCGTTAAACGCCAGAATTGCGCCCAGGTAATGCTTCCAGCTCATTTCGCGGGTGGCATCACTGCCGAGAAGTTTCCAGAACAGCGAATCCACTTTCCCGACAACGGGCAACGGTTCGCCTTCAATTAAGCGAGCCAAAACACTACCTAACGGTTTGGCTAACGCGAAGAGCACCAGCAGGAAACTGGCAATTAATAAAAATCCGGACGCGGCCATCAGAATGCCTCCGCATTAATCAGCGCATAAATCAGATATCCCAACAGCAAAAACACCAGCACCACACCTGCGATTACGCCTGCACTCACAATCCACCTCCAGTCCTATAAGGAATTGGAGTGATTTTGAAAGTTTGGATGCAAAGATGTCGTAAAAGTCTGGGGGTGGAGTGTAAAAAAAGTATAAAAATGACAAAAGCCATTAATTAACTAATGGTTAGTATTTATTTAACTATTTTGTAACTTAATTACGCCGATGAATGTAAATTAATGGCAAAAAGTGTCATTGAGTGGTCGGATGAGTAGTAAACTTTCAAACAATGCGATACTATTTTCGCCAGATAACAAGTTCCAATTTCCCGGCGTTAGATGCCGGTCACAAAAAAGGGAGAAGCCTATGACTCTATATAAAGACTATCCAATGCATCAGGTCATCCTGCGTCGCACATTTGTTGTTGTAGCAGGCGTCCTGGCTCTGCCGGTCATGTTGTTCTGGAAAGATCGTTCCCGTTTCTACAGCTACCTGCATCGCGTCTGGTCTAAAACCAGTGAAAAACCGGTTTGGATGGCGCAGGCTGAAGCGGCTGCCGCTGATTTTTACTGAGATAAAACTGCTTGTAGTTAAAAAAAGCACCGCACGATTAAATCGGCGGTGCTTTTTTTTGGGCTGGATAGTTTTTATATTTATTGAACAGTGTTTGTCCTTTTTTTATAGAGTCGTGAAGTTTTTGTATTATTTATATAATAAATGAAATATATAAAATCATATCTAAAATTCCTGCCAGATAAGATTTATCTGTTTATTATTGCATATACCCTTTTTTGTTAGGGTAATTATTTCGATAAGTATATTTTGATGTCTCAAAAAAATATGCTTAAAAAGGGATAGGGGACATTGCCCAATGCAGATGCGGTGCGTGTGGAAGAAATGGTGAACTATTTTCCACTGAATGCGCGAGCCTCCAGCAGTGAAACCCGTTCCGATCATGCCACGCCATTTACCATCAGCTACGAATTATCCCCCGCGCCGAGGAATGAGCAGCACACGCTCCTTGTGAATGACCTGCGCGAACAAGATCGCATTGCCATTGTGACCTATTCTGGCTCTTCAGAAGTGCTTTTAGCGTCCACTTCCGGAGCTGATAAAAAAACCATTCTTAATGCGCTTGATAGCCTTGATGCGGGTGGTTCAACCAACGGTGGCGCGGGCTTGAAAATGGCTTATCAACAGGCCGAAAAAGGGTTTATCAAAGGAGGTGTTAACCGTATTTTATTAGCCACCGATGGGGATTTTAACGTCGGAATTGACGATCCTAAAGACATTGAAGCCATAGTAAAAAAAGAGCGTGAATCTGGCGTGACGCTTTCCACTCTTGGTGTAGGCGACGATAATTTTAATGATGCGATGATGGTGAAAATTGCGGATGTGGGTAATGGAAATTACAGTTACCTCGATTCATTATCCGAAGCGCAGAAAGTATTGAATAATGAAATGCGTCAGACATTCGTTACCGTAGCAAAAGATGTTAAAGCGCAGATCGAATTTAATCCGAATAATGTTATTGAGTATCGCCAAATAGGCTATGAAAAACGTCAACTGCGTGATGAAGATTTTAATAACGATGCGGTAGATGCTGGTGATATAGGTGCCGGTAAACATGTCACGGTATTATTTGAACTCACGCTGGCAGGCCAGAAACAATCTGTTGATAGCCTGCGTTATGCTAAAAAAACAGCCACGACTGAGGGGAGTAAAACCAACGAATTACTCTGGGTTAAGCTGCGTTATAAACAGCCGCAAGGAGAGACTAGCCAACTGATCAATTTGCCGGTGAAACGCAGTGGTAACACGTCCTTTAACACAGCCTCAGTGTTGTAGGGGGGATAAGCGATAGCGCCATCCACCATTTTCGCCTGTTGTTGCCGATAAAAGTGTCGGATGACGCTGCTGTATGACCTGGGAAGAGGTTTGTCATCAGTCTGAAGCCTTGCAGATGCTCCATCCTGAATCGCCACTTGATGGCGGTTTTTTTATGCGTGAAGATAGGCTCAATAAACTACGTGAGGGCAGCAGCATGTTGATTTGGCAAGATTTGCATCATTCAGAATTGAGCGTCACCGATCTCTACACTCTTTTGGCATTACGCAACGAAGTGTTTGTTGTCGAGCAAAATTGCCCTTATCAGGACATTGATGGCGACGATTTGCTGGGCGAAAACCGCCATATTCTCGGCTGGCAGGACGGTAAGCTGGTGGCTTATGCGCGCATTCTGAAAAGCGACAGCGAATTTGAACCGGTGGTGATTGGTCGTGTGATTATCGACAAAAGCGTGCGTGGCGAAAAACTGGGCTATCAATTGATGGAGCAAGCGATGGCCTCTTGCCAGCAATTCTGGCCGGAAACTACTGTGTATTTAGGCGCGCAGGCGCATCTGCAAGCGTTCTATGCTCACTTTGGTTTTTCCCCGGTTACGGATGTGTATGACGAAGATGGTATCCCACACCTTGGGATGGCGAATCGCTAAAAGCATTCATCTTGTCTATAGTTAGCGGACGAGTTTTTTTTATAAACGGAGAACAGTGATGCAACCGTATGAATCTCGTCTTGATGATGATTTATCTCTGCTGAGCGAAACGTTAGAGGAAGTGCTGCGTTCCTCAGGTGACCCCGCTGACCAAAAGTACATTGAACTGAAAGAACGCGCTGAAAAGGCGCTAAGTGATGTCAAAGCGCGCGTCAGTAATGCGTCAGATAATTATTATTATCGTGCCAAAAAAGCTGTTTATCGTGCCGATGATTATGTTCATGACAAACCGTGGCAAGGCATTGGTGTCGGCGCGGCAGCTGGTTTAGTGTTGGGGCTATTGCTAGCCAGACGCTAGGGCTATTCCGGCACATAGATACGTTGTGTGCCGGTTAAAGAAAATCTTACCTATTGGGTGGGATTTTTTTTTGCCGCCATGACCACGTATAATCAAGGGTTTTCAGGGAAGGTGAGGTAAACGTGAATTCAGTTGTCGTCGCGCTGCAACAGTTACAACTTGCATTGAACGCAGAATTTGCGGATGCGCCAGGACTACAGCAAATATCGTTTGCCGTAACCTTGAGTGATGCCTCAGATGCTCTCGCATGGTTGACTACTCAACGGCTTTATCCTCAATTCTACTGGCAACAGCGTAATGGCGATGACGAAATTGCCGCACTTGGCCTGGTACACCAGTTCAACACATTAGAAGCGGCGAGAGAGTTTCTTGATGATTATGCCGGTCAGCCCGCTATTCGTATCGCTGGCGTCAATGCGTTCGACCCCGCGACCAGTTTTTTATTTCTCCCAAGACTCGAATGGCGACGCACGGGTGGCGATGCGCAGCTCCATCTCCATCTGTATAGCGAAACATCCTTAAAGGAAGACGCGCGCGCCGCGCAGGCTTTCCTTGAACAACTCCTGCCAGCCAAACAATTACCGCTACAGCACCTGAATTGTGTGGGCGAGCAACATATTCCGCCACAGAGTGAATGGCTGAAACTTATCGATCTCGCGACAAGCGCTATTGAACAGCATGAACTCGACAAAGTGGTGCTGGCTAGAGCCACCGATCTGCAATTTACTACGGCGGTTTCTGCGGCGGGTTTTATGGCGGCAAGCCGTCGGGTGAACCTGAATTGCTATCATTTTCTTATGGTGTTTGACGCCAGCAATGCGTTCCTCGGCTCAAGCCCGGAGCGCTTATGGCGGCGCATCGACACGGCATTACGCACTGAAGCATTAGCCGGAACGGTGGCGAACCACCCTGATGATCACCGGGCCTGGTCGTTGGGGCAGTGGTTGCTAAAAGATGATAAAAACCAACGTGAGAATATGTTGGTTGTTGAAGACATCTGCCAGCGTTTGCATAAAACGGTGGGAACGATCGACGTACTGCCGCCGCAAATTGTGCGCCTGCGAAAAGTGCAGCATTTACGTCGCTGCATTTGGACTGTTCTGGCGCAACCGGACGACGCCGCCTGCCTGACGATGCTGCAACCGACTGCCGCTGTTGCAGGCTTACCGCGAGATGTGGCGCGAGATTTCATCGACAAAAATGAACCATTCGAGCGCGAATGGTACGCGGGGTCAGCGGGGTATTTGTCACAACGTCAGTCTGAGTTCTGCGTTGCCTTGCGCTCGGCAAAAGTCACTAATCATATTGTCCGTCTGTATGCCGGAGCTGGCATTGTTGCGGGTTCTGACGCGGCAGAAGAATGGCAAGAAATAGAAAATAAAGCCGCCGGGTTGCGAACATTGCTGACGAAAACGATGTTCTAAATACTATTACCGACCCATATCAAAATAACTATTCCATCTATAATTATAATGAGTCAGCAAAATTGACTCAGGACTTAATCATGTCGATAAGCTCGTTTAACCGCCGTTGGGCTACGGTAATTCTTGAAGCGCTAACTCGTCACGGAGTCCGCCATGTGTGCGTGGCACCGGGTTCGCGTTCTACTCCGCTGACCCTTGGCGCGGCTGAAAATAGGGCTTTTATTTGTCATACGCACTTTGACGAACGTGGTTTAGGCCATCTGGCACTTGGCCTGGCAAAAGCCAGCCAGGCTCCTGTCGCTATCATCGTCACCTCCGGAACGGCTGTCGCCAACCTCTATCCGGCGATTATTGAAGCCGGTTTGACGGGTGAAAAACTGGTGGTTTTGACCGCCGATCGTCCACCTGAACTTATTGATTGCGGTGCTAATCAGGCGATTCGCCAGCCCGGAATTTTTAGCTCCCATCCGACTCAAGCGATTAATTTGCCACGGCCCACGCAGGATATTCCCGCGCGCTGGCTGGTTTCGACCATTGATAACGCGATGGGGCAATTGGTGGGCGGAGCAGTTCATATCAATTGTCCGTTTGCCGAGCCACTATACGGTGAGCATGATGAAACCGGTATCAACTGGCAACAGGCGCTTGGCGACTGGTGGCAAAGTGATAAACCCTGGCTGCGCATGGCCGCGGCTCAGGAAGTGATGAAACAGCGCGACTGGTTCTTCTGGCGGCAAAAACGTGGCGTGGTTGTGGCCGGGCGTTTGAATGCCGATGAAGGCAAACAGGTGGCCTTATGGGCGAAAACATTAGGCTGGCCGCTGATTAGCGATGTTCTTTCACAAACCGGACAGCCGTTGCCTTGTGCGGATTTATGGCTGAGCAACAGCCAGGCCGTCACCGAGCTTGCCGAAGCGCAGATTATTATCCAGTTTGGCAGCAGCTTGACCGGTAAACGTGTCCTGCAATGGCAGGCTACCTGCGAGCCGGAAGAGTATTGGCTAGTAGATAACTTACCCAACCGGCTTGATCCGGCGAATCATCGCGGACGCCGAATATCTTGCGATATCGCGCAATGGCTGGAGCTTCATCCGGCTGAAAAACGCCTCGCATGGGACGAAAAATTAACCACCCTGGCAAAACTCGCGCAGCAGACGGTGAAAAAGGGCACAGCTGAATTTGGCGAGGCGCAAATCGCCGCGCGTTTGCCTGAACTATTGCCGGAAGCCGGGCAGCTATTTGTTGGCAACAGCCTGGTGGTGCGGCTGGTGGACGCCTTTGCCCAACTTCCTGCCGGTTATCCGGTCTACAGCAACCGTGGCGCAAGTGGTATCGATGGCCTGCTCTCGACTGCCGCCGGCGTGCAACGCGCTACCGCCCGCTCAACGCTGGCGATCGTCGGCGATCTCTCTGCGCTCTATGATCTCAATTCGCTGGCGCTACTACGCCAGGTTTCTGCGCCGTTTGTTTTGCTGATCGTGAATAATAATGGCGGGCAAATATTCTCGTTATTGCCAACACCTGCGGCCGAACGTGAACGCTTCTACTGCATGCCGCAGAACGTTAATTTTGCCCACGCGGCGGCGATGTTTAACCTTAGCTATCACAACCCGACAAGCTGGGACGAATTGCAGGATGCGGTTAACCGCGCCTGGCACAGCCCGCAAACTACCATCATTGAAGCGACCGTGCCCGAAACGGATGGCGCGCAAACCTTGCAGAATCTACTGGCGCAGGTTAGCCAGGCATGACCCTGCATGCGGTTTATCGCGAAGGGCGTGATGCGACCTTGCCGTGTCTTGTCTGGCTGCATGGTTTCTTAGGTTGCCAGCGTGAATGGGAAGCGGTGAGCGAGAACTTTATCGACTGGCCGCAACTGCGAATTGATTTGCCCGGTCACGGGAAATCGGCCGATATCACGGTGAACGACTTTCATCAGGTTGACCAACTGCTGCGAAAAACGCTTCTTAGTTACAACATCCTAAAATACTGGCTTATTGGCTATTCCCTTGGCGGACGTGTGGCGATGGTCCATGCTTGCCAGGGGGATAATCCCGGCTTATGTGGGCTGGTTGTCGAAGGGGGCCATCCGGGCCTTGAGGATGAAAATGCCCGCCTGGAAAGGCAAACCAACGACCATCTTTGGGGGCAACGTTTGTGCAACGAACCGCTCAAAGAGGTACTTAACGACTGGTATCAACAAGCGGTTTTTCAGTCGCTTAACGACCCACAGCGCGCAGCACTTGTCATGCTGCGTAGCCAGAATAACGGTGCAAGTCTTGCGGCAATGCTTGAGGCAACATCGCTCGGCAAGCAACCCGATTTACGCGCGGCGCTCAAACAACTGCCGCAGCCTTTTTACTACCTGTGTGGTGAGCGGGATGAAAAATTCCGCACCGTGGCAAACAGCTTAGGCCAGGCACCGCATCTTATTACTGCCACAGGCCACAACGCGCATCGGGAAAATCCCGCCGCTTTTAGCGCCTGTCTGCTCAACTTATTACGAAAACCTGGCGAGGAAACACCATGATTTATCCAGATGAACAAATGCTCTATGCCCCGATTGAATGGCAGGATTGCTCGGAAGGTTACAGCGATATTCGTTACCACAAATCGGCTGACGGCATCGCCAAAATCACCATCAACCGCCCTGAAGTGCGCAACGCATTCCGCCCGTTGACCGTCAAAGAGATGATTAATGCGCTGGCCGATGCACGTTATGACGACAACATCGGTACCATCATCCTGACTGGCGAAGGTGAAAAAGCCTTCTGCGCAGGCGGCGACCAAAAAGTCCGTGGTGATTACGGCGGCTATCAGGATGCCAGTGGTACTCATCATCTGAACGTGCTGGATTTCCAGCGCCAGATCCGTACTTGTCCAAAACCAGTTGTCGCGATGGTTGCGGGTTATTCCATCGGTGGCGGCCACGTGCTGCACATGATGTGTGACCTGACTATTGCCGCTGAAAACGCGGTATTCGGCCAGACAGGCCCGAAAGTTGGCTCGTTCGACGGCGGTTGGGGGGCTTCTTATATGGCGCGTATCGTCGGTCAGAAAAAAGCCCGTGAAATCTGGTTCCTGTGCCGCCAGTACGATGCCAAAGAAGCACTGGATATGGGGCTGGTGAACACCGTGGTACCGAATGCCGAACTGGAAAAAGAGACCGTGCGCTGGTGCCGTGAAATGCTGCAAAACAGCCCAATGGCACTGCGTTGTCTGAAAGCCGCGCTGAACGCTGACTGCGATGGTCAGGCAGGTCTGCAAGAACTGGCGGGTAACGCCACCATGCTGTTCTACATGACTGAAGAAGGTCAGGAAGGCCGCAACGCGTTTAACCAAAAACGCCAGCCGGACTTCAGCAAATTTAAACGGAACCCGTAATGCGTCGCGTCGAACTGTGGCGCTTTCAGGTGCCGATGGATGCGGGAGTGGTGCTGCGCGAGCGGCGCCTGAAAACACGCGACGGGCTGCTGGTGCGCCTGACGGAAGGCGACAAACAAGGCTTTGGCGAAATTTCGCCATTGCCGGGTTTTAGCGCTGAAACCGTCGACGAAGCGCAAAGCGTGGCGCTGGCCTGGCTGCAAGCGTGGCCAGCGGGCGGTGAGACTGAATTGCCCGAAATGCCCTCTGTGGCCTTTGGCCTGAGCTGCGCGCTGGCAGAAATCAGCGGTGAATTGCCACAAGCGGCAGATTACCGCGCAGCACCGCTGTGTACCGGCGACCCGGATGAACTGTTTGAGATGTTAGCCGCCATCCCTGGCGAAAAAATCGCCAAGGTGAAAGTGGGCTTGTACGAAGCCGTGCGCGACGGCATGGTGGTTAATCTGCTACTGGAAGCGATGCCTGACTTGCGTCTGCGCCTTGATGCCAACCGTGGATGGACGCCGCTTAAAGCGCAGCAGTTCGCCAAATACGTCAACCCGGACTTCCGCCCGCGTATTGCGTTTATTGAAGAACCGTGCAAAACCCGCGAGCAATCCCGTGAGTTTGCCCGTGAAACGGGGATCGCCATCGCGTGGGATGAAAGTCTGCGCGAGCCTGACTTTGCGTTTGCCGCCGAACCTGGCTTAACGGCGCTGGTTATCAAGCCCACGCTCACCGGCAGCCTGGCAAAAGTTCGCCAGCAGGTCGAACAGGCTCATGCCCTGGGATTGACTGCGGTGATCAGTTCGTCGATTGAATCAAGCCTCGGGCTGACTCAACTGGCGCGCATTGCCGCGTGGTTAACACCACAAACGCTACCGGGTTTAGATACCTTGTCATTAATGCAGGCACAATTGGTGCGTGAATGGCCAAACAGCCCGTTACCGTGCTGGTCTCTGGAATCTCTTGAGCGAGTGCTATGAGTTTTAAAGAATGATTTTCGAAGATTTTCCCTGGCAACATTGGGCACAAAAACGCGGCAGCGAAGCCGCGTTAACTCTGGGCAATGAAACTCTCAACTGGTGCGAGCTAGGCCAGCGTGTTGATGCGCTGGCTGGCGGCTTTCATCAGCAAGGTGTGCAAGAGGGACAGGGCGTTGCATTGCGTTCCAAAAACAGCACGGAAATGCTGTTAGCGTTTCTGGCGTTACTGCAATGTGGCGCGCGCGTTCTGCCGCTCAATCCGCAGTTGCCCAACGCGTTGCTCGAACAGTTACTGCCTGACCTGACGATCAGCCATGCGGTGACTTTTGACGCTGCGCAATTCGTGGTCGACATAAACCCGTTAACGATGAACGAAGGCGAATGCTACCAGGCTGACTGGCAGCCGTCGCGCTTCGCATCAATGACGCTGACCTCGGGTTCAACCGGTTTGCCCAAAGCCGCCGTTCATACCGCAGACGCGCATCTTGCCAGTGCTGCCGGTGTGCTGGCGGTGATGGACTATACAGCGCGGGATAGCTGGTTGCTGTCGCTACCGTTGTTCCATGTTTCAGGGCAGGGGATTTTCTGGCGCTGGTTACTGGCCGGTGGCTGCCTGGTAGTGCGTGACTTACATCCGTTGAACGAGGCATTGCAGGGTTGTACTCATGCCTCGCTAGTGCCAACACAACTCTGGCGTTTGCTGGAACAATCGCCACCGCAGGCGCTGCGTGAGGTGTTGCTGGGTGGTGCCGCCATTCCCGTGGAACTGACGCAAGCTGCTTTAGCCAAAGGTATCAACTGCTGGTGTGGTTATGGTTTGACGGAGCTGGCCTCGACGGTATGTGCGAAACGCGCTGACGGGTTGCCCGACGTGGGCGAAACGCTACCTGGGCGCGAAGTGAAAATAGTCGATGAAGAAGTGTGGATCCGCGCCAACAGCCTGGCTTCAGGTTACTGGAAAGGGGGCGCAGTGCTGCCGCTGGTGAATGCCGATGGCTGGTTTGCTACTCGCGATCGCGGCAGGTTAAATGAGCATCGCCTGACTCTTATTGGCCGCCTCGACAATCTGTTTTTCAGCGGCGGCGAAGGGATACAGCCTGAAGAAGTGGAAAGCATTATTGCGCAGCACCCGGCGGTGAAGCAGGCATTTGTGGTGCCTATTGATGACGTGGAATTTGGTCAGCGCCCGGTTGCCGTGGTGGACGCCGCAGACGATTTTGATTTGTCGCTGCTGACGGAATGGTTACAGGGAAAAGTGGCGCGTTTTCAGCAGCCAGTGCGTTGGTTGCGTTTGCCTGATGAACTTAAGCAGGGCGGGATTAAGATTTCGCGGGTGCAATTAAAATTATGGGTGAAGCGAGTGGCTAAAATTTAATTTCAGCCACTCGCTTTCATGTCGGGGGCGCTACGCTTGCCCGACCTACGAACTCGGTTTCCTATTACAGCACTATTTCAAAGCTTTTAACGCGGCGGCAATGCCCGCGCCATATTCCGGATGCACCTCGCTAAACAGGGCAATCTGGCGCTCCTGAATAAACTCGGGAACATCTTTCATATCACCGGCGATACGTTTAAACATGCGCTGATGTTCTTCTGCGCTCAGCAGGTTATACAAGGCGCGTGGCTGGCTGAAATAGTCGTTATCTTCGCGATGATTCCAGTGGTCTGCTGCCCCTTCAATACTTAACGGTGGCTCGCTGAAATCAGGCTGCTCCTGGAACACATTGAAGCTATTTGGCTCATAAGTTGCGCCATTGCTGCTGTTGCCATCAATACGCATCGCGCCATCGCGATGATAATTGTGGAACGGGCATTTCGGTGCGTTAACCGGGATTTGGTGATGGTTAACTCCTAAACGGTAGCGGTGGGCATCGCCGTAAGAGAACAGGCGGCCTTGCAGCATGCGGTCTGGAGAGAAACCAATGCCAGGCACCACGTTTGCCGGAGACATTGCCACTTGCTCGACATCAGCAAAGTAGTTATCCGGGTTACGGTTCAATTCCAGCTCACCCACTTCCATCAGCGGATAATCGCCGTGCGGCCAGATTTTGGTCAGATCAAACGGGTTATATGGCGTTTGTGACGCGTCTGCTTCCGGCATAATTTGCACATAGAATTTCCAGCGTGGGAAATCACCGCCTTCAATCGCCTCAAATAAATCACGCTGTGCGCTTTCGCGGTCATTAGCAATGATGGCTGCGGCTTCATCGTCCATCAGATTGGCAATTTGTTGCTGGGTTTTCAGGTGGAATTTCACCCAGAAACGCTGATTGTCGCTGTTGATGAAACTGAACGCATGGCTACCAAATCCGTGAATATGACGATAAGAACGTGGCAGGCCGCGATCGCTAAAATCGATGGTTAACTGGTGCAGCGTTTCAGGCATTTGTGAGAAAAAATCCCACTTATAAGTGGGGTTGCGCAGGTTAGTACGCGGGTCGCGTTTCACTACGTGGTTTAAATCAGGGAATTTCAGCGGGTCGCGTAAATAGAAGATTGGGGTGTTATTACCGACTAAATCCCAGTTACCTTCTTCGGTGTAAAACTTGATTGAGAAGCCGCGAATATCACGCTCGGCATCAGCGGCGCCGCGCTCGCCTGCTACAGTCGAAAAACGCAGGAACAGATCGGTTTTTTTGCCAATGTCTGAGAAAATTTTCGCGCGGGTGAACTGCGTAATATCGTGGGTTACGGTAAAGGTACCAAATGCGCCAGACCCTTTGGCGTGCATGCGACGCTCGGGGATAACTTCGCGATCGAAATGGGCTAGTTTCTCCAGAAACCAAACATCCTGTAAAAGCATTGGGCCACGGGGGCCAGCGGTTGCAACGTTGTTATTGTGGGCTACGGGAGCCCCGGATGCAGTCGTTAATCCTTTTTTGCTCATTGTTGTCTCCATTTATCAATGTAAGGGTGAATCATCATAGTAAGAATAACCCCTATAGTATTATGGGAATTATGCACCGCTGGCAATTTGGCATTTTCTATCGTTGCTATTCATTAATCCTGTCAGGCAATCCCCGCTGTTTTAATTTCTTACAAACGAATAGCGAAAAGAATTTCTAACACGTTGATTACATCAATCGTGGCTGTAGAATCGGTTTTTTTTTAAGGACATCCTTTTTCAGGGACCTCCTTTTTTTGTTATTAAGGATCGAAACATGAACAAATTATTACTGGCTGGCGCTGCCAGCCTGGCGCTCATTTCTGCATCCGCAAGTGCTATCAGCATCGGCGGTGAAGCAGGCGAAAAATACACTAACGTGGTCGTGGGTTTCGGTACTGATTCCCCAGGTCTGGCGTTCACCGGTAACTACGCACATAACGATGACGACGGTGATACTGCGGGTCTGGGCTTAGGCCTGAATGTGCCATTAGGTCCATTTATGGGTACCGTGGGTGGCCGTGCGGTTTACCTCAATCCTAACGATGGCGATGAAGGTTACGCGCTGGCCGTTGGCGGTGGTTTGAGCTGGAAGATTTTCGATAGCTTCGCGGTATTCGGTGATTACTATTATTCCCCAGACTCCCTTTCCAGCGGTGTTGAAAACTACCAGGAAGCCAGTGCAGGCGCACGTTGGACAATCATGCGCCCAATTACCATTGAAGCAGGCTATCGCTACATCGGTATGGAAAACAAAAATGGCGAGCGTGATAACTCGATCGCTGATGGGCCATATGTTGGCGTGAGCGCTGCTTTCTAAAATCCCTGTCATTTTGTAGATCGGATTAAATGGTGGATGACGCTTGAGCTTATCCACCCTACAACTGCTTTTGCTTTCGTAGGTCGGATTAGCGCAGCGACATCCGACATTCATTTGTCCTGCCTGTTTTATTTCTGCCAATTAATTTTCTGTCTGCTTGAGTTATAGTGAATCGTTTTTTTCCCGCGGAGCACAACAATGATAAAAGTGGAAATGCTGTCTACCGGCGACGAAGTGCTGCATGGTCAAATTATTGATACCAACGCAGCCTGGCTTGCCGATTATCTTTTTAACCAGGGTTTGCCAATGTCGCGCCGCAATACGGTGGGCGACAGTCTTGACGATTTGATTGCGGTGCTCAAAGAGCGCAGCGAACAGGCTGATGTGTTGATCGTCAATGGTGGGCTTGGGCCAACCAGCGACGATCTGAGTGCGCTGGCCGCCGCCGCCGCCGCAGGCGTGGAACTGGTGATGCACCAGCCATGGCTCGAACAAATGGAACGTTTCTTTGCTGAGCGCGGGCGCGAAATGGCTCCCAGCAATCGCAAGCAAGCTTTAATCCCCGCCACCAGTGAAATGGTCGATAACCCCGTAGGCACCGCTTGTGGATTTGCCCTAAAGCTTAACCGCTGCCTGATGTTTTTCACCCCTGGCGTCCCTTCTGAATTTAAAGTGATGGTTGCTGAGCAAATCCTGCCGCGCTTGCGTGCACGCTTTGAGTTGCCGGAACCGCCAGTTTGCCTGCGCCTTACCACCTTTGGGCGCTCTGAAAGCGAATTAGCCCAAAGCCTTGAACCGATTCCCCTGCCGGAAGGCGCGGTAATGGGCTATCGCTCATCCATGCCGATTATTGAGCTGAAATTGACCGGCCCTGCCAGCCTGCGCCCGGAGATGGAAGCCGTCTGGCCGCAAGTGCAGCGTATTGCCGGTGAAAGCACGATTTTTGAAGGGACAGAAGGGCTGCCTGCGCAACTGGCAAAACGCCTGCGCGAGCAGTCCCTCAATATTGCGCTGAGCGAACAATTCACCGCGGGTTTATTGTGTTTGCAACTTTCCAGTGCACAAGCGCCGCTGGGTAACAATGAAGTCCTTTCATCGCGCCCTGAAACGCTGGTGCAAGTGGCCGAGCGCGCAAAAATATTCGCTCACACCGCCGGAAGTACCGTGGCGCTGGTGGTCGGCAGCCTTGAAGACGAGCAGCTTAACTTTGCGCTACATACCCCTGGCGGCACCTACGGCTTGCAGGTGAAATTCAGCGTGACTCGCCACGACCTGCGCACCCGCCAGGAAGTGTGCGCGATGATGGCATTAAACATGCTGCGCCGCTGGCTCAATGGCTGGGATGTCGCAGCGGAGCATGGTTGGGTGAATGTCGTTGATGTCATAGAGCTTTAAAGCTAAGCGAGCGCCTGGGCTAACAGTGTAATCGGGTGCTCGCATTTCTTACTGGTGGACATCTCAATCTGCCATTTGCACGTTTCACAATCGGTCACCACCAAATCGACGCCACTTTCTTCAATTTGCTGAAATAACGGCGCACCGATACTTTGCGACGTTTGATAGTTTTCCTTTTTAAATCCATAAGTACCGGCAATACCACAGCACTGGGATTCGAGCATCACCAGCTCTACGCCAGGCAAACTACGCAGCAAATCGAGGGTGTACAACGACCAGCCCATTTTCTCCATATGGCACGGTGTGTGGTAAGCAATGCGTAGCGGTAACGCTTTCAGGTTTAACTTACGTCCATTTTCCAGTTGTTTCCAGATAAACCTTGTCGCCAGTTCGATATGGTCACGCATTGGGCGTGTGTCGACATCCAGCACCTGCGGGTATTCGTCACGCAAGGTAAACGTGCAAGTGGAAGAGGTGGCGATAACCGGAAGCCCTTGTTCAAGCACCGCTTTACTTAAAGACGCGGCGTTAATGGCTGCCTGCTTTTTGGCCTTATCGATAAAACCATTGGCAATTAGTGGCACGCCACAGCATTTTTCGCGATCCAGTAATTGCACGCCAAATCCCATCGCGTTCATCACGCGCAGCAGATCTTTTCCAAGCTGGGAGTGGTTGTAATTCACGTAACAACCATGGAAAAAAACCACTTGCTCAGCAAAGGCTTTTTGCGCTGCCGCTTGTTTGTGATACCAGCGCCGAAACGTACCGGAAGAATATTTCGGTAATTCGCGATGGCCGTCGATGCCCAGCGTTTTATCGAGCAGAGTACGCACCGGCTTGAGTGACGTGGCGGTGTTAACCAGCGGCGCAAAGGGGGTGGACAGCGTGCCCAGCAAGTCGGTATGGCTGAGAATGGCATCTCGTAAATTGAAGGTGGATTTACCGTAGCGGGCTTTGGCGCGCTGAATAATATCGCCAATTTTCACATCAGACGGGCAGGCCACTTCGCAGCGTTTGCAGTTGGTACAATATTTCAGTGCGTCATCATAAAGCGCGGCATCTTTGAGGCGCAGGCGTTCGCCATCCGGGCCAGATTGTTTTGGGCCAGGATAATCAGGATTTACCCGGCTAACCGGACAAACGGTGGTGCAAACGGTGCATTTAATGCAGTTTTCAAAACTGGTTTCATCGAGCAGGCTCATACGTTGCCTCCCTGAGCATCAAGGATTTTCTGGGCAACATATAATGCGCCCGTCATCGACACGCCAGCCCCGCAACCTTGTTGTATTGGGTCGTATCCGGCGAGTATTGAACCGATGGCATACAGGTTTTCGACACGCTGGCCGCGAAGTGTTGGCTGGAAATTTTCATCAACGGCAACACCGGCCTGTAACCAGGGTTGGGGGCTGAAAAAGTCTTCGTGACACCACTGTTCGCGCCTATCCGGAGCGCGAATATCCAGCCCGAAGATCGGCTCGCGAATCCCGCTAAATTTAGCTTCAAGACCGTTGCTGAAAAAACTGCCGCTGGCAAGAATCACATTGTTGGCCCGCAGCGGGACTTCCGCATGATTACGCGTGAAAACCGCGCTGACGTTCTGCTGCTCAAATTCAGCGTTCAGCACCGCATCGCCCGGCATCATTATCCCGCCAAGTTGCTGGAAGCGGCGGCGTAGTTGTTGGTGCATCCTCATACCGAGCACCGAAGGCGGCAGCGTGGGTAACAGGCGAAGTGCGCAGGGCAACTGGCGGCTGATGGTCTGCCAGGCCTGCGAGTCTTCGCTGCCAAGGCAGGCGGGTAAAAACAGCGCATCGGTGTTGATGGCCAGCGTTTTAAGCTCGGTAATCAGTAAACGTTGTTGCTCTGGCATATCCAGCACGCGGGCAATGTTGGCGGCGCGAAATTCACTGGGGTTATTACGCAATGTGTCCAGCGCAGAAAGGGTCAGCTCGGCGGTTCGTACCTCGATATTATTCTGGGCGAGAGAAGCCGCGACCAGTTCGGGTTGAAAATCGAGAAAACCGGCAATGCCCACCACGGTGATTCGCTGCCACGCCAGTGGCGCGGTGGGAATTTCTTCGGGGCTGAGCCACGTAGCGCGTTGCATTCCCAGCGGCGTAACACGCTGATGGTTGTGCTGATAACTACCTTGCAGCGGGATATGGCAGCGCGCGAGTAGCGCCTCACTTTCTGCTGCGAAACGGCGAACGTTTTCCGCGCCCATTAAGCTGTACGGGTGTTCTGGCGCTTGTTGTTTCAGAGCATCCAGCGCGTTTAACGGCGAATTCACCGGGCTGCCATCGGGTAGTTCTGCCAGCAAATCCAGCGAGCCGGATGAAAAATGCAATGCACTTTGCCCACGGCTGATGATGGCACAACGCAGCCCCGCTTCTGCGAGGCGAATACCGCAGACCAGCCCGGCTAAGCCACCGCCAATAATCAGGCTATCGAATCTCATTGTGGTATTCCTTTTTTCGATCCATTTTTCAAGCCGCACAACCCCTGGTAAACCCAGGCGGTGAATTCACTTTCCCGCAGCGCATCATCCCAGGCTATTGGGCGGATACCTTTCCAGCGTTCGTTAAGAAAAAGAGAAAGTTGATCAAGCGATTGCGCAGGCGTTGAACTGCCAAAGCGTTGTAGTAATCCGGCGGCACGGCAGGCGCACAATTCGCCCTGGCAAGTGCCCATTCCCACACGGGTGCGACGGCGTAAATCGCCCAAATTGTTGACGGACAGATGGTTAACCGCATAGTGAACTTCACCTGCGGTCACCGCTTCACATTCGCAAACCAGGCTGTTGCTCAGGCGGTCACCTGCCAAAAGTTTCCCGGCGCGGTCACCGTGACGCCAAACGGCAGAACGCCGAATAGTCGGCGGTAATGAAATGACTTTTCTGAGCGTCTCTTCTGATGAGCTTTCGGAACCTGGAAGTGGCGTTGTTGCCGTGGTGCAAGGCTGAATATTGCCGATTTTTTCACACACCGCGTTGGTGGCCCATTCCGCCATCAGGCGATAGGTCATCAGCTTGCCGCCAGTAATGGTGATGAACCCTTCCATGCCGTCACGCTTTGCGTGATCAAGCAGCACAATTCCGCGGCTGGCATTTCGTCCGGTTGGGTCGTCGTCGCTGGCAACCAGCGGGCGCACGCCAGCGTAGGCACGCAAAATACGGGTTGCGGCAAGTTTGGGTGACAGCTTTGAACCTTCACGAATCAGGATGTCGACCTCTTGCGGGGTGACCTGCATATTGTCGATTTGGTCATATTCGACAGGCGTTGAGGTGGTGCCAATCAGCGAAATGGTATCGCCTGGGACCAAAATATCGGCGTCGGCAGGTTTGCGGCAGCGGTTGATCACCATGTTATTGATGCGATGGCCGAGGATCAGCAACGAACCTTTGGCGGGCAGCATTCGCACACGTAAATCGGCATATTCAGCAATGTGTTGCCCCCAGATCCCGGCGGCGTTTACCACTACGCTGGCGTAAAAATCGTGATGTTCGCGGGTTTGATGGTTGTAAGCCCGCACTCCACAAACCCGATCGCCGTTGCGGATAAGGCCGATGACTTCCTGGCCGGTGAGAATTTCGGCACCGTGTTCTCTGGCATCCAGCATATTGGCGGCGGTCAGACGGAATGGGTCAACTGTGCCATCTGGCACCCTTACTGCGCCAATTAGTTCAGGGTTTACCGCGGGTTCTATGCGTAATGCTTCTTGAGGACTGAGTTGCTGTGCATTGATTCCGGCATCCTGGCAGGCGGCAATAAACACGCTCTGCAAGGTTAAATCATCTTCAGGAAGGGTGATAAACAGGCCGTCCGTGCGTTCGATACAGTGGCGAGCAATGCGTTTCAGGATGCGGTTTTCTTCAATACATTCCCTGGCCGATTCGCTGTCCGTCATGGCGTACCGTGCGCCGCTGTGCAGCAAGCCATGATTACGACCTGTCGCGCCGGTTGCAATGTCGTGCCTTTCCAGCAGCAGGGTTTGTAACCCACGCCGTGCGCAGTCGCGGGCAATACCCGCGCCCGTAGCGCCTCCGCCAATAATAATCACATCCTGTTCTTTGCATCCCATCGCCATGTTCCGCTCCTGAAAAATTATCTGGGGACTATTCAGCCACAGATCGAGATGCGAATGTTTGATATCGAGCAAATTCGAAAATAAAACGAAAGCAAAGTGTGACGTGATGCACCTTTTCGATAGTTTGTAATAAAAATGTAATATGTTGTGGGGTGTTTCACACTAACCTGGTGGGATAATCCTTAACATGCGCTCGCAAAAGAACATTGCTTGATAAAAAACCTGCCACGGAGGCATTTATGCTGAGCATTTTCAAACCTAGCCCACATCAGCCACGGCTGAAAAGTGAGCATGTCGATCCGACTTATCGTCGTCTGCGCTGGCAGATATTCATGGGCATTTTCTTCGGTTACGCCGCTTACTACCTG
>Ga0105244_10001088_pt1 | contig 22646 bp, 19 predicted proteins | sample KBSM44metaG_FD_80423 | JGI IMG/M metagenome (GOLD analysis project Ga0105244, IMG submission 80423) | Miscanthus rhizosphere microbial communities from Kellogg Biological Station, Michigan, USA - KBS M4-4 metaG | ecosystem: Host-associated > Plants > Roots > Rhizosphere > Soil | place... | reverse complement strand
TCTTGATGTAGGTACGAACCATGGAACGCAGGCTGGCGTTGTGGCTGCGACGCTTCTCAGCCTGTTTTGCACGTTTTTTGGCGGAAGGTGTGTTGGCCACCGTCGAGCTCCTCGAAAGACTTTGTGAAATAGCAAACAAAATAGGCCGCGAATCATGCCGATGAGTTGAAGTCTTGTCAAGGGCAGTTAAGGTGTTCCGCTGAGTGGTTGCTACATTTGACTGGAGGATTTATTTCCGGCCTGTGACCTGTAAACTCGCGGCCTTTGCTTCGGGCATTTTTGCGGCGCGAAGTATTGCATAAATGGCTGGCTTTATCGCCCATCCTTTGCCGAGGCGCACAACTCTTTCAATGAATCTACTCAAGTCACTCGCCGCCGTCAGCTCTATCACCATGGTTTCCAGGGTTCTGGGCTTTGTTCGCGACACCATTATCGCGCGCACTTTCGGGGCCGGAATGGCCACGGATGCGTTCTTCATCGCCTTCAAACTGCCTAATCTGCTGCGCCGTATTTTCGCCGAGGGTGCCTTTTCCCAGGCATTCGTGCCGATCCTGGCCGAATACAAGAGCCAGCAGGGGGAGGAGGCGACGCGTACCTTCATTTCTTATGTCACCGGACTGCTGACCCTGGCGCTGGCCCTGGTGACTCTGCTCGGTGTGATTTTTGCGCCCTGGGTGATCTGTGCTTCTTTTTTTAGCGTTGCGGACACCCCCGAGAAATTCGCGCTCACCTCGGACCTGCTGCGCGTGACCTTTCCTTATATATTGCTGATCTCCCTGTCCTCGATGGCCGGCGCGATCCTCAATACCTGGAACCGCTTCTCGGTGCCGGCGTTCGTGCCTACGCTGCTCAACGTCAGCATGATTTTCTTCGCGCTGTTCCTGACGCCGTATTTCGATCCGCCGGTCATGGCGCTGGGCTGGGCGGTTCTGGTCGGTGGCCTGCTGCAACTGCTTTACCAACTGCCGCACCTGAAAAAGATCGGCATGCTGGTGCTGCCGCGTCTGAATCTGCGCGACACCGGAGTATGGCGGGTAATGAAACAGATGCTGCCTGCCATCCTTGGCGTTTCTGTCAGTCAGATTTCTCTGATCATCAACACGATCTTTGCCTCGTTCCTCGTCGCCGGCTCGGTGTCATGGATGTACTACGCCGACCGCCTGATGGAGCTGCCTTCCGGCGTGCTGGGTGTGGCGCTGGGGACGATTCTGCTGCCGATACTGTCCAAAACCTACGCGCAGCGGGATCGCCAGGAATACTCGCGGATTCTCGACTGGGGCCTGCGACTGTGTTTCGTGCTGGTTCTGCCTTGCACGCTGGCGCTGGGGCTGCTTGCCGAACCGTTGACCGTTTCGCTGTTTCAGTATGGTAAATTCGACTCGCTCGACGCGGCCATGACTCAGCGTGCGCTGGTCGCCTACTCGGTCGGGTTGCTGGGGATCATCCTGATCAAGGTGCTGGCCCCCGGTTTTTATGCTCAACAAAATATCCGCACCCCGGTGAAAATCGCGATCTTCACCCTCATAGTGACTCAATTGCTCAACCTGGCCTTCATCGTGCCCTTGCAGCATGCCGGTCTGGCGCTGGCGATCAGTGTGGGGGCGTGCATCAATGCCGGGTTGCTGTTCTGGCAGTTGCGCAAGCAGGATCTGTTTCAGCCGCAGCCTGGCTGGACGAAGTTCCTGTTCAAGCTGGTAATTGCCGTCGCGATGATGTCGGCGGTGCTGTTGGGGCTCATGCATGTCATGCCTGCATGGGACGAAGGTCATATGCTGGAGCGTTTTCTGCGTCTGGGTGCGCTGGTTGCAGCCGGCGTCGTGACCTATTTCGCCATGCTTCTTTTATTAGGCTTCCGCCTCAGGGATTTCGCCCGCAAAGCCATTATGTAGGGCGCGTCGCAGCGGTTGACCTTCGGTTTTTGTCGCCACACGCCGAGAACCTTCATCCGGTCTTGGTGTGTTGCCTGTCGTCCACGGCCGTGTGTGGTTATAATCGGCCACTTTATGAGCAAGAAGTGCGTTATGCAGCTGGTTAGAGGCCTTCACAACCTGCGCCCCGAACATCGGGGCTGCGTCGCCACGATTGGCAATTTCGACGGCGTTCATCGCGGCCACCAGGCTATCCTGGCGCGTCTGCGCGAGCGTGCAGTCGAACTGGGTGTGCCCAGTTGTGTAGTGATCTTCGAGCCGCAGCCGCGTGAGTTTTTTGCGCCCGAAACGGCGCCGGCCCGTCTGGCCCGTCTGCGTGACAAGCTCGAGCTGCTCAGTGCCGAAGGCGTTGACCGGGTACTTTGCCTGTCCTTCAATCAGCGTCTGTGCAAGCTCAGCGCGGCCAGTTTCGTCGAAACCGTGCTGATCGACGGTCTGGGTGTTCAACACCTTGAAGTGGGCGACGATTTTCGTTTTGGCTTCGACCGGGTCGGTGACTTCGACTTCCTGCAACAGGCCGGCACGACGTATGGTTTTACCGTAGAAGCGGCGCAGACCGTTGAAATAGATGGCATCCGTGTCAGCAGTACCAAGGTGCGCAAGGCTTTGGCTGCGTCGGACTTTGCCCTGGCCGAGCGCATGCTCGGTCGTCCGTTCCAGATAGCCGGGCGGGTATTGCACGGCCAGAAGCTGGCACGTCAGCTGGGTACGCCCACCGCCAACGTGCAACTCAAGCGTCGTCGTGTACCGCTGAGCGGAGTCTATCTGGTCAGCACCGAGATCGATGGCAAAGCCTGGCCGGGGGTCGCCAACATCGGTGTGCGCCCGACGGTAACGGGTGATGGCAGTGCCCACCTTGAAGTGCATCTTCTGGATTTTGCCGGCGATCTTTATGACCGGCGTTTGACGGTGGCTTTCCACCACAAGCTGCGTGATGAGCAGCGTTTCGCCTCACTGGAGGCGCTCAAGACGGCGATCAATGCGGACGTCGCCGCCGCCCGTGCCCATTGGCATGGCTAACCGCTAAACAAGAGCCTGAAATGACTGACTATAAAGCCACGCTAAACCTTCCGGACACCGCCTTCCCTATGAAGGCCGGCCTGCCCCAGCGCGAGCCGCAAACTCTGCAGCGCTGGGACAGCATTGGCCTGTACCAGAAGCTGCGCGAGATTGGCAAGGATCGTCCCAAGTTCGTTCTGCACGACGGTCCTCCGTACGCCAACGGCAATATTCACATCGGTCATGCGGTCAACAAGATTCTCAAGGACATGATCCTGCGTTCCAAGACCCTGGCGGGCTTCGATGCCCCGTATGTGCCGGGCTGGGACTGCCATGGTCTGCCGATCGAGCACAAGGTCGAAGTGACCCACGGCAAGAACCTCTCCGCAGACCGTACGCGTGAGCTGTGCCGCGCCTATGCGTCCGAGCAGATCGAAGGCCAGAAGTCCGAATTCATCCGTCTGGGCGTGCTGGGCGACTGGAGCAATCCGTACCTGACCATGAACTTCGCCAACGAAGCCGGAGAAATCCGTGCGCTGGCCGAGATGGTCAAGGGCGGTTTCGTCTTCAAGGGCCTCAAGCCGGTCAACTGGTGTTTCGATTGCGGCTCGGCACTGGCTGAAGCCGAAGTCGAGTATCAGGACAAGAAGTCCTCGACCATCGACGTTGCGTTCCCGATCGCCGACGAAGCAAAACTGGCAGCTGCATTCGGCGTGCCGTCGCTGGGCAAGCCTGCGTCCATCGTGATCTGGACCACCACACCGTGGACGATCCCGGCCAACCAGGCGCTGAACGTCCACCCTGAATTCGAATACGCGCTTGTCGATGTCGGCGACAAACTGCTGGTACTGGCCGCCGAACTGGTCGAGAGCTGTCTGGCCCGTTACAAGCTGGAAGGCACGGTCATTGCGACCACCACCGGTCAGGCGCTGGAACTGATCAATTTCCGCCATCCGTTCTACGACCGCCTGTCGCCAGTCTATCTGGCTGACTACGTTGAACTGGGTGCGGGCACGGGGATCGTTCACTGCTCGCCTGCCTATGGCGTAGACGACTTCACTATCTGCAAACAATATGGCCTGAGCAACGACGACATCATCAGCCCGGTGCAGAGCAACGGTGTGTATGTCGAGTCGCTGGAGTTCTTCGGTGGCCAATTCATCTTCAAGGCCAACCAGAATATCATCGACAAGCTGGTCGAAGTCGGCAGCCTGATGGACACCGAAACCATCAGCCACAGCTACATGCACTGCTGGCGCCACAAGTCGCCCTTGATCTATCGCGCCACGGCGCAGTGGTTCGTGGGCATGGACAAGCAGCCTGAAAGCGGCGAGACCCTGCGCAAGCGTGCGGTCAAGGCCATCGAAGACACTGAATTCGTTCCGGCATGGGGGCAGGCGCGCCTGCACTCGATGATCGCCAACCGTCCTGACTGGTGCATCTCGCGTCAGCGCAATTGGGGCGTGCCGATTCCGTTCTTCCTGCACAAGGAAAGCGGCGACCTGCACCCACGTACCGTCGAGCTGATGGAAGAAGTGGCGCAGCGTGTCGAGAAAGAAGGCATCGAGGCCTGGTTCAAGCTCGACGCCAGCGAGTTGCTCGGTGACGAAGCCGGCAAGTACGACAAGATCTCCGACACCCTGGACGTCTGGTTCGACTCGGGCACCACGCACTGGCATGTGCTGCGCGGTTCGCACCCGATGGGCCATGAAAGCGGTCCGCGTGCCGACCTGTACCTGGAAGGCTCGGACCAGCATCGCGGCTGGTTCCACTCCTCACTGCTGACCGGCTGCATGCTGGACGATCACGCACCGTATCGCGAGCTGCTGACCCACGGGTTCGTGGTCGACGAGAACGGCCGCAAGATGTCCAAATCGCTGAACAACGTGGTAGCGCCGCAGAAGGTCAACGACTCGCTGGGTGCCGACATCATGCGTTTGTGGGTATCGGCGACCGATTATTCCGGCGAGATGGCGGTTTCCGATCAGATCCTGCAGCGCAGCGCCGACGCCTATCGTCGTATCCGCAACACTGCACGCTTCCTGCTCTCCAACCTGACGGGCTTCAACCCGGCGACCGATATCCTGCCCGCCGAGGAAATGCTCGCGCTGGACCGTTGGGCCGTGGATCGCACCCTGCTGCTGCAACGCGAGCTGCAAGAGCATTACGGCGAATACCGCTTCTGGAACGTGTACTCGAAGATCCACAACTTCTGCGTGCAGGAGCTGGGAGGTTTCTACCTCGACATCATCAAGGATCGTCAGTACACCACGGCGGCCAACAGCACCGCGCGTCGTTCATGCCAGACGGCACTGTTCCACATCTCCGAAGCGCTGGTGCGCTGGATCGCGCCGATCCTGGCGTTCACCGCCGACGAGCTGTGGCAGTTCCTGCCCGGCGAGCGCAATGAATCGGTGATGCTCAACACCTGGTACGAAGGCCTGACCGAAATGCCTGCCGACTTTGACATGGACCGCGCCTACTGGGAGCGGATCATGGCGGTGAAGACCTCGGTCAACAAGGAAATGGAAAACCTGCGCGCTGCCAAGGCGATTGGCGGCAACCTGCAGGCTGAAGTGACCCTGTATGCCGAGGAGTCGCTGGTGGCTGACCTGTCGAAACTGAGCAACGAGCTGCGCTTCGTGCTGATCACCTCGACAGCCAGTGTGGCGCCGCTCGCGTCTGCGCCAGCCGATGCCGTGGTCACCGAAGTTGCCGGCCTGAAACTGAAAGTGCTCAAGTCCAGTCATGCCAAATGCGCCCGTTGCTGGCACCACCGCGAGGATGTAGGGGTAAACCCCGAGCATCCGGAAATCTGCGGTCGTTGCGTAGACAACATCAGCGGTGCAGGCGAGGTTCGTCACTATGCCTAACGCCTCGTTTGGCCGTCTGGCCTGGCTGTGGTTGAGCGTGCTGGTTCTGGTCATTGACCAGGCCAGCAAGTATTACTTCGAGAACGCGTTGACCCTGTACCAGCAGATCATCGTGATTCCGGATCTGTTCAGCTGGACCCTGGCCTACAACACCGGTGCCGCCTTCAGTTTTCTGGCTGATGGTGCCGGCTGGCAGCGCTGGTTGTTCGCCCTGATCGCAGTGGTGGTCAGCGCTGTGCTGGTCGTCTGGCTCAAGCGTCTGGGGCGTGACGACACGTGGCTGGCCGTTGCACTGGCGCTGGTACTGGGCGGCGCACTGGGCAACCTCTACGACCGTATCGTGCTGGGCCACGTGATCGACTTCATTCTGGTCCACTGGCAGAACCGCTGGTACTTCCCGGCGTTCAACGTCGCGGACAGTGCGATCACCGTCGGGGCAATCATGCTGGCGCTGGACATGTTCAAGAGCAAGAAAACCGGAGAGACCGTCAATGACTGAGCAATCTTCGACTCAAGGCTCGTCCGACGAGCTGCGCATCGGTCAGAATACGCAGGTCACTCTGCACTTCGCCCTGCGTCTGGAAAACGGCGATACCGTCGACAGCACCTTCGAAAAGGCCCCGGCCACCTTCAAGGTCGGTGACGGCAACCTGCTGCCAGGCTTCGAAATGGCGATTTTCGGCTTCAAGGCGGGTGACCGAAAGACCGTCGAGATTCTGCCGGAAAACGCCTTTGGTCAGCCCAACCCACAAAACGTGCAGATCATGCCACGCTCGCAGTTCGTAGGCATGGAACTGTCCGAAGGGTTGCTGGTGATCTTCAATGACGCCGCCAATACCGAGTTGCCCGGCGTGGTGAAAGCATTCGATGATGATCAGGTCACCATTGACTTCAATCACCCGCTGGCAGGCAAGACTCTGAGCTTTGAAGTGGAAATCTTCGAAGTGAAGGCGATTCTGGCTTCCTGACCTTCGCCGTCGAGCCCGGCCCAGGCCGGGCTACCCCGTACCAACCATGAGGCACCGCATGCAAATCAAACTCGCCAACCCCCGCGGCTTTTGTGCCGGAGTGGACCGCGCGATCGAAATCGTCAATCGCGCTCTGGAAGTGTTTGGTCCGCCGATTTATGTGCGCCATGAAGTTGTTCACAACAAATTTGTCGTCGAAGACCTGCGCTCTCGCGGTGCGATCTTCGTCGAAGAGCTGGATCAGGTGCCGGACGACGTCATCGTTATCTTCAGCGCCCACGGTGTCTCCCAGGCTGTGCGTACCGAAGCTGCAGGCCGTGGTCTGAAAGTGTTCGATGCTACCTGTCCGCTGGTGACCAAGGTACATATCGAGGTCGCCCGTTACAGCCGCGACGGCCGCGAGTGCATCCTGATCGGCCACGCCGGTCACCCGGAAGTCGAAGGCACCATGGGTCAGTACGATGCTGCCAATGGTGGTGCGATCTATCTGGTCGAGGACGAAGAGGATGTTGCCAGCCTGCAGGTGCGCAACCCTGAAGCCCTGGCCTTCGTGACCCAGACCACCTTGTCCATGGATGACACCAGCCGGGTGATCGATGCCTTGCGCAAGCGCTTTCCGGCCATTGGCGGGCCGCGCAAGGACGACATCTGCTACGCCACGCAAAACCGTCAGGACGCGGTCAAGCAACTGGCCGATGAGTGCGATGTGGTGTTGGTGGTGGGCAGCCCGAACAGCTCCAACTCCAATCGCCTGCGCGAGCTGGCCGAGCGCATGGCGACTCCGGCCTACCTCATCGACGGCGCCGAAGACATGCAACAGGGCTGGTTCGACGGTGTAGAGCGTATCGGCATCACTGCGGGCGCTTCGGCCCCCGAAGTGCTGGTGCGCGGCGTGATCCAGCAATTGCAGGCCTGGGGCGCGACCGGTGCGGATGAGCTTGCCGGCCGCGAGGAGAACATCACCTTCTCCATGCCCAAGGAATTGCGCGTCAAGTCGCTGCTCTGAGGCTATTCAGCCACACAGCGCTGCATCGATTTTCGTGTCCTCGACCCTCACGCGGCCGGCCGGTGCGACTATCACTCGATAGTTGCTCACCGGCTGGTCTGCAGCGCAAACGTGCAACGTCCTGGCGGTTCTGCGCCGTAACGTCCCCAAACCGTTGAAACTGATTTCCTCTACACGCTTGCGGTTATCGACCACTCGCGTTGTGCCGCCATTGGCGCGTTCGATCAGCACCGGATCGTTTTCGTCGGGACCTTTGCCATCTGCGTCGAGTATGATCCGCCAGCCGTTGCTCCAGTCGTTCTCGATGGCATGAAGCGTAATGATCTGGTTGCGTGTGATTGCGGCCGCTCTCGCCGAACGAATGCCGCTGGCCAGCTCCCGGGCGGTCGCAAGGCCTCGGCTGGAATCGATGAGTTCCTTGAAAGAGGGGGTTGCGACGTTGGCCAGGATGGCCACCAGTGCAACGACGATCAATAGTTCGATCAGTGTGAATCCTGCATGCTTCATATGCTTTCCTCCCTGGAAACCGCCGTTTCAACACACTGCGGGCGTTCGTCGTCGCAAAACAACCGTACGTCCCGCTATGGATTTTCCAGCGGCGTTGCTGCCTTATAGTCGTAACGTCTAGGAGACACTCAATGCGTCATATAGCCAAGGGATTCAGCCTCATCGAATTGTTAGTCACTGTGTCCCTGGTGGGCATCCTGGCGTCTATCGCTATCCCGAATTTCACCAGCTCCATCCAGAGCAACAAGGCCGATACCGAACTCAGCGATTTGCAGCGGGCGCTCAACTATGCGCGACTCGAGGCGATAAACAGGGGAGTGGCGGTGCGTATAGCGCCGACCAGCGGGACGGCGTGGACTAATGAATTGCAGGTGTATCTGGTTTCCGATACTCAGACGACGCCCACTGCGCTGCGAAAAGTAGCGGCCATGAGCAGCGGCGCCACGCTGGTGGCCGATAACAATGCCACAGCAATTGATTTCAACAACCTGGGCGCGCTCATTGCCCCGGCTGCGGCGGTGACCATGACTTACACCCGAGGCACCATTAGCAAAACCATAAAGGTCTGTCTGACCGGTCGTATAACCTTGGGTGGAGGCTGCTAATGGCTGGTGAAACCCGATATCGCCAGACCGGTATGACCTTGATCGAGGTACTGGTCTCGGTATTGATTCTGGCCATCGGCCTACTGGGCGCCGCGGCCATTCAGCTCAACGCGCTCAAGTACACCGACAGCGCGACCATGAGCAGTCAGGCGAGCTTCGTTGCTTACGACATGATGGACCGCATCCGTGCCAATGTTGATGGTAATGCCAGTGCCAATGGGTCGACCAATGTACTGGCGACTTATGCCTTGGCGAATCTGGATGCGGCGCCAGCGGCCAATCCGAACGATGCCAGAGCGCAGGATCTCTCTGATTTCAGAGGCAACATCATCAACTTTGCAGGCTCGAGCGGTACCGGCAGCATTGATATCACCGGAGCTCCTGAAGTGACCATTAACATCGGCTGGAGCGACACAAGGGCTGCGGGATCGAGCAATCAGGCAACCGGGAACACGACCGGCAGCCCGAGCAACCGGAGTTTTACGCTGACCTCGCGGATCGGGGTCAACCCATGAGAAAGCTTTCCAGAGGCTTCGGTCTGGTCGAAATCATGGTGGCGCTGGTCCTGGGGCTGGTGGTCAGCCTGGGTATCGTGCAAATATTCACGGCTGCCAGAGGCACCTACCAGAGCCAGAATGCCGCAGCGCGGATGCAGGAGGATGCGCGTTTCCTGCTGAGCAAACTGATTCAGGAAATCAGGATGACCGGCATGTATGGCTGCCTGAGCTTCAAAAACTACACGCCTGTATCTCCTGCTATCCCGTGGCCGATCGCACTGGATACTCCAATTCTCTGGGATAATCCGAGCAGGACGCTGACGCTGGTGACTGCCGACGTGGGGACCACAGGCAGTGCGCCCACCTGGACCATCGTCTCAGACTGTCAGTCCAAGACGCAGATTTACGCCAGTACTCGTGCGCCAGATGCGGGGCAGACGGCCTTTCCGTTGCGGCAGTTGGTCTACACGCTCAGCGGAACAGACTTGACCATAAAATATGGCACGGACGGCACTCCGCAGCCGCTGTTGCAGAACGTCGCGGACTTCAGTGTTTCTTTCGGCATGACGGGTAACCCGATGTCCTATACCACGGCTGTTACCAAGGCCAACGCCGACGCTGTGCGCAGTGTGCGTATCAGCCTGACGCTGCAGGATGGGCAGAACGGCATCGTCAAGCCTCAGCAGTACAACGTTGTCGCTTACTTGCGTAATCGCTTTTGAACGGGCCGGGCATGAACAGGATCGTGCGATTCAAATCGATACAGGCTTTCCCTGCACGGCAGGGCGGTATGGTGTTGCTGGTCAGTCTGGTGTTTCTGCTGCTGCTCACTCTGCTGGGTATCTCTTCCATGCAGAACGCCACGCTGCAGGAAAAGATGTCGGGAAGCGTCACCCTGCGCAATCAATCCTTCCAGAAGGCCGAAGCGGCATTAAGGCTGGGAGAGTCTTCGATCAAGATGACGGGCTTTACCATGGCCAAGTGTACAACTGCATCTTGTGCACCGCCTGTGGAATCCACTTCTTTGACGACGGCTGGGGTAGGAGCATCCGGGGTTAATTGGATCGCTGCGGCAGGCGGTTTCTACGGTATACAGAATCTGGGGACCACTGCGACACCTGTGAATCGGCCACCGATCTGTACCGGGACAGTAACGCTCTATCGCGTGACATCAGTCGCTATTCAAGGCACGTCGCGCACGGTGCTGGAGAGTATTTATGCCAATTGCTGAGAAACTCCGTCGCAGCCTGAAGTATCTCGGCGGTGCGCTTTTGGCTTTTTATGCCCTTACGCCCGTGTATGCGTTTACGCCAGCACAAGTACCGTTGCTCAGTGCGTCGGCCGTGCCGCCTAACCTGATGCTGCTGGTGGATAACTCCGGGAGTATGTACAACATCATCTGGGCCGCCGGCTTTGATCCGACGGTGACCAATCGTCCGTCGATTATCTATGCGCAGCCTGGGTCATGCGGTCTTTTTAACTGCAGAGGCGTCTCCATTCAGGGCGACGACACGCTCTCGCTGGACTCTGCCGGGCCTTACACGTGCAGAAGCGATTACACCTACGTTGCGCGTGACAACGTGGGTTACTGCCTGAAATTGCCCGATCCGGCCGGCAACGAGAGCACCACTCGCTACACTGCAGATTACCTCTCTTATCTGGTTGACCTGACGCGGGCCGCCAACACCACTACCAAAGACTTCACCGTCAATAACATCATTCCCAACGATTACCGTATCAATGTCGCGCGCAACGTTTCATTGAACCTCGTTGCTAACAACAAATCCCTGAGAATCGGTCTGGCCGGGTTCAACCCGCCGACCAACGCTGATCCCGGGCGTGGAGGGAAGATTTCCAGACCTGTTGCAGACCTGTCCCCTGTCGCCAGTAACCCTTACAACAACGGCGGTGTCAGCCAGGCTGATGCAAACGATAATGTCACTGCCCTCAATGCGGCCATCAATGCACTGCGAGGCGACTCCAATACGCCGTTGGCCGAAACGTATTATGAGATAACCCGCTACTTTCGGGGCATGACCCCGTATTACGGTTATAGCGGGGCACCGACGACCTACACCAGCCCTATACAGTACCGGTGCCAGAAAAACTTTGGCGTGGTGATCACTGACGGCTTGCCGACATACGATCGGACGTTCCCGACCAACGATCCGGAGGATGTACTCAATACCTCCCGCTCACTGCCCAATTGGGACTTGAATGCGGCCAATGACGGGGCCAATCTTAATGGTGATGGTGAGGGCGATACGCTTTATCTGGACGACCTTGCCAAGTTCGCCTATGACATCGACATGCGAAGAGCGAGCAGTACACCTGCCACTGACCTGACCAAGAAAAGTTGGGACACAGACGGCTTCTCTCAACAGAACATGACTACCTACACCATTGGTTTCACAGCCGCCAACCAGATGCTGATAGACGCTGCTGACAATAACCATGGGCACGGCAAGTATTTCCAGACCAATGACAGCGCCGGTTTGAACAACGCCTTGAACCTCGCATTGAGCGATATCTATGCCAAGGCCGGTTCGGGCGGAGGTGGCGTGGCAAACTCGTCTACCCTTCAGGCGGGCAGCCGCTTCTACCAGACGCTTTATGACCCGACGGACTGGCATGGCACGATCAAGGCTTACAATCTGGACGCTACGACAGGAGCGCTGAGCGCCCCTGTCTGGACCACCGATACCACGATCACCAGCAGCACCAAGGCGCCTGTGTTCGAGTCATGGAGCACAGCGGCGACACCGACGAAAATCACCCTGGATTTTCTGAATTTCACGCAGGCGCAACGCGATGCCTTTACCGCTACGCTGCCGAGCGGAGTGACCGGCGCGGAGGTTATTGCCTGGGCCAAAGGCACGGCCAATGCCAAGCTTCGTACTCGTGCCACGCTCTTGGGCGATATCGTCAATTCATCATTGGGTGCCGGGCTGCCGACAGAGAAGACGGCGTCTGATTTGCTCGGCGACACCACTTACACGACGTACCTTTCTGCCAAGTCCAGCAACATGAGTTCCAGTCTGCTGGCCAACGCCAACGATGGCTTCTTCAATGTGATCGACGCCAGCTCCGGTGCGCGTAAATACGCGTATATGCCGTCCACGTCTCTGAGTTCATTGGCGACCATTTCATCCTCTTCCTACGGTTCCGGCGTTCACCGTTTCACGGTGGATGGTCAGATTGCAGTCTTCGATACGCAGGCATCCGCAGGGAGTGTATGGCGCACGGTGGCGTATTCCGGGCTGGGCGCTGGCGGCAAGGCTTTTTTTGCGATCAAGCTTTTCGAAGGTTCGGCAGACAGCATCGGGGCATTGTGGGAGGTCAAGGCTCCCGACACTTCAGACACCAACAACAAGTTCAACAACCTTGGATACACCTACTCCAAGCCGGATGTAGCACGTATGGCCGATGGCACCGGGATCGTTGTTGTGGGCAACGGTTACGGCAGTTTTACCGGGAGGGCGTCCCTGTATGTACTCAACGCCAACACCGGACAGTTCATTGCCGAAATTCCGACTCCGGTCACTGGCAGCGAAACGGATAACGGGTTGTCTTCGGTGAAACTTCGGGTCAATTCGCAGAATGTCGTTCAAGCAGCCTATGCGGGCGATCTCAAGGGCCGCCTGTGGAAGTTCGACATGAGCGGGGCCGCAGCATCCAGCTGGAAAGTCGCTTTCAATGGCTCACCCCTGTTCACTGCACCTCAGGGAGCCAGTCAGTCGATTACCGTTCAGCCCTTGTTGCTGGACCATCCACTCAACGGCAAGATCGTGTATTTCGGTACCGGGAAATTCAGCGAAACTGCGGACAAGCAGACCAGCTCGTTGCAGGATTTCTATGCCATCTGGGATGGCGACAACGGTTCAGGCAACATCGTTGAGGCCAATCTGCAGCCCCAGGCCATTAACGGGACGGTAGTCGGAAGTGGCAATACGTATTACACCACGACTTCCAATGATGTGGATTGGGGCACCAAGAAAGGCTGGTACCTGCCGTTGGCAACCACGGCCCCCTATGTCGGCGAGCGGATTATCTATCCGGCACAAACCTCTCGCGGTCGTATCATCTTCACCACGGCAGCCGTCAACTCTACCGACCCTTGCGAAAGCACCGGGACCGGGCGCTTGTTCGAGCTGAACGCCGCGACTGGCAGCATGCTTAATTACCAGGTACTGGATACCAACAATGACGGCGATATCAACTCTTCGGATTTGATCATTGGCGGTCTCGGTATCGGTACCGGTATCCCGGTAGTGGCTTCTATCGTTGCCGGTACCAATGGGGCCAACGATAACAAGTACGTGATTGACTCCAGCGGCGGCCCGCCCACCAAGATTACTGAGAAGGGCGGTAGCGCTAACGTCTTCCAGCGCATCATGTGGCGACAAATCCAATAGGGAAACTAGACATGCGAGTGACATCCAGGGGCTTTACGTTGATCGAACTCATGATCGTCGTGGCGATTGTCGGTATTCTGGCGGCCATCGCGTACCCCAGTTACACCGAATACGTGAAGCGCACCCAGCGGTCGGCGATTGCCAGCCTGCTGTCCGAGCAAAGCCAGGCGCTGGAGCGGTTTTATTCGCAGAAGGGAAATTACTCGGATTACAAAGGAGTATCTGGTGGCAATACGTACTACAAGATAACGCCGACCCTAACTGCCACCGACTTCACCCTGACAGCTGACCCTCTCCCAGGCACGCTGATGGCTGGCGACAAGTGTGGCAGTTTCGTGATCACTAACACCGGGGCGCGTACCAACACGGGCGCAACCAGCGGCGTCACTGCCAAAGATTGTTGGGGCCGCTAAACCGTTTCCTTGTCACGAGACCAAGATGTCCAAGCAGAAAGTAGTCATCGTAGGCGGTGGCGTTATAGGTCTGCTGACCGCCTTCAATCTCGCCTCTGAGCAGGTCAGCGTCGTGCTGCTGGATCGTTCGGGCGTTGGCCAGGAGTCTTCCTGGGCAGGCGGCGGGATTGTCTCGCCGCTTTACCCGTGGCGCTACAGCACTGCGGTCACCGCGCTGGCGCATTGGTCGCAGGACTTCTACCCTCACCTCGCCGAGCGTTTGCTCGCACAGACCGGTATTGACCCTGAAGTGCACAGGACTGGCCTGTACTGGCTCGATCTTGATGACGAGCAGTCTGCGCTTGAATGGGCTGCCCGCGAAAAACGTTCGTTGAACCGCGTGGATATCTCGGCGGTGAATGATGCCGTGCCGGTGCTGGGTGAGGGCTATTCGCGGGCGATCTACATGGCCGATGTGGCCAACGTACGTAATCCCCGTCTGGTCAAATCGCTCAAGGCCGCCTTGCTGGCATTGCCCAATGTCGAGATTCGCGAGCACTGTGAAGTCAGCGGCTTTACCCGTGAAGGCAGCAGGATTTCGGGTGTGCAGACGTCTGCAGGGGATATCACCGGTGATCGGGTGATTCTGGCGGCGGGTGCGTGGAGCGGCGAGTTGCTCAACACCCTGGGTCTGGAGCTGCCGGTCGAGCCGGTAAAAGGCCAGATGATTCTCTACAAGTGTGCATCGGACTTTCTGTCGAGCATGGTGCTGGCGAAAGGGCGCTACGCGATCCCGCGTCGCGACGGGCATATCCTGATCGGCAGCACCCTGGAGCATGAAGGGTTCGACAAAACCACTACGCAGGCCGCATTGGAAAGTTTGAAGGCGTCGGCCGTCGAATTGCTTCCGCCATTGGCCCACGCCGAGCCCGTCGCCCAATGGGCAGGCCTGCGCCCTGGTTCGCCTGAGGGCATCCCGTTCATTGGCCCGCTGGAAGGTTTTGACGGCCTGTGGCTCAACTGCGGGCATTACCGCAACGGTCTGGTGCTGGCTCCGGCGTCCTGCCAGTTGATCACTGACCTGCTGCTGGACCGCGAGCCCATCATCGACCCCGCACCCTACGCGCCTGCGGGGCGCCTGGCAGGCTAGCCATCCTCTCGGTCATTCGGAGCGTGGGGCACGATGGTGTTCTCTCGCGCACCTATCGTTCCGCACGCTCCCGCGTGGGAACGCCTTTCGTGACGCTCTGCGTCACACGTTTTTCGCCGCGCAACGCATTCAATCCAGGCCCAGCTTCTTCAGGCGATAGCGCAGTGACCTGAACGACAAACTGAGCCTTTCTGCCGCCGCAGTGCGATTCCAGCGTGTTTCTTCCAGTGCCTGCAGGATGAGCTGGCGTTCGATGCTTTCCAGGTAGTCTTCAAGGTTGTCGATGTCGGCCAGGCTCGGGCCGTCGCTCTCCTGAGGGCTGGCGGACTCTGTCAGGCGCAGGTCGCTGGCGTGGATTTCATCGTTCTCGCACAGCGTGTAGGCGCGCTCCAGCATGTTTTCCAGTTCGCGCACGTTACCGGGGAAGCGGTAGCTCTTCAGCGTTTCCAGCGCCTGCGCGTTCAGGCGTGCGACGGGTTGTGCGCCGTTCCCGGCAAGGCGCTTGAGCACGCTGGCTGCCAGTTGGTCGATATCCTCACGGCGCTCGCGCAATGGGGGCACGCGCACTTCGATCACGTTCAATCGGTAATAAAGATCCTGACGAAACCGACCGGCCGCGACCTCTGCATTCAGGTTCTTATGGGTGGCACACAGAATACGTACGTCGACAATCTGCTCTTGCTGGCCGCCGACGCTGCGGATGGATTTTTCCTGAATGGCGCGCAGCAGTTTGACCTGCATGGCCAGCGGCAGGTCGGCGACCTCATCGAGAAACAGCGTGCCGGTGTGCGCCGCCTGAAACAGACCGGGCTTGTCTTCGTGGGCACCGCTGAAGCTGCCTTTGCGATGACCGAAGAATTCGCTCTCCATCAGCTCGGAAGGAATGGCGCCGCAGTTCACCGGTATGAAAGGTTTGTCGATGCGCGGACCCTGCTCGTGGATCAGACGCGCTACAAGCTCCTTGCCGCTGCCCGACTCGCCGCTGATGTAGATCGGCGCCTGGCTGCGGGCCAGTTTGCCGATCTGATTGCGCAAGGTACGCATTGCCAGCGAGTCGCCCAGCAGGCGGTTGTCGATGCTTCGCGTGGGTGGTGCGCCGGGCAGGCTCAGCGCGCTATTGACCAGCTCGCGCAACCTGCCGAGGTCGACCGGCTTGGTCACAAAGTCGAAAGCCCCGGCCTTCAGCGCGTTGATCGCCGTGTCCAGATTGCCGTGGGCAGTGATCATCGCCACCGGCACGTGGGGGTAGCCGTGCTGTATGTGTTGCACCAGCTCAAGGCCATTACCGTCAGGCAAACGCATGTCGGTCAGGCACATGTCGAACGGTTCGCGGGCCAGCCAGTCGTGCGCTTCGGCGACGTTACGGGCACTGCGGGTGTCGAGTTTCATGCGCCCCAGCGTGATCTCCAGGAGTTCGCGAATATCCGGCTCATCATCGACTATCAGGATTTTTTGCCGTTGGCTCATGCTCAGCTCGTCTTGAACGGGTGGGCGAAGGTAATGCGCAGGCAACTGCCACCTGTGGGGCGGGGCGCATATTCCAGGTGCGCCTGATTGCTTTCGCACAGTTCACGTGACAGATATAGACCAAGGCCGGTGCCTTTGCTCTCTGTGGTGAAAAACGGTTCGAAGATCTTGCTCAGGTGTTGCTCGCTGACCCCCGGCCCGTCGTCCAGCACTTCCAGCGTAGGCAGCTCGCTTCTGGGGTCATTGTGCAGTTTCAGCCAGACCTGTGCTGATGGATGATTTTTGCCGCTGTAGCGCAGGCCGTTCTGCAACAGGTTGGTCATGATTTGCGTCAGTTGTCCAGAATCCATGCGGGTTGTCAGCGTGCCGGGGCTTATGTCGACATGAATCGACTGATTGGGCGCAGCGGAACTGCGAAATTCAGCAACAAAGTGTTCCAGCCAGGTTTTCAGGTCGAGCAGTTCGGGTTGCGCTTCGCGTCTGCGCGACAATTGCAGGACATTTTCGATGACCCGATCAATGCGTCCCGACTGCTCATGAATGATCTGCCCCAGGCGTCGATCCGCTGCACTGAGCTCTTCCGATTCATTAAGCAACTGCGCCGCATGACTGACGGCACCCAGCGGGTTGCGTATTTCGTGGGCAATCCCGGCGGTCAGGCGTCCCAGTGCGGCAAGCTTGAGCTGCTGCGCCTGATGGGCAATCTGCGACAGGTCTTCGAGAAAAACCAGCGTCTGACGCTGATCTCCACGGTTGAGTGTGGCGAAGCTCGGTTGCAGTACCAGCCCCACGGGGGCGGTGGTGATGCTGCGCGGCACCATGATCGGATTGACGAGCCACTGGCGCAGGCGTTCGACCAGTTGTGGCGAGCAGGTGTCGATGAGCTGGCCGACCAGTTGTTCCTGGCCCAGCAGGTGTAAGGCCCCCTGATTGGCCAGCAGCACCTGATGGTTGGCATCCAGCACCAGAATGCCGGTACGCATGCGTTGCAGAATGAGTGCGTTGAGTGCCTCCAGGCTGTCGACATCCGCCGCGCGCTGCTCGGCCAGTACCTCGCTGACCTGCATGCGCGCTGTCAGCGCCTGCACCAGCAGGGCGGCGGCGAAGCACAAGGCGCCCAGCGAGCCAGCCTGCACGTAGTCGTTGGAAACCGAAGGTGTGCCGAAGCTGATGTAGAACGTCAGGTAGATGATGCCGATGGCCGAAACCGCAGCGATCAACAAGCCGATACGGCCGCGCAGCAACACATTGCTGATCGCTACCGAGGCAATCAACAGGTTGCCGATACCGCTGGAGGGCCCGCCGGCGGCGTAGAACAGTGCGGAGAGCATGATCGCGTCGGTCATCGCCAGGCCGAAAAACTGTGCCTGACGGCTGGGGCGTTCCAGCAGCACGACGACCAGAATGTTGAACACCAGATACAACCAGCAGCCCGAGCGGAACAGGTTCGGGTTGGCCAGTTGCAGCAGCTCGGTTTCCAGGCTGCTGGAAATCAACAGGACCAGTACGACGCCGATGGTCAGTCGATAGAGGTGGTACAGCCGCAGAATCCGCTGCGCCTGCGGGCTGACAAGGGACGGTGAGTCAGCGGTCACGTGCCGCGGGGCCCTGCAGCCGGTGTGCCTCGCTGCAATACCATTGCTGTGCCTGACTCAGCGCACGATCCTGCGGCAGATGAACGCCACACTGCGCGCATCGCACCATGGGTGTCGAGGCCAGTTCAGGCGGCTCGGCGCGGGATTTCGGCTTGGGGGGATTGATCAGACGCTTGACGAACCAGACCAACGCCGCGATCAACGCGACCCACATAAGTAAGCGAACCATGACTACCAGCTTAGTGATTGACGATGGCGCAGTGTAGCCAAGCCGCGAGCGGGCGCACAGGGGCAAAATTGATGCACAAAAAAAGAGGCCCGAAGGCCTCTTTTTTTATGCACTCAGGATCAGTCGAACAGACCCAGGGTCATGTAGCTGAACCACGAACGGCTCTTGGTGCCTTTCGCTTCGGCGTCTTTTTCCGCCTGTTCGTCCAGCTCGGCCTGATTCTCCGGCAGCAGTTCTTTCGGAATGGAATCCTTGGCGTCCTGGTACTGCTTCTTCATGTCCTGATCGGCGCGGGTCTGGCCCGGTGGCAGTGGAGCGCTGCCGTCGATCAGGCCAAGGGTCGCTTTCGACAGCCATGAGCGGTTATCGGCCTCGGCTTCACGCGGGGTGAACTTGCCGTCAGCCAGTTGCGGGTGGTTCGGGTAGTTGGTCTTCAGCACTTCCAGGCTGGTGGCAGCCAGGTCGTCAAGGTGCAGACGCTGATAGGACTCGACCATCACCGCCAGACCGTCGCCGACCGAAGGCGTCTCCTGGAAGTTTTCCACTACGTAGCGGCCACGGTTGGCGGCGGCGACATAGGCCTGACGGGTCAGGTAGTAGTCGGCTACGTGGATTTCGTAAGACGCCAGCAGGTTGCGCAGGTAAATCATGCGCTGCTTGGCGTCAGGCGCATAGCGACTGTTCGGAAAGCGGCTGGTCAACTGGGCGAATTCGTTGAACGAGTCACGCGCAGCGCCCGGGTCACGCTTGGTCTGGTCCAGCGGCAGGAAGCGCGCCAGGAGGCCCACGTCCTGGTCGAAGGAGGTCAGGCCCTTCATGTAATACGCATAGTCGACGTTCGGGTGCTGCGGATGCAGGCGGATGAAACGCTCGGCAGCGGATTTGGCTGCTTCGGGTTCACCATTCTTGTAGTTCGAGTAGATCAACTCGAGCTGAGCCTGATCGGCGTAGCGACCGAACGGATAGCGAGATTCCAGCGCCTTGAGCTTCTCAGTGGCACTGTTATAGCTGTTATTTCCCAGGTCGGCCTGCGCCTGCTGGTACAGCTCGACTTCGCTGAGGTTTTCGTCGATGACTTCCTTCGACGAACAGGCCGCAGTCAATGCGAGGATGGCGATCAGCAGCAGGTGTTTCACTTGCATGGCGGCTTGCGTCCCTATAACGGCCTGCTGTCTTGGGCGGGGCCGTCCTGTTATGATGAGCGCCCCGCGATACCGGCGGGACAAAAGACGCCGTATTTAACCACAAGCGCGCTGCCGAAACCAAAGGCTAGCCGCCACCTAGTCTGGTCATGTCCGAAAATATAGAACTTCGCGCAGAGGTGCCGTCCGAATTGGGCGGTCAACGCCTCGATCAAGTCGCCGCACAATTATTCGCTGAGCACTCGCGCTCGCGCCTTTCCGCCTGGATCAAGGACGGCCGCCTGACTGTGGACGGAGGCGTTCTGCGCCCTCGCGACATCGTGCACGGTGGCGCTGTTCTCGAGCTGATTGCCGAGCAGGAGGCCCAGGGTGAATGGGTCGCTCAGGACATCGAGCTCGACATCATCTATGAAGACGACCAGATCCTCGTCATCAACAAGCCCGCCGGGCTGGTGGTGCATCCGGCTGCCGGTCATGCCGACGGCACGTTGCTCAACGCCCTGCTGCACCATGTACCGGACATCATCAATGTTCCGCGTGCCGGCATCGTGCACCGTCTGGACAAGGACACCACCGGCCTGATGGTGGTCGCCAAGACCATTCAGGCGCAGACACAGCTGGTTACCCAGTTGCAGAGTCGCAGTGTCAGCCGTATCTACGAGTGCATCGTGATCGGCGTGGTGACCGCAGGCGGCAAGATCGACGCGCCCATCGGCCGTCACGGTCAGCAGCGCCAGCGCATGGCGGTGATGGAAGGCGGCAAGCAGGCGGTCAGTCATTACCGCGTGCTGGAGCGCTTCCGTTCGCACACCCATGTACGGGTCAAGCTGGAAACCGGGCGTACCCACCAGATTCGCGTGCACATGGCGCATATCAACTATCCGTTGGTCGGCGACCCTGCCTACGGCGGTCGTTTCCGTATTCCGCCAGCGGCCAGCCTGACCATGGTCGATTCGCTCAAGACCTTCCCGCGGCAGGCGTTGCATGCCCGCTTCCTGGAGCTGGATCATCCGACCACCGGTAAGCGTATGAGCTGGGAATCGCCATTGCCGGACGATTTCGTCTGGTTGCTGTCCCTGCTCAAGCAGGATCGCGAGGCGTTCATCGGGTGAATGACTGGCTGATACCTGACTGGCCTGCGCCAGCACAGATCAAGTCCTGCGTTACCACTCGCTCGGGTGGGGTCAGCCTGGCCCCGTTCGACAGCTTCAATCTGGGCGATCACGTCGATGACAGCCCAAAGGCCGTGGCGAGCAATCGCCAGCGCCTGACCGCCAGTCTCAAGGCTCAGCCCGCCTGGTTGAAGCAGGTGCACGGCGTAGACGTCGTACCTGCCGATCCATCCCGCGTCGTCGAGGCCGATGCCAGCTGGACGAGCACGCCTGGCGTGGCCTGCACCATCATGACCGCCGACTGCCTGCCCGCGCTGTTCTGTCGTCGTGACGGTACGCGTGTGGCTGCCGCGCATGCCGGCTGGCGTGGGCTGGCGGCAGGGGTGCTGGAAGCGACGGCCGACAGCCTGCAGAGTGCTCCCGAAGACATCATGGTCTGGCTGGGGCCGGCCATCGGCCAGCCGTCGTTCGAAGTCGGTCCCGAGGTGCGCGAGGCCTTTACCGCCAGCCACCCGCAGACAGCCGCTGCGTTTGTCGCCAGTTCGAATCCTGATCGTTTCATGGCCGACATCTATGCGCTCGCCCGGTTAAGACTGGCAGCCCAAGGTGTCTCTGCCGTGTATGGCGGCGGGCTGGATACCTTCACCGACCCGCGCTTCTTTTCCTACAGGCGTGCCGCGCGCACTGGCCGCTTCGCTTCGCTGATCTGGATCGAACACGCCTGATTGCCGGGCTGTTTTGCACATTCCAGCTAGACTTGCCTGAACACTCGTCTGATCTGTATCAACCCCGGCCCGCTTGAAACGCGCAGAATCGTCCGCATCTAACTGGCTATTCAGCAGGTTTTCTTTATAGGTGTGTTCATTGCTCCGGCCTGCATTAAAGGAAGGTGACTAATGCGTATTGACAGATTGACCAGTAAACTACAGTTAGCGTTATCCGATTCTCAGTCGCTGGCCGTTGGCCTCGACCATCCCGCCATCGAACCTGCGCACTTGATGCAGGCGCTGCTTGAGCAGCAGGGCGGTTCCATCAAGCCTTTGCTGTTGCAGGTAGGCTTCGACATCAACAGCCTGCGCAAGGAACTGAGTGCAGAGCTGGATCGGTTGCCAAAAATCCAGAACCCGACCGGCGACGTCAACATGTCGCAGGACCTGGCGCGCCTGCTCAATCAGGCTGACCGTCTGGCGCAGCAGAAAGGCGACCAGTTCATTTCCAGCGAGCTGGTGCTGCTCGCGGCAATGGACGAGAACAGCAAGCTCGGCAAATTGTTGCTGGGGCAGGGCGTCAGCAAGAAAGCTCTGGAAAACGCCATCAACAACCTGCGCGGCGAAGGTGCCGTGAATGACCCGAACGTCGAAGAGTCGCGTCAGGCGCTGGACAAGTACACCGTTGACCTGACCAAGCGTGCCGAAGAGGGCAAGCTCGACCCGGTGATCGGTCGTGATGACGAGATTCGTCGCACCATTCAGGTCCTGCAGCGCCGCACCAAGAACAACCCGGTGCTGATCGGCGAACCTGGCGTGGGCAAGACCGCCATTGCCGAGGGCCTGGCGCAGCGCATCATCAATGGTGAAGTGCCCGATGGCCTGCGCGGCAAGCGCTTGCTGTCGCTGGACATGGGCGCGCTGATCGCCGGTGCCAAGTACCGTGGCGAGTTCGAGGAGCGCCTCAAATCGCTGCTCAACGAACTGTCCAAGCAGGAAGGCCAGATCATCCTGTTCATCGACGAGCTGCACACCATGGTCGGCGCGGGCAAGG
>Ga0105244_10001086_pt1 | contig 22649 bp, 27 predicted proteins | sample KBSM44metaG_FD_80423 | JGI IMG/M metagenome (GOLD analysis project Ga0105244, IMG submission 80423) | Miscanthus rhizosphere microbial communities from Kellogg Biological Station, Michigan, USA - KBS M4-4 metaG | ecosystem: Host-associated > Plants > Roots > Rhizosphere > Soil | place... | reverse complement strand
GTTTTGACTTCGGGCGAGTAGCTGAAGGTGGTCACCGCCGGGAAGAACTGGCGCACCAGCTGGGCCACGCCGCTGCCCAGACCTGTCACGTCGATCCCGATGTAGGTCACCCAGTAGCGATCGCAGACGCTTTTGATGAACGCGGCCTGCGCGGCGAAGTCCATGCCCCGGAACTGGTGGCGCTCGAGGATGCGGAATTTGCCGCCCGGTACCAGCGGCGGCGCAACCACCACCATGCCGGAACAGTCGCCCGTCTCCGCCGGGTCGTAACCGATCCAGACCTGACGGTCGCTGAACGGGCGCATGGCGAACGGTTTGTAGTCCTCGGCCCACTCGACCCAGCTGTCCACCATGCACGACTGCAACAGGGTCAGCGGGAAGATGCTCGCGCCGTCGTCAACGAATTCGCACATCAGCAGGTTGGCGAACGCCTCGGGGCTGTACTCGCGGCGCAGCTCTTCAATGTCAAAGAGGTCGCAACCGCCTCGCTCCGCATCGAGGATCGTGACGATCTGCCGCCACAACCGATCCTCACAGAACCGGCCCTGCTGGAGCGCGCCGTGGGACACGTCCACCTTCGTATGCTGCGCGGCGGGCTTGCCCTTGTTGAAACGCTCGCCGGTCCAGAAGGTGTATGCCTCATGGGCCATGCTCGACGGGGTGGAGAAGTAGGTTTTGCGCCACTTCTTGTGCATCGCCATGCCCGAGGCGACTTTGTTCAGTTCCTCGAACTTGAACGTCCAGAAGAATTCATCGAAGTAGAAATTGCCGTGGTAGCCCTGGGCAGTGCGGGCGTTGGTACCGAGGAAAAACAGCTCGGCGCCGTTTGGCAGAACGATGGGATCGCCAGTCAGCTCGACGCCGATAATCTCGCGGCAGAACGCCTGAATGTAGCCCCGGAACAGGTAGGCCTGGTTCTTCGAAGCCGACAGGAAAATCTGGTTGCGCCCGGTGTCCAGCGCATCGATGAACGCCTCGCGGGCGAAGTAGTATGTCGCGCCGATCTGCCGGCTCTTGAGGATAACGCGGGTGCGCTGATTGCCGGCGCGGTACCAGTCTTTCTGGTAATCGAAACAGCCATCGACGAAGGCCTCGCGCAGCAGCTCGATCTGGTCTTCATCAATCTCGTTTTTGACCGCCTTCTTCTTCGGCTCGGCATTGCGCTTGGCCAGGTTCGGATTGAGGTCGGTTTCGGTACCGCCACCCTGAAAGCGCTGGATACGCGCCTGCCGCTCCAACTGCCGGTGCAGCAAATCAATCTCTTTGAAATCGCCGCCGCTTTTCCCTTCCTTGAGGATCAGTTGCACCAAGCGCGCTTCCAGTGCCCCGCCGATGCGTTCGACGTTGTCAGCCCGGTCCCACTCATCGCGAGCCTTCCAGCTGTGTAGCGTTTTTTCCTTTTCGCCCGTAGCCTCGGCAATTTCGCAGATGCGCCAGCCCATCCAGTAGAGAAACTTGGATTGGCGGCGGGGATCGATGGGCAGCAGTTCGGTCGTAGTCATGGCCGCGATGCTGCCGCCCGCGCCCGCGACTCAATAGCGCTGCCCCTTGTACCGCCCTGCCCTACAGTCCCGCCTCATTGCCGCAACTCGCGCGCGTCACGACCATGCCCCTCATCGCAACGCACTGCTCAGCCAACAGCAGGCGCCCAACGCAATGAGGATTCCCGGCATGAAGAAATTTCGCAGCAACTGGTTCCGCGTGGCCGTCGAGGGCGCTACCTCCGACAAGCGCATCATCAAACGTACCTGGCTGGAACAGGCTGCGAAAAATTTCAACCCGTCCACCTACGGCGCCCGCATCTGGCTGGAGCATTACCGTAGCGTGATGCCGGACAGCCCATTCAAGGCCTACGGCGACGTGCTGGCCGTGAAGACCGAAGAAGTGGACATCAACGGGCAGAAGAAACTGGCGCTGTTTGCCCAGGTCGAGCCGACGTCCGATCTGATTGCCATGAACAAGGCGAAGCAGAAGATTTACACGTCCATCGAAATCGACGACAGCTTTGCCGACACCGGCGAGGCCTACATCGTCGGGCTCGCGGTCACCGACTCCCCGGCCAGCCTCGGCACTGATGTTTTGGCGTTCTCGGCCCAGAAGCCAGACGCAAACCCGTTCAAGGATCGCCACTATTCCGCGACCTCGATGTTCACCGAAGCGCTGGAAACCGAGCTGACCTTTGAAGAAATCGAGGACAAACCAAGCCTCGGCGCTCAACTGTTCAGCAAGGTGCAAATCCTGCTCGGCGGCAAACAGGCCAAGGATGACGCCGAGTTTTCGCAGATCAGCGAGGCCGTCGAAGCCGTGGCTGTGCACGTCAAGGATTTGCCGGACCAACTGGCAGCAGAGAAGAAATTTTCTGCCGGCCTGAACACCCGACTGGAACAACTGAGCAAGGACTTCACCGAGTTGAAGGCAAAGCTCTCGAACACCCAAGACCACAACCAGAAGAAGCGCCCTCCGGTCACCGGTGGCGACAACCAGGTCATGACCGACTGCTGACAGCCGGCCCACCCACAGCCCCGACCCACGAAGGACGATATTCATGCGTAACGACACTCGCGAACACTTCAACGCTTACCTGAGCCAGTTGGCGCGCCTTAACGGCGTATCCTCGACTGCCGCCACTTTCGCGGTCGATCCGACTGTGCAGCAAACGCTGGAAACCCGCATGCAGGAATCCAGCGAATTCCTCGGCCAGATCGGCATCATCGGCGTTGATGAACTGCAAGGCGAAAAAGTCGGCCTTGGCGTCAGCAGCACCATCGCCGGCCGTACCGACACCACCGGCAATGGCGTGCGTCAGCCTCGCGACGTGTCGTCGCTGGACAAGAAAGGCTACGAAGCCAAGCACACCGACTTTGACACCGCGATCCGCTACGCGCAGCTCGACGCCTGGGCGAAGTTCCCCGACTTCCAGGCACGCCTGCGCGACGCGATCCTCAAGCGCCAGGCCCTCGACCGCATCATGATCGGCTTCAACGGCGTCAGCGCTGCTGCCACCACCGACCGCCAGGCCAACCCGTTGTTGCAGGACGTCAACATCGGCTGGCTTCAGCAGTACCGCAACAACGCCTCGGCGCGCGTTCTCAAGGACGGCAAAACCGCTGGCAAAATCGTCATCGGAACGGGGGCAGAAGCGGACTACAACAACCTCGACGCGCTGGTCTACGACGCAATCGCAAACCTGATCGACCCGTGGCATCGCAAGGATCCGGGCATCGTCGTCATTCTCGGCAGCAACCTGGTACACGACAAATATTTCCCGCTGATCAACAAGGAACAGCCGGCCACTGAAAAACTCGCGACCGACATGATCCTTTCGCAGAAGCGCATGGGCGGTAAGCAGCCGGTCGAAGTGCCGTACGTGCCCGACGGTGCTGCACTGATCACCACGCTGAGCAACCTTGCCATTTACTGGCAAATCGGCGGACGCCGCCGCTACGTGAAGGAAGCGCCGGAAAAGAACCGGGTCGAGAACTACGAATCCAGCAACGACGCCTATGTCGTTGAGGATTACGGCCTCGGCTGCCTCGTCGAAAACATCGAGCTTGAAGGGGCATAAGCCATGGCCAGCAGCCTCGCCAAGCAGCATTTTCAACGCGTCACTGCCGCCATTGAGGCGGCAGCGACCGAACCCACACAAACCATGGCCGGCGCCACGGCCTACGAACATCAGCTCAACCAACTGCTGCAAGATCGCCTGCGCCTGAAACAGGTGCAGTCGAATCAGGGCAAGGCCGAACTCAAGCGGCAGCTACTGCCCGAATACATCCCCTACGTGCAAGGCGTGCTGGACGCCGGCCAAGGTGCCCAGGACGAAGTGCTGACCACCATCATGGTCTGGCGCTTCGACGCCGGCGACTTCATCGGTGGCCTCGATATCGCCCAGTACGTGCTGCAACACAAGATGGTCATGCCGGACCGCTTCGCCCGCACGCTGGGCTGTCTGGTCGCCGAAGAAGTCGCGACCGCCGCGTTCAAGTCGCAGAAGGTCGGCGAGCCTTTCGACCTGGCCGTCCTGCACCGCACCGCGGAACTGACCGACGCCGAAGACATGCCCGACCAGGCACGCGCCAAGCTGTTCCTCGCCATGGGGCGCGCAACACTGGAAGGCATCACCGACGAAAACCCCGGCCAACCCGGACAGGTGCAGGCCGGTATCGACTTGCTGAAAAAAGCCATCGACCTGCACGACGCCTGCGGTGGCAAAAAGGATCTGGAGCGGGCCGAACGCCTGCTCAACAAACTCGCTGCTTCTGGCAGCTAACCGAGCGTCCCCACGCACCCCGCCGGCTCGGGGCGGAACGGCCAGGCCGCTCCTCCTGAACGTGAAGCCCCGACCACCGGCGACCTACAACAGAGCGCAGATTCATGAGCGGATTCGTAGCGGGCGGCAGCACTACTCCGGCCTCCAGCGGCCACATCAACACCGACCCCTTCTGGCCGTCGATCGACCTCGATGACGTGCGCGGCACTTTACGCATCGACTCCAGCGTCACGCCGATCCGTCTGGAAACCGCGACCATCGCCGCCGCCATCAGCGTAAACCGCGAGTTCGCCACCTGGCGCCGCGCCAAACAGGCCGAAGGCTACACCACCCTCGCGGACGTACCGGCCGAGCAGATCGAGGACAAATCTGAACTCGTTCACCTCTACCAACGGGCGATCTATGCCGCGACCGGCGCGGAGATTTGCGAACGCTACCGTTCCTATGACAGCACCAACAGTGGCAACCAGAACGCCGAAGAACTGACGCCGAGCATCGACGAACTGCGCCGCGACCAGCGCTGGGCCGTGCGCGACTTCCTCGGCCTCGGCCGCACCACTGTGGAGTTGATCTGATGGCCGTCAGCATCCGCGCCCAGCAAAACGACACCGTCGATGCCCTGTGCTGGCGTCACTACGGCCGCACCGCCGGTGTCACCGAAGCAGTTCTCGATGCCAACCCCGGCCTTGCCGATCACGGCCCGACCTTGCCGCAAGGCCTTCTGGTGCAAATGCCCGAAGCCCAAGCCGCCGCCCCGCAACGGCAGATGGTGAACCTATGGGACTGAACCGCCCGCACCGCGCCCTTGAACCCAACCACTCTGGACCATGACATGAAACGCATGCCTGACCGTCCCGACACCTGGGCCTGGCTCGCCGCCTGGCTCGAACAGAACTGGCCCGCCATTTACTCCGGCCTGCTGGCCGTGATCATTGCGAGCCTTCGCGTGATCTATGGCGGCGGCACCGTGCGGCGGATGGTGATCGAGGCTCCCCTTTGCGGCGCACTCGCTCTGTCCGCCAGTCACGGGCTGTCACTGCTGGGGATTCCGGCAAGCACCGCACCTTTCTTCGGTGGTGTGATTGGCCTGCTCGGTGTCGAAGGCACTCGCGCAGCCGCCAAGAAGATTTTCAACCGCAAGGTGGAACAGCTATGACCACACTTCGCCACGGTGACCGCTCGCAAGCGGTGCGCAATCTGCAAAAGAGCCTCAACCAACACGGCGCCAAACTGAACGTCGATGGTGATTACGGCGACGCCACGGAACATGCCGTGCGCGCCTATCAAATCAAGATTGGTTTGGTGGCTGATGGCGTCGCCGGCAGCAAAACACTGAGCGCGCTCACCGGCACCGACTGCCAGCAGTTGCTGAAAAACGCCGACCTGGTCAACGCCGCCGAGCGCCTCAACGTGCCGCTGGCCAGCGTCTATGCGGTCAATGAAGTTGAATCGAAAGGCAGTGGCTTTCTCGATAATGGCAAACCTGTGATCCTGTTCGAACGACACATCATGTATCGCCAACTGACGAAGGTTCGGCACGAAGGCGACGACCCCGCCGCGCTCAAACTCCACGCTGATCAGTTGGCCGCAATCAACCCGGCCATCGTCAATCCGAAATCCGGCGGCTATGCCGGCGGCAGCGCCGAACACCAGCGCCTGGCGACCGCTCGCCTGATCGATGACACCGCCGCGCTGGAATCCGCGTCATGGGGTGCGTTCCAGATCATGGGCTTTCACTGGCAGCGCCTGGGCTACAACAGTGTGCAGGAATTTGTCGCCGCCATGAGCGCGGGAGAATCGCAGCAATTCGACGCGTTCGTCCGTTTCATCGAGACCGATCCGGTGCTGCACAAGGCACTGAAGGGCCGCAAATGGGCCGAGTTCGCCAAGCTCTACAACGGACCGGACTACCAGCGAAACCTGTACGACATCAAACTTCAGCGCGCCTACGAACGGCACGACGACTGCGGTTGCGGGCAGGCGGTGGCGGCATGATCGACTTCGACGCGGTGCAGCGGCTGAATGTGCAGGACGGTGATCTGCTGGTAGTGCCAGAGAACAGCGATCAGCACGACATGGTGCAGCTGCGCGACGCGCTCCGCATCCAGAACCCTCAGCGCAAAGTCATCATCGTGCGCGGCCCCATCCAACACATGGACATCGGCGACATGAATCAGCTTGGCTGGTACCGGGCGTGAGCATCCTGCGGCAGGCCTTGCTCGGCGTTGCATTGCTTGCAGCGCTCGGACTTCTGATCTGGAACCAGGAGCTGCGCATCAGCGGGGCGAATAAGGAAACCCGGCTGGCCGAGAAAGACGCCAGCCGCGCTCAAGAACAAGCCGAGCACAACCTCGCGAACGCCAACGCGTTGCGCGACACCCTGCAACAGGAACGCAACGCCCAGACCACCCTGCGCGCGCAACAGGATCAGCTGCGCCAAGGCCTGGCAAAGCGCGAACTCACCATTGAGGCTCTGAAACGTGAAAACGCCGACCTACGTGATTGGGCTGCCCAGCTTTTGCCTGATGCTGCTCGCCGGCTGCGCGAGCGCCCCGCCTTCACCGGCGCCGACGCTTATCGTCAGTGGCTGTCCGGCCGTGGTGCCTTGCACGCTGCCGGCGACCAGCCCACGCAGTAACGGCGATCAGCTCACCGATCAGGATCGCGTCGAGGCCGCGTGGGCAGACTGTGCGAGCCAAGTGGACATGCTTTACCAACACCAGCAGGCCCAACCATGAACAAGCCCGACAGCCTGAAAGCCCATTTGCTCGCCACCGTGGCCGAACTCAAGCACAACCCCGACCGACTGTTGATCTTCATCGACAACGGCAAGATCCGCTGCACCGCCGCGCAGTCGCTGTCGTTCGAGTACAGCTTCGACTTACAGGTCATCCTCACCGACTTCGCCGGCCATCCAGACAGCGTCATGTTGCCGTTGCTGGGCTGGTTGAGCGTCCATCAATCCGAACTGCTGGAGAACTTGAACAAAGCCGCTGACGGCATTCAGTTCGAGGCTGACATTCTCGACAACAGCAAAGTGGATATGAGCCTGACGCTGCCGCTGACCGAGCGTGTGGTGGTGGGCAAGGATGACCAGGGCAACACCACCATTCGACACCCTGGCGAGCCGCAACGGGCTGCGGATTTTCTTGATCCGAACTGGATACCTGGCGCGCAGGGTACCGGTAGTGAATGGGTGCTGCCGAAATGAACGATCGACTGGAAGCGTTGGAGGATTGGGCGGCGGGGTTGCTGGGGCAGCTTGAACCGGCATCGCGCAACAAATTGGCTCGAAGCATTGGCCAAGCTTTACGGCGCAGTCAGCAACAACGAATCATTGCTCAACAAAATCCGGACGGCCCCAAGTACGCCCCACGTAAAAAGCGCAACCTGCGGGGAAAACAGGGCCGAGTGAAACGGCAATTGAAGATGTTTCAAAAGCTGCGCACGGCTAGCTTTATGAAGGTTAATGGTGATGGGAAAGCTATCAGCGTCGGCTTCACCGGGCGCATTGCAAATATTGCGCGGGTTCACCAGCTAGGATTGCGTGATCGAGCCGAGCGTGGTGCCCGCGATGTGAAGTACGAAAGAAGGGAAATTCTAGGCTTTACCAACGCGGACCTCGATTTGATCCGCGATGGTTTACTAAAGCATCTCATGATGGTGCATGATATTAATTAGGAGGGACAAACGCCCTTACCAGCGGAATGAAATCGTCCAATGCATCGGCATGAATGACATACCCCAGATTCATCATCGTCTTGACAATCGGAATTTGCCTTTTTGCAGAGTCAGCATCTACAGCAGTAGGAACTTCGACGTCAACTAGTTCACCCTTGGCATTTACCATCGGCCCACCCCATAGCGTGCCTAAAAGTATAGCTCTTGTGCCGAGGTCAAACGAACCCTCCTTATTTCTGACGACTCCATCTTCGTAAAGGAACACGGGTGACCCACTGGAGCCATGAAAACAAGCGGCATCAATCACAAACTGACGCTTTCCGTTCCAACGTGTCAATGCATGCGAAGCTGTTAAACCGCGTCTCGCGAGAGGCCTGTTATTTACCTGATCCCAAAGACCATCTGGGTAACCAATCATTACAATCGTCTCTATCGGACGTATGATCGGAATAAGTTCAGCAGGCAAGCGCCAATCTTTCGTAATAAGTGAGTTCTTGATTCCGTAGCCAAGTTTTATGGAATTCAGAAAGTTGCCAATCGGTATGACGCAAAGATCCACACCTTCATCTGGATGTTTGATTATTAAATCCGCCAAATCATCTACGACGACCGCCACCCGTTCTTCACTTTTCGCAGAGGCGTCCTCACCGACTTCATCACCCTGCTTTATAACATTGAACTCAATATTCAGCCGAGTTCCATCTCGCACTACATGTTTATTGGTCACAAGAACCGGAAACAGTTCGTCTTCTTCAAGATGAAAACCATACAAATATCCGGTACCCACGCTTTTACTTGTTTGGCCATAGCATTCTAGGCGCACTGTTGACAGAGAAATTTTGGTAGCTGGATTCATATCTTCATCCCTAATAATTAATACATCTGACCCAAAATCTGCGTGTAAATCGACTTCCTACAATACCTCATTGATGCGCTCGCATGCGCGAGAGCGCCACCATAGGCGCCATGAACGACTTAGCCACCCTCGCCCGCCTGATCGAAAACCTCATCCGCCTCGGCACCATCGCTGCCGTCCAGATGAAGCCCCCGCGTGTCCAGGTCAAAACCGGATCGCTCACCACCGGCTGGCTCCCATGGATCGCCCCACGAGCCGGTGCCGATCGCGAATGGAACCCACCGACGGCCGGCGAGCAAGCCATCCTGTTGAGCCCATCCGGCCAGCTCGGCAACGGCATCGTACTGACAGGCCTATTCAGCGACCACAACCCATCCAACGGCGACCGCGAAGGCCTCCACCGCTGCACCTACCGCGACGGCACCGTCATCGAGTACGACAGCATCGCGCACCACCTCAACGTCACGCTGGCCGAAGGCGGCACCACCAATCTGACCAGCAATGGCGGCATCCGCATCGTTGGCCCGATCACCCATGAAGGCGATTACACCCAAACCGGCAACCAGAACGTAACCGGGATGGTCACCGTATCCAAAGACGTCATCGCGGCCGGCATGAGTCTGGTGAAGCACCTGCACGGCGGTGTCATGCCTGGCGGCGCGAAGACGGGGAAGCCGGAATGAACCGAGAAACCGGCGCAGCCCTCGGCCTGGTCGAACACATCGCCCAGTCGATCACCGACATCCTGACCACTCGCATCGGCACCCGCGTCATGCGCCGCGAATACGGCAGTCTGCTCCCTGAGTTGGTGGATCAGCCGTTCAATGACTTCACCCGTTTGCAGGTCTACGCCGCCACCGTCATGGCGCTGATGCGTTGGGAAACCCGCATCAGCCTCAGCCGTATCCAGTTCATCGGCGCGAACCTTCAGGGCCAAGCGTCGCTGGAGTTCGAAGGCACCATCGTCGACAACAACCAGCCGCTGAGCCTGAGCGTGCCTCTGCAACTGGGAGGCAGCGTATGAATACTTTCGTCGCCATCGACCTCGGCCAACTACCGGCGCCGCAAATCGTCGAACAAATCGATTACGAGCAGATCCTCGCCGAGCGCAAGGCCTACGCCGTCAGCCTCTGGCCCGCCGAGGAACAAGCCGAGATCGCGGCCCGCCTCAGCATGGAGTCCGAGCCGCTGACCAAATTACTCGAGGAAAACGCCTACCGCGAAACTGTCTGGCGTCAGCGGGTGAACGAGGCATCGGTTGCCAACATGCTGGCTTTGGCCAAGGGCACCGACCTCGAACAGCTCGCCGCCAACTTCAACGTGAAGCGCCTGGTCATTCAGGCTGCAAACCCAACAGCTGTGCCGCCCCTCCCCAAGCTAATGGAAAGCGACGACAGCCTGCGCGAGCGTGCGCAAATGGCATGGGAAGGCCTCAGCACCGCCGGCCCGCGCAACAGCTACATCTTCCACGCCCGGTCCGCTGACGGTCAGGTCGCCGACGCTACCGCCGAAAGCCCGGCCCCGGCCGAAGCCGTGGTCACAGTGCAATCCGTGCTGGGCGATGGCACCGCGTCGCCGGCACTGCTCGACAAGGTCAAAACGTACCTCAGCGACGACGACCGCCGCCCCGTCGCGGATCGCCTGACCGTCCAGGGTGCGGAGATCATCAATTACCAGATCAAAGCCAAGATTTACCCGCTGAGCAACGGCCCGGAAACCGAATTGGTCCTCGCAGCAGCCGAAGCCCAGTTGCTCCAGTTCGTGCATCAGCGCCGACGCCTGGCACTGGAGGTTTCCGAATCCATCGTGCACGCCGCGCTGCACGTCGAGGGCGTGCGCAAAGTAGTGCTGGAAGACTGGGAAGACATCGTCGCCACCAAGTACCAGGCGCCGTATTGCACGAACGTGGAACTGACATTGGGGGTTGAGTGATGACCTACCAACCCCTGCTGCCGGGCAATTCGACACCACTGGAGCGCCAAGCCGCGCAGGCCTTGGCAGAAATCCAGCGCGTACCGATTCCGTTGCGCACGCTCTACAACCCTGACCTGTGTCCCCTGCCCTTATTGCCGTATCTGGCCTGGGCGTTTTCGGTCGATCGCTGGGACAGCAAATGGTCAGAATCCGCCAAGCGTGCCGCCTGCCGTGCCGCGTATTACGTGCACTCGCACAAGGGCACCATCGGCGCTTTGCGCCGGGTCGTTGAACCGCTCGGCTACCTGATCGAGGTCGCCGAATGGTGGCAGACCGTTCCCCCCGGCACACCGGGCACCTTCGCCTTGCGCATCGGCGTTCTCGACTCCGGCATCACCGAAGCGATGTACCAGGAACTGGTCTGGCTGATCGACGACGCAAAACCCCTCACCCGACACCTGACCGGTCTCGACATCGTGCTTGAAACCAAACTCGACGCCTTCGTTGGTTTCGCTGTTTACGACGGCGATGAAATCGACGTGTACCCCTGGAACAACCCGGACATCGATGTCGCGATCCGGGGTTACAGCGGCGTAAGCCTTTACACCCTCGACGAACTGGATGTGTATCCCCATGGTTGATCAGAATTCTATTTTCGGCGGCATGCTGACGACGCAGGGCGCCGCCAAGAAAACCAACTGCGACGCCCTCGGTATTCCGTGGGAGCCGAGCCATATGCTGATTGGCGACGCCAACGGCACCGACCCGGTACCGAGTCCTTCGCAGACCAAGCTGATCAATCAACGGTATCGCGCTCAGATCAACCAACTGTTCGTCTCACCTACCGATGAAAACGTCCTGATTGCCGAGCTGGTATTGCCTCCCGACGTCGGCGGCTGGTGGATCCGTGAACTGGCCCTTGAAGACAAGGACGGCGTGTTTAGCGCGGTGGCCAACGTCGCGCCGAGCTACAAGCCTCTGCTCGCCCAAGGCTCTGGCCGCAACCAGGTGGTGCGGATGCACATCATCACCAGCGGCACGTCGAACATTCAGTTAAAGATTGATCCGTCGGTAGTGCTGGCGACACGGAAATACGTCGATGACTCAGTAAAAAGTGCGCTGCCCGCAGACAAACAGGCGGGGCAATTCACTCGCGTCAAGACCGATAATCGAGGGATCGTGCTATCGGGCGATAACCCGGACACACTGGCCGCGATGGGCATTAAGGACACCTACACAGCGGTTGAAATAGACGAGCTGATAGCAAAGGCGACGGCAATGCCTGTGGGCACCGTCGTGTCGTTCCCGCTGAACAAGATGCCGGCAGGCTTTGTTGAGCTGGATGGCAGCGTAAAGAGCAGCACCGTCTATCCGGATCTGTCGGATTATCTCGGGACTGCTTTCAACAAGGGCAACGAAGGCGCAGGCAATTTCCGTTTGCCGGATCTGCGCGCTGAGTTCTTGCGTGGTTGGGATCATGGCCGGGGTATCGATGCGGGCCGAGCGATTGGCAGCGCCCAGCTCGGTACGCTCACGGTGTTCGACAGTAATTACACCGGTGGCGCGTCGGTTGACGTTGTGCGCGGTTCTGCTGTCGAGGCTCAGGCGGATGTTTACAAGGAAGCGGACTATCCAGGCGTAGGGATTACCTTCACGTCCGTCAATGTGAGCTACAGCCCTTACCCGTCAGGCGGCGGCATTATGCGGCCGCGTAACGTGGCGGTGATGTGGTGTATCAAGGCGTGGAGCGCGCCAGTTAACCAAGGCGTGATTGATGTCGGCGCGCTGGCGAACGAAGTACGTCTGGCGACCGGGCGGATGATCGGAACGCGCAGAATTCGCGCAACGCAGGTTTACTGGTCGACACCTGGTACCAACAAAGTCCGGGTGAAGGGACAGGGTGCCGGCGCTGCTGGCGGCGGTGCAGCATCAACCGCGAGCGGTCAGGTTTCCGCCGGTTGCGGCGGCGGTGCGGGAGCGCCATTTGATACGTGGATCACCAGCGGTTTCGATGGTGTGACGGTCACAATCGGTAAGGGCGGCACCGGTGTGCTCGTTGGTCCCGGCAATAACGGCGGTGCAACTTCGTTCGGATCACATGTCACCGCGCCGGGCGGAATCGGTGGCGGGTTGTCGGCGAACGTGGTGCCGCCGCTTTACCTCGGCCAGACCCCGAATTCACAGCCGGCAGTCGGCGCGACTGTCAAGAACGGTACGGGCAAGGGCGGCGGTGGCGTCATTGGGCCAAAGACGGATTTTGTCGTGTCTGGCGAGGGAGGTGCGAGCGAGATGGGGCCGGGTGGTAACTCAATCTCAACCAGCTCGCAGGGGGCTGATGCGGTCAATCCGGGTGCGGGTGGTGGCGGTGCGGTTGCGCTTCCTTCCTACCCTGCTCATTTGCGTGGTGGCCATGGTGCTGATGGCTGGGTCGATGTTGAGGAGTGGACATGAGTATTTATGCGCGGATCTATGCCGATCAGGTGTTTGAGTTTGTCGAGGTGAGCGGCAATATCTCGACGATGTATCACCCCTCCATGATCTGGGTGTGTATGGACGGCATCGAGCCAGCGCCGGCCATTGGCTGGAAAGCGATCGAGATGGACGGAGCGTGGCAATTTTCGCCGCCAGGGTTGCCCGTCGTGGTTCCTGAACCGCTGAGTGAAATTATCGCCGCCGAGCGTTTCAGGCGGGAGGGTACCGGCGTCACAGTCGAAGGGCTGCCCATCGAGACGACACGCGACAGCCAGGCGTTGATTGCCAGTACCGGATTGTCCGCAGTGCTTGATCCGGATTATCGCTGCAACTTCAAAACGGCCGCCGGTTTCGTCGAGATCGGATCGGCGCAAATTATTGCCATAGCCAAGGCCGTGCGTGCACACGTTCAGGCATGTTTTGACCGCGAGCATGCATTGTTGCAGGCGATTGAAGCCGACGAGTATCACGATGAAATGCTAAATGAAGGTTGGCCGGATTCAAGGACGCCAACCACCGAATCGTAATAGGTCTCGTCGGGAGGCGCTGTCCTGTAGCGCCTCTCCCTACAAGTCCCACCCCTCGCCCATCCGGCGCGCGCGCGGCAGCCTGTGCACTGTCATCCCATTTACTGCGCAGGCAAATCCATGGCCGATTATCTTCACGGCGTGCGGGTGCTCGAACTCAACGACGGCACCCGCCCCATTCGCACCATCCCCACCGCTGTCATCGGCGTGGTCTGCACGGCCGACGATGCCGACGCTAATGTCTTCCCGCTCGACACGCCGGTGCTGCTCACCAACGTGCAGACCGCCGTCGGCAAAGCCGGTACCACCGGCACCCTCGCCGCCAGCCTGCAAGCCATCGCTGACCAGACCAAGCCCTACACCATCGTCGTGCGCGTCAAGGCAGGCGCCACCGAGGCGGAAACGGCCAGCGCATTGATCGGCACCACCACAGCCGACGGCAAATACACTGGCATGAAGGCTTTGCTCGCCGCCAAGGCAAAAGTCGGCATGGTGCCGCGCATCCTCGGCGTGCCAGGCCTCGACAGCCAACCCGTGGCCACGGCATTGGCAAGCATCGCCCAGCAGTTGCGCGCCTTCGCCTACGTCAGTGCCTGGGACTGCAAAACCAAGGAAGAAGCCGTCGCCTATCGCGAGAACTTCGGCGCCCGCGAAGTCATGGTGATCTGGCCGGACTTCCAGAATTGGGACACCGTCACCAGCACCACCGTAAAGGCCTCGGCCATCGCCCGTGCACTCGGTCTGCGCGCCAAGATCGACCAGGAAGTGGGCTGGCACAAAACTCTGTCCAACGTCGCAGTGAACGGCGTCACTGGCATCAGCGCCGACGTGTTCTGGGATCTGCAAAACCCAGCCACCGATGCCAATTACCTCAACGGCAACGAAGTCACCACCCTGATCAACGAGGGCGGTTTCCGCTTCTGGGGTAGCCGCACGTGCAGCGACGATCCATTGTTTGCCTTCGAGAACTACACCCGCACCGCGCAGATCCTCGCCGACACCATGGCCGAAGCGCAGATGTGGGCCGTAGACAGGCCCATGCACCCGTCGCTGGTGCGCGACATGATCGAGAGCATCAAGGCCAAGTTCCGCGAAATGGTTGGCAGCGGCTACCTGATCGGCGGCGACTGCTGGTATCCAGAGGACATCAACGACAAGGACACGCTCAAGGCCGGCAAGCTCTACCTCGATTACGACTACACACCCGTGCCGCCGCTGGAAGATTTGACCCTTCGCCAGCGCATCACCGACCGCTACCTGATCCAGTTCGCCAGCAAAGTGAACGCCTGAATCGGCGCTCCCCTGCGGGGGAGTCCGTACCCCGGAGACCAACGCCATGGCCATGCCTCGCAAACTCAAAAACATGAACCTGTTTAACGACGGCAACACCTACCAGGGCGTTGCCAAAAGCGTCACCCCGCCGCCGCTCGGTCGCAAGATGGAAAGCTATCGCGGCGGCGGAATGAACGGCCCGGTCAAGGCTGACCTCGGCTTCTCCGATGACGGCATCCAGTTCGAATGGAAAACCGGCGGGCTGGATCTGATCGCGCTTCGGCAATTTGGCAGCGTCAACGCGTCCGGCGTGCAGCTGCGCTTTGCCGGCTCTTTCCAGCAGGACGACACCGGCGAAATCAGCGCTGTAGAAATCATCGTGCGTGGACGTCACGAAACCATCGAGATGGGCGACGCGGCGCCTGGTGAAGACACCGAACACAGCATCACCACGACGTGCAGCTACTACAAACTGATCGTCGATAACGAAGACATCATCGAAATCGACTTGCTCAACTTCATCGAGAAGGTCAACGGCGTGGACATGCTGGAGAAACAGCGCTCTGCCATCGGCCTTTGAACCACCTATAAACCCATTAACCGGAGCAACATATGAACACCGAAGACACCAACACCGAAGCTCTGCCGGCAGTCGATGACAACACCGTCAACCTTGACACGCCCATCGTTCGCGGCAAGTCCTACATGACCAGCCTCACCCTGCGCAAACCGTCATCCGGCGAACTGCGCGGCGTGCACTTGGTGGACCTGCTGAACCTCGACGTCGCCGCCCTGCTCAAGGTGCTGCCGCGCATCACCTCGCCGAGTATCACTGCCACCGAAGCCGCCGGCATGGACCCGGCCGATCTGCTGGCCTGCGGCAACAAGGTTGCACATTTTTTGTTGCAGAGGTCGGTGAAAACGGACGCCTCCCTCGTTGCGTAGAGGACGCCATGGCCGATCTGGCCGTGGTCTTTCACTGGGCGCCGGCTGATATGGATCAGCTCGGCCTGCAAGAACTGATGGACTGGCGCGAGCGCGCCAGGGTGCGGAGTTCCACCGATGGCGAATGACTTAAAACTTCAGGTCCTGCTCAACGCGATTGACCGGGCGAGCGGCCCCCTGAAGGCCATCGACAAGGGCAGCATTGGCGCGGCGCGCGCACTCAAGGTCGCGCGCGACCGGCTCAAGGAACTCAACGCCCAGCAGAAAGACGTCAGCGCCTGGCGCACTCAGCGCGCCGCCGCTGAACAGACCGAAACCGCCCTCACCTCGGCCCGCGACAAAGTGCGCGCGCTCAGTCAGCAGTTCGCCGCCACGGGCGTTCCGACCAAGGCGCTGGCCAAGGACTTTCGCACCGCCGTGCGCGAGGCCCAGCGGCTCAAGGAACAACACCAACAGCAGTCCGAACAGTTGCAGGCCTTGCGTTCAAAGCTGTACAGCGCAGGGATCAGCACCAAAGACCTCGGCACTCACGAACGCCAGTTGCGCGAGCAGATCGGCGCCACCAACACCACGATCAGCGAACAAGGCAAACGGCTGGTCGCGTTGAATGCACAGCAAAAACGCATGGCCGCCGAACGCGCCAAACTGGCGAAGACCCAAGGCCTTGCCAGTGACATGGCGGTCAACGGTGCGGCCGGGTTGGGCGTTGGTTACGCGGCCAGCCGCCCAATAGCCAAAGCCGTGGGCGCATTCGCACCGAACGAAGATTCAGCCACACAGCTGAAAGTGTCGATGATGGACAACACCGGCAAAGTCGCCGAGGACTTCCAGAAAATCACCGACCTCGCCACCAAACTCGGCGACCGATTGCCTGGCACCACCGCCGACTTTCAAGAAATGATGACCATGCTGCGGCGCCAGGGCCTCAGCGCGCAAAGCATCCTTGGAGGAACCGGCGAAGCGGCCGCGTACCTGGGCGTGCAGTTGAAAATGCCGGTGGCCGAAGCCGCCGAGTTCGCCGCCAAGATGCAGGACGCCACGCGCACCACCGAGAAGGACATGATGGCGCTGATGGACACCATCCAGCGCGGGTTTTACTCCGGTGTCGATTCGACCAACATGCTTCAGGGCTTCAGCAAGATCGCCCCGGTGATGGACACCATCAAGAAATCCGGGATTGAGGCCGCCAACGAACTGGCCCCGCTGCTGATCATGATGGACCAGGCCGGCATGGAAGGCGGTGCTGCTGGTAACGCCTTTCGCAAAATCTTTCAGGCGGGCCTGAACAAGGACAAGGTCGACGACGTCAACAAAATCCGCCAACTTAAGGGCCAGGAGATTCAGTTCAGCTTCACCAACAAGGAAGGCAACTTCGCCGGGCTGGAGAACCTGTTCGCCCAGGTTGAAAAGCTGAAGGCGCTGAACGACGAAGACCGTACCGAGACCATCAAGGACTTGTTCGGTGATGACTCGGAAACCATGACCACCCTCAACACGATGATGAACAAGGGGCTGGCGGGTTACAAAGAGGTGCAGCAGAAGCTCCAGAATCAGGCGGACTTGCGCACGCGCGTCAACGAGCAACTCAGCACCTTGACCAACGTCATGGAAGCCGCCGAAGGCAGTTTCACTAACGCCATGGCCGAGTTTGGCGCCGCCGTTGCGCCTGAATTGAAAGAGCTGATCAACACGCTCGGCGAAGTCGCCAACAACGTCGGCGCCTGGGCGCGAGAAAATCCGAAACTGGCCGGCGGCCTGGTGAAAGTTGTTGCCCTGGTTGCAGGTCTGTCGTTCGTGTTCGGTGGCTTGGCCATCGGCATGGCCAGCCTGCTCGGCCCGTTTGCCGTGATTCGTTACGGCATGGCGATGTTCGGAATGCAGGGTGGTGGCACGCTGCGAATTATGCAAAAGCTCGCCCCCACCATCACCGGTCTGGCCCGCAATGCACTCCCCATGCTGGGGCAAGGCCTTCGCACGCTGGCCAGCACACTCAGCGGCGCACTGGTAACCGCCCTGCGAACCGTGAGCATTGCCCTGTGGGGCCTCGCCACCAACCCGGTCGCGCTCGCCATCGGCGCAGTAGTCGCGGCTCTCGCCGGTGCGGCCTATCTGATCTACACCAATTGGGACGCAGTGAAACTGTACTTCAGCAACGCCTGGACCGAGATCAAAGCCGGTTTCAGTGGAGGCATCGGCGGCATTCTCACCACGCTTGCCAACTTCAGCCCCATCGGTCTGATCTACCAGGCCTTCGCCGGCGTGCTGAGTTACCTGGGCGTAGATCTGCCGAGCCGCTTTACTGAGTTCGGCAACATGCTGGTCAACGGCCTGATCAACGGATTGCTTGCAGGGCTGGGCCAGATCAAAGACGCCGTCAGCTCAATCGCTGATTCGGCCATCAACATGTTCAAGGAAAAGCTCGGCATCCACAGCCCGTCCCGCGTGTTCACCGCGCTCGGCGGCTTCACCATGGCCGGGCTGACTCAAGGTCTTGAAGGTGGCCAGGACGGCCCGCTGGGCGCCATCACCGACATGGGCAAACAAGTCGTGTCTGCCGGGCAACGTGCGCTCGGCGCCGTGGCTGGCCCGCTCGGCGCCATTGGGCTGCCGCAGTTGCCGGCTGGCGCCGCCGCATCCTCCTCAGTGTCGATCGACAATCGCGCGCCCATAAGTCCGTCACCGACCGCAGCCTACGACAGTCACGACACCTACGAAATCAACATCCACACCACGCCCGGCATGGATGAGCGCGCCATCGCCCGCGCCGTGCGCGCCGAGCTGGCCCGCGTCTCCAGCGAAAAGAACGCTCGCCAGCGCAGCAAACTGTCCGACCTGGAGTAACCCGCCATGATGCTTGCCCTGGGCATGTTCGTTTTCAGCCTCTCCACCGCCGCCTACCAGGAACTGCAACGCCAAACCGAATGGCGCCACGCCAGCAGTAACCGCGTAGGTGCCGCCCCAGCTCGCCAGTTTGTCGGCCGTGGTGATGACTCCATCACCCTGCCCGGCATCATCCTGCCGGAACTCGCCGGCAGCGCCCTCAGCCTCGACGCCTTGCGCTTGATGGCCAACACCGGAAAGGCGTGGCCAATGGTCGAGGGCAGCGGCCGCATTTACGGGCTGTGGATCATCGAAAGCTTGAGCGAAACCAAGACGATATTCTTCCGCGACGGCACGCCACGCCGCATCGAATTCACCCTCAGCCTCAAGCGCATCGATGACGACCGTATCGACCTGATCGGCGCCGGTACCAGCGCTGGCGTCAGCATCATGAGGGCGCTGCTGTGATCGATGCCGCGCTCTCCCGCGTCACCGGTTTTCTGGACAAGACCATCGAGCGATACAAGCGCGAGGCCGCTTACCCGGTGCCGGCGTTCCGTATCACCGTGGACGGCAACGACATTGCGCAACTGATAAGCCCGCGCCTGATGAGCCTCGACCTGACCGACAATCGCGGCATCGAGGCCGATCAACTGAGCATCACCCTCAGCGACCACGACGGGCTGCTCGCCATCCCGCCCAAGGGCGCAGTGATTCGGTTGTGGCTGGGCTGGAGCGACACAGGACTGGTAGATAAAGGCACGTACACCGTCGATGAAACCGAACACTCCGGCTCCCCCGACGTGCTGAGCATCCGCGCCCGCTCGGCCGACCTGCGCAAAGGCCTGAAGACCAAACGCGAACGCAGCTGGAGCAACACCACGCTCGGTGACGTGTTGGGCGATATCGCCCTAGGCAACGGCCTGACCGCAACCATCGCCGGCGCCCTCGACGGGCTGCCCATCCTCCAGCTCGACCAGGCCAACGAATCCGACGCCAACCTCATCAGCCGCGTTGGTGAAGAGTTCGACGCCGTGGTTACCGTCAAAGCCGGTTGCCTGCTGTGCCTTCCCGCCGGCGGCGGCAAGACCGCCAGCGGCGCCGAGCTGCCCCACATCACCCTCACCCGCGCCGATGGCGACCAGCACCGGTACTTGCAAGCAGACCGCGACAGCTACGACGGCGTACGCGCCTATTTTTATGATGTGAACAGCGCCAAGAAACAGGAAGCCATTGCGGGCGGCGGGGAAAACCTCAAGGATCTGCGCCACACCTACAGCGACCGACAATCTGCGCTACGGGCGGCCCGTGCCGAATTCAATCGGCTGCAACGTGGGAGTGCGACGCTCAGTTACACACTGGCTATGGGCCGGCCGGATTTGATACCGGAGCTGACGTATACGTTGGAAGGTGTTAAACCGGAAATTGACGAGATAATTTGGTACGGGGGGAACGTGCAGCACACGCTAAGCGCGGACAATGGCTATACCGTCAGCCTAGAGCTGGAGAGCAAGCTGCCAGAGCACACCATTGAAGATTTGGCGGAAGAGAACAAGGGGGAATTCACGGGGATCGTCGCCTACTATCGCGACAAGAAGAGCGGGAAGGAGAAGACGGTGACAGCCGGTGATCAAAGCAAACCAAGACGACTACATTGGTTGTATGCCAGTGAAAGAACCGCAAAGCGAGCAGTTGATCGAGAGTTTCAGCGCATATGAATGTTTAGCTCCACTTACTTAAATAGTAAGCATCGCATGCATCCTTTTCACAATCATAAGAATGGTGAGCATCAAATTAACAACTACAAAAATAACCAACGGAGTCAATATGTACTTGGCGTAATTTAAGCCAACCTCATACCCGTTAAAATCGATCTTACTTACAAGCCCATCCAACACCGAATGGGCAAAACACAAAGCAACCAAAACAATCGAACTAATTATGGAGAAACAGATATTATAATAGAGCTGGCGCAAAAGGGTTTTTTTTGCTTCATACAGTGGATCTGTATCTTTGACTGAACTCAACTTACTTTCCTGATCGTAAACCAGCACCAACACAGAAAGAAGCAGCGCTGTAAAGATCGCTCCAAAGTTAACAAGCATTGAGGAAACATCTTTATTTAAATTATAGCCTACAAAACACGCTACCGCAGCGACAAGGCTCGGCACAGCGAAAAATGTCACGTAATCCATAAGGGAACGTTTCCCCGCAGGATCAGCAAGTGTTGCAATATGCCCTAACACAATATTCGCGACATTTATCTTGCTGCTCATACCTTTACCTTTAGCCCGGGATATATGTATCCGACGAATTCCTGAAGAAGTGATGTACACCATTTGTGTAAAGACACTGGCTCTGGATTTCCAGCAACCATAACGACTTCGTCCTCGTCTATGATGATCTCACATATTTGTTCTTCTGCGGGACGTCCAATTGTAAAAGTTCTTTTTTTACCATCCAACTCGGCGACGGCTTTAATCTGTGCGCAGTGGGGCCTTAAAAATTCGACCACTTCATATTCTTCGGTTCCGGGTTTGAAGAAGTCTTTAAGTTTCCCCAGCTTGCCACGACTTGGAGGCTTCACTATCAATTGTTGTTCTTTATGACCGAGTCGAGTCAATTGATCTGTAATGTCAGGCATCCCCATAAACTTCGTAAGCTTAATCTCTTTCGTTACAGCTTCTTCCCAGATTTTAAATGCCTTCTTGTACGCCAAAGGATTCATCTGAAAAGTTCGCTTAGTAACCTTGTTAAAGTCTTCCCTTAAGAGATCATGCAATAAGGTTTTTATTCCATTCCCTTTATAGTTATGAAGTAAAGCAACTCCCTCATCAAACCCATTAGGAATATAAAACCTCACATAATGCCTAATGATCTCGGCATTATTTTGAAGCTTTTCAAAGTCAACGTTACCCGTTTCAATATCAATGATATTGTTTTTGACTCCATAATATCCAGCTTCAAACCAACCGACCATCTCTCTTTTGTCATCATAAAATTTCATTCCATGAAAACGATAAACTTGCTGTGTGGCCTCAACAATTTTGAATTTATCCCCCTGAGCCTCTATAAAAGCTTTAAAAAGCTGATACATATCAAACTGCCCAATCTTGTCCAGCACAGCATAGCGATCTTCACCTTTATTAGGATCACTATAAGGATTGAAACAACGAAGGGAATAAGGGGCTATTGAATGCATTTGCTGACCACATTATTTATAGTTAATTTTATTTATTTAAAGGTAAGCAAACAGGAAGTCATTGCACACGACCCGCTACCGACCAATCCATTCGCATAAGTTCTTTCTTTCAATACCTGCCCAGCACTAACCTTTGCCACCTCGACGCCGCTCTCCTGCGTTAGAGCTTGAACGGCGCGAGTTGCAAGCTCCAATGCATTCTCGCTTCGGGCTTGGTTCTTGAGTTCTTTAGAGCTTGTCCATGCAACATTTATCCGATTGCATTTAAACTCAAGCTTCATATCAAAGACCTTATCTCCGAACGTATAGCGAGTGGTATTACAACCGGGCGAATCCTCTTCTGCCACTCTCTTGAGTACAGGCGCGCCAACAGCTTTCACGATGGCCGCCTCGTCGATTTCTCGAATATCAGCAAAAACTGCTGGGAGACTGAAAGAAAGCAAAGAGGTAACTGCGGTTGCTACTTTGCGCATGGATCACGTCCCTATGGTGGCTTGGATATAGCGCCTGGCGGCGTACTCGTGAGCCCGAGATCTGGGCTTCGGCAAGTGGATCGTCGTAGTCCTTTCTGACTGATCCGTTCTTAATGGGTACAGATTATGCTGGCCGTTTGGTATCGGCAAGGGCTTCAGTCAAATCCTTGAGGCGCTGCTCGACATCCATTAAGCGTTTCTTTTCCTCAGCAGCGCT
>Ga0105244_10001079_pt1 | contig 22720 bp, 24 predicted proteins | sample KBSM44metaG_FD_80423 | JGI IMG/M metagenome (GOLD analysis project Ga0105244, IMG submission 80423) | Miscanthus rhizosphere microbial communities from Kellogg Biological Station, Michigan, USA - KBS M4-4 metaG | ecosystem: Host-associated > Plants > Roots > Rhizosphere > Soil | place... | reverse complement strand
CGAAGGTCTCCCACGCACAGCCGCCATTACACGAAACTGCGGACGCAAAAAAAGCGCCTGCAATCGTGATCGGGGCGCCGTTGCGCCTTTTCGTACGGGTCGCCAAACCCGGTCGCGGAATGGGCCGCGACTTGAGCAAGTTATCTGTGTGGGCTTGGTATTGCAAGGTTTGGGGTTGTGTGAAAAGTCGCCGAGCATTGTGGGGTTGCTCGCGTTCGAAAACTTCGATTCTGAGTACCAGTTATCGCTACGTACTTAAGCGGTACCGAGAACACCTAACGAATGCCACTTTCTCCGGCTGATGCGCGCTTGGACCAATGCCCTGTAAGCCTCAGGCTCTGGTACAAATGCGCGCCTATGCCGACGTAAATTACACGTCACACAAGCCGCAGCAATATTGCTAGCTGTGTCCTTACCACCATCCTGCCGAGCGGTCAGATGCTCCGCTGTACATCGAAGCTTGCTGGCTTGTTTGACGGTGATTTTGTGTATAAGGGCAAAACGCTCAACAGCATCGCGCCACATTGGATAGTCGCAATAACAGCAGCGCCCTTCTTGGCGTTCGAAGGCTATAGATCGAGATTTGACGAGGGTTTTGAGTCGCGTGGCCACGGCGGCCTCCTAAATAAATTAAGGAAGTCCGCTGATCTCTGGTGAGCTCCACACGGTACCAGCCGATTTGTTCTGACTGGCCAAACATCGAGCCTAGTGGTCTCGACAGTAGGAATCTAACTCTTACTACCACTATTGCGCAAGCATCGAAGGCGTTGCCGTTGATAGCTGGCTCCAACTGCTCGCGCCAACCGTGATTTTTTCGGTGATAGATGATCGGTTGCCGGATACCCACCAGGTCGCTGATGTGCTGTGGCAATGGCCAAGGGTTGTTGATCTCGCCAAGCTGGTTGCGTCCGATCCGAAACCGGCTGGTTTTGAGGACACATATGACGATTGCCCGGCGCCGGACTATTCGGCTTTAGGGCGTGACCTTGGGGAAAGGGTGAGCACCGTTCGGTCTCACGTGAAGCGAGACCCTAAGGTACGAATGGCTGTACTACAACGAGCTCAGTACCGATGTGAGAGATGCACTGAGAGTCGGACGTTCCCTGGTTTCTTAGACGTGCACCACATGCTAGGTGCCGAACTGTCGGATCGATTCTACAACTGCGTAGCGCTCTGCCCGAATTGCCATCGAGAAGCGCACTATGGCGAGAACCGAGATGAACTGAACAAGCAGCTCCTTGCATACGCACTCCAGTTTCGCGCGTGAGTTTTGAATCGGTAAGCGATGGGTGAGTAGGTCAAGCCGTGACGCGCACCAGCCAGGCACCGAAGCCATTTCGGTGGCATACAAAGTCGAGGACATTCTGGCCTCAGTCGCCCGTGCAGCACGGGCCTTGGGCAAGTAATTTTCATTGGTATTTCTGAAACACCACGTTAGAACTCCACCTTACCCCGCCCCGCCTTGACAGTGCTGCGCCTGGCTTTTCCTTCGAGGCGGCGGGTCTTCGAGCCAAGGGTCGGTTTGGTGGGGCGGCGTTTCTTCTCGGTCTTGCCGGCAGTGATGATCAACTCGGCAAGACGCGCCAGTGCGTCAGCGCGGTTCTGCTCCTGGGTGCGGTACTGCTGGGCTTTGATGATCAACACGCCGTCACCGGTGATGCGACTGTCACGCAGCGCCAGCAGCCGCTCCTTGTAAAACTCGGGCAGCGACGAGGCGGGAATGTCGAAGCGCAGGTGCACGGCGCTGGACACCTTGTTGACATTCTGCCCGCCTGCGCCTTGCGCGCGGATGTATGTCAGTTCGATGTCGGCATCTGGCAGATGCACGTTATTCGAGATGGTCAGCATGGCATGGCCTTTGTCATTGCCTTCCATTATCACAGCCTTCGCCGCTGGCCTACAGAACAAAAGACGTTTGACCTCAACCACAGTGGTCGAGACGCTCTACTCCGCCATTGCCAATTCGTACACCACTGCTCCCAGCTAGGACACTTGGAGTGGGGTGTTTCCCTCCAACCTCAGTCTGCGGAATAACTCAGCAGCAGGTCGTAGTGAGAAAACTGGGTCATCTCAAAATTATCTCTAAACGGAAAAAACGTTATCTAGAAAAAAATCGGCTTCCCCCCGTAAACATTGGTCCAAACCGAATCAACAGATACCCACTATCTAGAAAAGTCTGTAACGCTAAGTGGAAAACCGCGCCCTCTCAAGTCAAAAGCACGCAGATCAACAGCGTAAAAACAGCCACAAAAAAACCCGCACAAGGCGGGCTTTTTAGCAGGGCCAACAAGCGAAAAATCGCCATTGGCCAATCTGAATGTGGTGCGGAGACAGGAATCGAATGAAAGCTATCGCACCCCGTAAATATTGACCTTCGGTCTTTCATAGAAGAGAACGTATCCCTAAACGTATCCCTAAAGCTCAAGTCACCTCAGCTTCCGCCGCTTTCACACGGGTGCAGGCCACCCGCTAAGAAAGCAGCCATGCTGTTGGGGCCTTTCGCAATGAGCCCTTCTTCCTGCATGACGCGGTACCAGGCTGCAAGCGCCGCCTTCACAGCCTCCATACCCTTCTTCCACACAGGCCCAAGGTGTAGAACCCACAGCTCAAGTTCACGCTCTGTCACTGGCGCCCCTTGGCTAAGAAGCTCTGCTGTGTCCACTAGGCTTGTAGCCAGTTCCGAGTCAATCACCTGGTCAGGGATCGACCAGTTCGCTTTTTGCCCAAGACAGTCGGTGTAAAAGCCTAACTGCTTCACCTGGTCTAGGAGATATGGGTGGTCTGATGCATTGTCGTAAAGGGGACGAAAATCTTCCAACGATCTTGCGCCATCAGCTACCAAGGCCGGAAAGGTCCAGTGGCTGTTTTTGCTCGTATGAGAGCGGTAGTGCTTCCATTCTGCCTTGATCGCACTGTCTTCCAGCTCCAGTGCCATCCCTCGGAGGATAGATATCTTCCCCGCTTCCTCAATCGAAAGCGCAGCCAATGAAGCCGCAGAAGCAAAGCTCTCTGCCCCCAGTAGAAGGCGTGCGTCCTTGGCGAGTCTGGCGGCATTGGCTCGCGCTGCCGTCATGCCAGCGGCGAGCTGTGAGCAATTCAATCGTCCTTTGTAGCCGTCCAATTTTCTTGAAGCCATCTGGTGCCCCCTTCAGTCAGAGCGCATATCATTGCAGCAATCGCAAGGATCCTTCCAAGTGTGCTGAAAAATGCACAATTCACCCTGGCTCACCTTGTTTACCAGTTCACTAAGCTGGCCATCCTCCCGCTAACAAAGAACCGCGGGTTCCCAGTCCCGTATACCAGCGTTCTTCTCAGGGTCCCCCGGTCACCTTGGAAACAGAGCCCAGCACCAAGCGTCCGGAACCGGTTCTCGCTGGAGGTACTGCTAGTGGCTGGGCGGGGGATGACACATAGTTGGGCTCGGATGAAGTTTCAGGTGTAGCAGGTGTTTCGTTCGAATCAAGTCATTGATTTATATGAATATTTTTCGGTTATCGGTTTGCTATCATTCGCGTGTAACAGCTCGGCGTAACGTGTAACGGTGTTACGCAGCCGCACCGTGTGCTGACAGACAATCAAGTAACGCGGACGACGCCCGGTGGTGCCTCATATTGGTACTCGGGCGGTGGGCGTAGGGATAGCAAAGTGTCGGAATGGACCGTAACACGTCCTCAATGCGCTCATCGCTCGATCCTAGCTTTCTATGATGTGCCATCAACGGATCGGAGCACCTCTATGGTGAAGCGCACCCTCATTGGAGTAGTCGAGGCTTGCGAGCCACTGATTTGGCAAGCGCTTGAGGCGATTCGGCAAACTGATGAAACGGATGCTGCTAGCTTTCCTAGTGTATGAGGTAAACATTTGCGCTTAGGGAGATATTCGCTCGACCAAGGTGTCATTGATTTTCATCTTGTTAAGCCTGTACGCAACCTTTAGTCTTTCGTTGACGCGCTGTCACTAACACTAGTCCCACACCATCAACACTGGCGCTGTGGGCGTGTTGAGGATGTGGAATGAGTCGCTAGTTTTTAGCTGCCCTATTGCAGAAATCGAGCGACTGCGTCAGATCGCAGAATTGCAGAACGACAGTTCCAAGCTGTGAGGGAAAATTAGGTCGAAGCGTTGCTTTGCGATTCTCGTAGAATCAACTGATCGAGGTTGATCAAGTCGGCACCCGTTGTGCGCCGAGGCCAATGGTTTGCCAGCGTTGCACCCGGGAACCGCTATGCAGCATCTACCCATAGCTACTGTTCGTGAGGGAGAGTCATCGGTCAGAAGCGGACGCTCGTCCAAGTCGAAACGATATTTGCCTATGCCCGGGGATCCTCGTGTGGACGGGGTTTTAAGGATGATGTCAGGATGCTATCTTGGTTGTTGAGCGATATCACTCACCAGGAGGAGCAATGATCAAGGGACAGTCGATTAAAGGCATAGCACGCTTGATAGCTGAGGCAAAGGGCGCAAATCACGTTTTGTTTGTAGCTCAATTAGATGTCGTAGCACCAGAACGACAAAAGGAAATTGGTATTCACTTCCTCCAGAATGATGGGGATTCAATACTCGCTTCAGATGTTGGGAAAACATCAAGTTTTAATGTCAGTGGCAAGGAAATAAAACGGAAAGATCTCCCGCTAATAAAAAAAGCGATACCGCAGTATCGTACGTGGAAAGACTGGCATGGAAGAGAGCATGATGGAATTCAACATCGCACTATGGACGTCTACCCCACAGACTTTATATCTCCGCCTTCTGAAAGGTTATCGCTTAAAGAAATTGACGGCGTAATGTACGTCACCACACGCCAATTAGATTTAACGAGTGATCCAGATTCGCTAATCCATCTAGCTAATCTGTTGCTTGAGTATTTCGGTGAGTTTGAAATATTCGACTTGTCTAAGCTAAAGATATCGAGCGTACCAACGCGCCAGCTTCAGTGGGAAGTGTTGCCCAAAGGTAAATATCCTTGGAGTAAAGTTTCTGAAATTGTAGCCCCTTACTTGGTGAAACTTAGCCAATCTGAGAAAGGTGTGATTGAGCATAGAATGCGAGAAATTTCAAAGTACGAGCCAGACTTTATAGCAACAGGCCGTAGCGGGTACTCGGGGTATTTTGTTTATGGCTTTACATCAAAAAGAATCTATTTTTTAGAAAGCAGACATCTAAATAATGCTACATATATATTTGGCGATGCGTGGGAAGAGCTTTCATCTTTGTCGAAAGAAGAGATTATAAATGGTGGGCACGAGCACTCAAGAGTAATCCATGACAAGAACTGGATCTCAAAAGTTAGGAATTTTTTACGAGCGTAGAAGTCTTTTTTGAACAGGTTATTTATTAAGGGATGTAGCATGAAAGCTTTTTGTGTTTTCAACAACAAAGGCGGAGTTGGCAAAACCACTCTGCTTTGTAATTTGGCTGCCCATTATTCTTTAAGGAGTGGCAAGAAGGTCCTTGTGGTTGACGCCGACCCACAGTGCAATGCTACGGCATATATGTTCAAAGAAAAAGTTCTTGATGATCTATACGCTTCATCTAAGGATGGGGAAACGATTAATCAATTGGTGACTTCACTAAAAAAATCGAAAGGCTACTCTGAGATACCAATTAAAAGAAGTGAGTCTTTTGGTGTCGATGTTGTGCCCGGAGACCCTAGATTTTCTTTGGCGGAAGATTTTTTGGCTAAAGATTGGGTGGATGCTACCAGCGGGCAAGAGCGAGGATTAAAGACAACTTTTCTTTTTAGGGCACTACTCGAGTGGGCTTCTAAGAAAAAGTATGATTATGTCTTTTTTGACATAGGTCCTTCTCTTGGCGCGATTAATAGAACCGTTCTTTTATCGTGCGACTATTTTATTCTTCCTATGTCATCGGACATCTTTAGTTTGCGTGGCCTTCAGAATATTGAGGTTGCGATAACCAGTTGGACAAAAGGTTTGGAGCGTGGGCTTACTAGTTATAAAGAAGATAATAATGAGGATTTTCTGTTTGATGGTTTGCATCAACGGAATCCTCAGGGGATTAAATTTCTTGGATACGTCACTCAACAGTACACTGCTAAAACTGTTGCGGGAAAAAAGCAACCCGTTGATGCCTATGAAAAAATAATCAAACGCATCGGACCTGCAATCAAGAAGAGCCTGATAGAAAAAATTAACCAAGGAAAGGTTCTAGAGTACAAGCTTGGGGAGATTCCTTACTTTAGTAGCCTAGTTCCCATGGCCCAAACATCGACAAAGCCAATCTTCATGTTAAAGTCCGCGGACGGAGTCGTTGGTGCGCATTTCGATAAAGTGAAGCAATTTGAAAAGGTTATTTCCGATATTGCTGCCAGCTTAACTAAAAACATGGATGAAGTTATTTAATATGTCAATTTGGCCTAACGAATTAGTTCATTCGATTGCTTGTAGGCGCTGTGTGCTTTTTTTTGGCGCTGGCGTATCTATGAACTCTGTAGGAAATGGTGGCGTAAGGCCTCCCAGCTGGGCAAGTTTCCTAATGGAAGCCGCGAGCCAAATAGGTGCTTCAGGAAAAAAAATAGTAAAAGAAATTAACTTGCTCATTAAATCTGGAGACTACCTAACTGCTGCCGAGGTGATACGAAACGAAATAAAACGGGAGAAGTTTACCAACTTAGTGAAAGCTCGATTCCATACGCCGGATTTTAAGGCAGCTCCGATACATAAGACACTTTTCAATTTGGACCTGCGTATTGCAATTACGCCAAATTTTGACAGTATTTACGAAACTGCAGCAGGAGAACGTGGGGCGGGGGCACTGACAACAAAAACATATGATGATGATGATATTGCAGATTGTTTGCGCAGGCACGAAAGGGTTTTGATAAAAAGTCACGGAACTATTTCGTCACCCAATAAACTGATTTTTACGAGAACCGATTATGCCAAGGCTCGAAACTCACATGTTCAGTTCTATGAGCTTTTAGACGCACTCCTTCGCACTCATACCTTCGTTTTTATAGGTTGTGGTGTTAGCGATCCTGATATTAGGTCGTTATTAGAAAACTACAGATACAGACACCCTTATGGGCAGAGCCATTATTTTGTAACCGCATCCAAAAATTTCTGTTCGGAGGTTAAATTCGTACTGAGTGAGTCGCTAAAAATAAATTTCATAGAGTATGCTGCGACTAAAGATCACGCCAATCTGTCAAAAGAATTAGAGTCTTTAAAGGAACTGGTCGAGCTTGAAAGAATTGAATTGAGTAAAAATCAAGCATGGTGATGCGCCGTAACTTTCTACACAGCGTTCGCCGATGGCCGGAAGCTGTCGGGGGGGGGCGAGCGAATCTGTTTACCAACAGCTGCTTTTTTGGAGGCAGCTGTGGGTAAGACGCAGAAATCGTGCAACAAACTAATCTGTCGTATTTCAACTCTAAGCAACATGACTCATTGCTGGGTGCGTAGATCATGATGTGAGTGAAAATGGGTTGACGCCTCTATTTGACTACATGTTTTCTTTGAGGTATTTAGCCATTTCTTCGAAGCCACTCACCACGGTGCAGGACAGAAATCTGTCCAATCCAATTCGCTTGTCGGATAAGAGGGTTGCAAATTTCCTGTCCGTAAAAAGCGCATGGGCAACGGGTAGAGCGGATGCCGCTACCATGAAGTCGTTTGGATCTCCATTCTTGTAACGGCGGTTCGGGTCAAATCGCATCAAGCCATACAGCGAGCTAAGAATACGCAATGTCGGCAGTGCTTGCGAAGTAGGTTCTTGCTTCCAGAGGCTCATAGCTTTTAGTGTATCTAAAGTGATTTGCTTATGATCCAAGGGTTTGTTCTCATTAATAAACCAGGCTTCGATTCCACCTTTAAGCTCAAGAAAAATACCCATGTTTAAATTTGTCACTTCGGATTGATGCCTAATCTTGCCATCATTGAGGTTGGCAATCCCACGCGAATTATCCCATTGTGCACCTGGCGTACTGCTGGCGATTTCCAGTTGGATGGAAAAGGGGATTTCATATTGAGCATCAAAAAAAGCCTTGTTGAATGTGATTTGATCAACAAAACCCTGAACGTAGGCTGGTAATGAGATAGTCGGTATTCCGATCATCTCGATAGGGCTGCAGAAAAAACCTTCCAAGTCTCCTGTTTCACTATGGTTTAATTTTCGGAGCATCTCCAATTCAGAGCCTACTCGGTCATGGTAGGAGGTGATACAAAGCCCTTGGGAAAGCTGATCAACTAGTATCCTTAGCACTCCTTGAGTGACTGGATCAACCATTGATGCTAGTTCAAAATAGGTCGGGACGCCGATAGGGAACGCGAATTTCCCCGTTTGAGCGGCTTGCTCAATGCTAGCTCCAAACTCTTTCATTGCTACCGTCAAGGTGGGCTTGCCCTGTCGAAAATCGGCTAAACACTTCCAGGCGAGTGTGTCTAGATAAATTAGTTTGAATGAGCTGGCATGGGTGATTTTATCTTTGCGCCGCTGTTTGACGTGTTCAACGAAGCTTACTTCGGGATGGCTTCGATGGACCTCAATGTATTGATCCAAACGAGCGACAGATTTTTGGATGGCTGATTCGATGAGCTGCGACATTATTACTTAAACTAGTCCTTTATTAAAAGCGTGACGCGCTGTAAGTTGATTATAGATCGCGAGAGGCTTAGCGTCCCTGCCACTCAGATCCTGCGACTTTCAATCTACTGTTTGCATCCTCTACTAGAGAGGCATTACCAGCTTTTCAGGCGATTGATACTATTGGTCCTGCTCTCTCGATTCAAGTGTGCACACATTAGCACACAGATGGTATGGGTACAGCTTCGTTTTCCTACTTGGAATGACCGCTTATGATGCAGGTTCTGTGACACCCTCCGGCGCGACCAGACCGGTTAGAAAGGGCTCAGCGCTCAGCGCTTCTACGCGAGTTCTGGGCTACTAAGTATCCGAGCTTCTATAAGTTTCACGCTCGCTCGTGCTTTCAAAGAACCATTTGGTTTTTCACACAGTCTGGGTCGATAGCGGAAAATTTGCAACGGCTGATATAGACCCTAAGATGGCTGTGGCGGCAGTTGGACGCCGGCCAAGGTGCAGTCAATCAGGAAGCGGACATTCGTTTAGTGCTCTGTCAGATAGGGCATTCTCTTGAGCTGTACCGCCATCGCCTCTGGGGCACGCTATATTTTGCGCAGGATGTCTTCACCTATGCGCCATACGTACCGGCAGCGCTGATATTTGTGCGGCGGTAAACGATGCCAAGCGCCAGTCGTATAGGAATAGCTGGTCAACGTTGGCATAGCTGGCCACCAGTTTGGTGAGGCGCTTATAGCCCTAAGCTAGCCCTAGTTCTACACACATGCTGGAAGTGCAAATATCGCACATTATATCGGTCTCAGCAGGCGTTCTGATCTAGCACGCAGGCGAGCCAAGTTTTGCCCTCGCCGGCGGAACTGCCGATGATAAAATTCTGGCCACCGCGAAGCCATTGGCCGGTGCCCAGTTGGAGGCTCAGCCTTCTCCGGTGAGCGAATCTTGCGGTAAGCGATGTTTTAAACAAAAGCGTTGTGGCGCAGTCGGGCGGCTTTGGTGCGGGACATTGGGCTTGCGTTTTCAGCCCAGTCAGCTCGCAATAGGGCATGGCATTCCTCGGAGCTCAGATCATTTATGTCGGACGCCACACTTTGCTAGCCCAGGACGTTGAACATACCGCACAAGCGCAGGTCTTTCAGCTTGTCCAGGTCGCCAGAACTTTGAAGCTTCATTCTCGGATCAGTGGTTATTAATTGAGGCCGCGCAGGTTGATGCATTCGTCGGGCAGCAGCGAAACGTTTTGCTAGGTCAGTCGCAGTGATTCCAGCGTTTGATACAGTGCCGACTCGAGGATTTTTAGCTGCACGCACCAAGTGCTAGCTTTTGATAGCAATCGGATTTCAGCCTCTGTGCTGTTTGCCCAAGTGCAGGATGCCCAGGCAGGTATGGAACCATGCAGGGGATAAGGAGTTCTAGGCACTTGACGGTTACACCCAACAGCGTTGTGGTCAGTCAGCCCAACGGATCATCAACTACGGCATCCACTTTGCCTGCTCGCGGTAATCTTGCGAACGAACAACTGATGCGGAGTTCCAGAGCTAGTAACTCTCAAATTTTAACCATGGATATCGCTCCACGACGACCTCCTCGCTTCCAGAAAAGAGGCCGGTGCTAGTGGATATCTGCCTGAGCTTGGGTCGGCTTAGTGAAAATTTACTGTAGAATTGCTCATTGAGTTCGTACCAAATTAGCCGGGCAATTTCCAAGATCAACCATTAACAATACACTAGACAGGCGGTTTTTATTTGGCTAGTGGTAAAGCAGGCTTAACGATGATAAAAATATAAAAACTATCATCTTAGTGCCTATCCTGTGCACCTCATAAACCGGGGGGGGCTAGGCGCTTAGGGTCCTCTCTCAAGTTGCGTTTCAATGCATTCGATCATGGCGTTGTTCGATTCAATTGATAACAGCTGCACCTTGGAAAAGGTCTTGTAATCTCCAATAGCTAGATTGTTGATTTCTATCAAATGGAGCCTCCGCTCCCGGAGGGCTTCATTCAATGTCTTTTCTTTCTTTTCTTTTGCTTTCATATCGAAAACTCTATTCGCTTGCATTGGGAAATAGGTGGGTGCCGAGCATATTATAATCTATCGCCGTTATACGCCCGGCACCTTATCAAGCCGCGCTATCGACTTGCGCGGCCCCTGTGATTTTAATGTCGATGATCTGTGAAGGAGAGTAGCTTCTGCTCAGTTTCGCGATGTCTTGAGCGTCCCAATTGGTAAATCCTTCTGTCTGACTACCTACTTTGAAACCCAGGAATGCCATCTGTTCGTGCCCCATGTAGCATTTCGCTGCATACAGCTGTGCCCCTACGTCCAAAAGTTGCTTCGCCGATACATCCCACTGTTCTTCAAGGCGCTCTTTAACCAACAAAACTGCTGAGCGCTCCGCTTTAAGAATGTTCTGAACTGCCTCCTCAATGTGCGCATCAATGGTCTCGATTTCTTGCTCCATCGCAGTGATGATCAAGGCTTGTCGACGCTGGTGCTCCATCGCTGAGCTCAGTGTCTTCGCCGCCTTCTGCGCATCATCGGCTGCTTTCTTCTCACCCTCAATGTCGCTCCATGCCACTGCTTGAGCGTAGGCGCGCGCAGCCTGTTCCTCGGACTGGCGGGCATCAGCAATTACCTTCTCGGACTGGCTCTTCGTTTCTGCCAACCGCCTGGAGAGGGCTTTTCGCTTTCCTTCGAGATCAATTTTGTCGGCTGACCAGCTTTCCATGGTTTCTTTGTATTCTGCCATTAGCGCGGAGCTGTTGGCTTTCCGGTCGTACCATGCGATGTCCTGGTCAATGGCGGAGATCTTGTATTCGATATCGCCGACTTTTGACTTTGCCTCTCGCAGGCGGACAAGAAGGTCATCGCCGGCTGAGGTCGCTGCGAAGCTTGAGTCACTCAAGTGCACTTCCCATTGAGCGATTTGCCCTTCTAACTCCTGGAGCTCTGTTTGGTGGTGGCTGCGCTCGGCATTCAGTTTTTCAAGGCTTTTCATTGATCTGTCATCCATAAAGTTGATGTGTGAGTTGAGCGGCTGGCGAGGCCGGGCGTGCCGGCGTATGCCTCATGTGCAAGGGCTGCTATCAGGCAGCCGCAGCCTCAGCCAAAGGCGCTTCGGGGTTTGGCTCACTCAGCACCACATAGCAGCGCTGCATCCCCATGCCAGGCAGTCGCACAGTGCAAGACGCCTTTCCGTCCTTGCCGCTCTGTAGAACGCCTCGCTCTATCAACTCGCGATTCACGGCTGTGATGTTCATTCCCCGGAACACCTCTGATCGCCATGCCTCGGGGAGTACGTAGTAAGTGATCGTGGTGTGCATGGTGTCGCCCACGCCGTGTTCCATGGTTTTGCGGAACCCCAAACGGTCTATCGTTCGTGGGCCATGCTCATCAGTCTTGGCGGCGATGGATTCCCACCGCGTGAACCGGCTCTCGCCGAAACGCTCGATGACCTGGCGCAGGCGCGCCATAATGGCTTCACCTTCCATGTTTCCAGCTCCGCCGCGCTCCGCCAGCCAGGCATGCAGGCAAACGCGGGCCGCTGTCAGCGCAACGCCATCCGCCCATCCGGTCACGCCCAAGGCGGTGGCCAGCTCGCCAGCAGCACCAGCCAAGCCGAACCGCATTGCCGCACGCTGCACCTGACCACTCGCTGAAGCTGGTAAGTTCTGCGCAATGAACTGCTCGACCGTGCGGCGTAAAATACTGATCCAACCCGGCAGCTTACCGGGCGTGCACACTGCCTCCAGGAAAGCCGTCAGCGGTGTACCGTAGAACTTACTCACTCGCAGCTTGAGAGCGTCCGAAAGCGCCGCTGCATCCTCGAACCCGCAAAGGGTGTCGAACATGCCCAATCCTTTACTAGCGTTCGCCGGCACCGCCAGCATGCGCACCTCCATGCCGGCCTTGAGCTCCTTGTTGGCCTCAGCCATGTGCTGCGCCAGCGTCTTCTCGCCGGTCGAAAGGAACAGCAGGCGCCACTCCTGTACGGAACGACCTGCTTGTCCTCGATCATTCGCCCGGGCTTTGCCGGTGCCGTTACCCAGCATGTAGACGGTCTCGCCGATAATTCGAGCATCACACATGCCGATTTCGTCAAGGATCAACAGTCCATCGGAGTGCGCCGCCGCTATCGACTCCAAGGCGTTATCGGTTGATCGCCAGGAACGCACCAGCCGTGGTCCGCCGTAAACCGACGCGGCTACTTGCAGATGCGTGGTCTTGCCGCCCGAGCTATCGCCATACAGGTGGAAGCCACCTGACTCGTGGCCAAGAAGATGAAGCAAAGGGCCGGCAAAGGCAGTGCTGACTACAAACGCCAAGCGATGGTTACCAACACACAAGGCGCCGATCTGGCTCTGCCACTGCTCTAGAGTTCCCGCCTCGTTGATTGGCGGGAGCTGAGCGCCAGCGTCATAAAAGTGCAGGTGCTCACCATGCTGACCGATCTGGCGATCAGGCAACAGGAATGCGTTGTTGTGCCAGCCTAAGCGGGTAACCAATCGTGCCCGCTGTGAGCTGTCGAAACCCTGCAGGTAACTCTGCAGGTCATTGCGCGCATGCCGGCCTGACCTAGAACCTGCTAGGCGCAGCCCCATGTCGACCAACGGACCCAACACGTCTTTTCCGAAGTCGCCTGTCATGGTCCTGGCCGGGATGTTCCAGCGCTTCTTTTCACCGTCGGGGTCATCGAACTCGACGAGTAGACCCCAGTTGTGTCCCTTTTCGTCGCGAGTGCGCGCAAGAATTTCAAGTGGTGAACACACAGGGCGAGCGTCACCATCTTCGGTGGCGTAGAACACACCGTCTTCTGTCAGGCGGAAGCCCGTCGGGAGAGTTTCCCGGCTGGGGCGGGTCTTAGCTTTCGCCGCTTTGCTTGGCTTTGCATCAGCGACCTCGACAGCCAGTGGAGAGCTTTGATTCGAGCCGCCGAACAGCTCACCGCTCTCAGCAAGCAATGCGATATGTGAGGCAGTCCAGCCCTTTTCCAATGCATCGGCGGCATCATCTCCGTCGCTCCAGCGCCCGCCTTTGGCAAAACCCGGAGTTTCACCCTTGAGCACGGGCTTGCGCTTGAACACTGATAGATCGATGGTGCGTACCTCACAGCCCATTTCCGCCAGCTTGGCAGCCACCGCCTGCATACACTTGGTACCGCTGTCATCGTTGTCCGGCCACATCAGCACCCTACGACCCTGCAACGGTGTGAAGTCCGCCTTATGCCAAGAGTTGGATCCGTTCGGCCAACAGGTGGCCACGTGTGTGGGCAAAAGTGCCTGGGCTGCATCAGCGGCCTTCTCGCCTTCACACAGAATCACCGGGGCGTCTGGCTGTTTACTCAGATTATCCATGCGTAGCAGAGGGCGTGGCTCAGCTAGCCCCTGCCAGCGCCATTGAGCCGGCCCTTGCGCGCCACGCACGCACCAGGTGAGCGGCGCAAATACCTTCTTGGTGGGTTCATCTTGACTGCCGGCGACATCGAAGCGATAGAGAACCATCAAGGGCTCGCCTTGCCCGTTGCGGTAACACCAAGCTTTCGATGGAGCGCCGTGCTGTCGATGCTTGCTTGGACATTTCGCCATCGCTTCAGCGGGAATCGGCAGTACTGCCTGCCACTCAGAAACGGCGGACTTTTTCGCCGGTTGAGTAGCGATAGCCGCGCTTGGATCAATACGCAGAAACTCCACCAGCTTCTGGCATGCATCAACGTCAGAGCAGCTTTCGAGATAACCCACCAGGTCGATCAAGTCTCCGCCTTTGTCGCCCGTGGCAAAGTCAGCCCACGTGCCCTTAGTCAGGCTGATTTTCAGAGAACCTGCGTGCTTGTCATTCCGGGTGGGGTTCGGTGCGGTGTACTCCTTACCGCCATCTACCCGTTTACCGCCTGGCAACCAGTTAGAAAGGACTTGGTCGATTGACTTGAGGGAGGCGTGTTTGACTTCGGAAAAGCTGGGGCGCTTGCTCATTTGCCCGCTCCATGCACCAGCTGGTACGTGGACTTGTCGCCGTGCAAAGCCAGCGACCGAATCAGTCCCACTGTCCCTTGGACGTCCCAAATAACATTCGCTATTACTGAGTCAGACAACCTCTCAACGTCCGGACCGGAATTGAACTGTGCCATGAGCAAGTGCAAAACGGCGTCGACGCGGGAACAAGCCGCAGTGATGGCATCAATTGGCACACCCACAGCATTGGTGGCGCAAACGGATAGAAGGTCTTCGGGGAGACGCCCCTCAAGCCCCTCGGATGCAGGTGATTTCATTGCGCACCCCCGACGGTTTCCAGGGAGCGAGCAATGCTCATATGACGGTTGTAGCGTGCGAGGCGGGTAGCAAGGCTGGAATTTGCGTGTAGAGCGGCGAGAGCCATTGCCCGGTGTGCAGCGGCGCGAATTTTGGACGGATTGAGGGCGTGCATGTGAAGCTCCTATTGTTGAGGAGCTGCCACGGATCGTCGCCAAACGATTAAGGGTGGCAGCTGTACGCGGGTTGGCGAACCGGGACAATAGGAACCCGGCAGACCCGAAGGTCTCCCACGCACAGCCGCCATAATGCAGACATGCGGGCACAAAAAAAGCGCCAGCAATCGATATGGGGGCGCCTGTGCGCCTATTGTTTCTCGGGTCGCCAAACCCGGTCACTGAATTTGCAGCGACGGGAGCAGCATAGCGGCTCGGTTTGATAAGAGCAATACGCGAGGCTTGCGCGATCACGCACGACGTCATAGATTGAGGGGGCATACGAATGTACCTCTAACGCCTCCGGTTGCAGCCGGGGGCGTTTTCGTTTGAGCAGTGAGGCCGGTGCTGTCAGTTGCCGGATGTCAGTGGGTGCGCTTCGCCTTTCAGCCAGGCGAAGATCCTTGCGTCTTCCTTGCACCGGCGGCGGTACTCTTCTGTGAGCCACTCTCCACGGTTTGCAACGCACTCAGCCACGAAGGTATCCAGATCTGTCTGGTCTCGTCCGAGCGCATGGCTTTGTTCGCTGGTGACTTGCTCTTGCACCAGGTCATTCGCTACCCAAACGTTCCAAACCTCTGGATCGTTCGAATAGGGATAGCTCTCATCGGTGAACCAGTAGGTAACCCATTCGGCCAGCTGGCACGATGTGAGGCACGAGCGGCGCTGTTTATCCATCGCGAAGGGCCCATCACCGTGAATGGTGGAGAACTCGCGACGGACCTCATGCTTTCGCATGAAGGCGGGCATCTCCCAAGGATTAGCGCGGAGTGGAATGACTAGGCCATCTGGGTTGAAAAAGAACGCCTCTTGGGATTGGCCGTTCCAACTCACGCCAGCAATGATGCGGTGCCGCCAATTGATATCCCCAGGCTTGTAGAGGCAGAACGCTGCACCATATGGATCATGGAATGGGCCAGTGAAGTGATAGCGGCGCATACTCATGCTGCCACCCGATCACGAGCCTGAATGCGGCTGCGCGTCCATGCTTGAACCTCGGAAAGAACCCAAGCTACCGGGGCGCCCCGGGCGGTGCTGTTGCTCAGTTTCACGGGCAGCGGGAAGCCACTCTCGGCCTGCTGCATCAGCTTGTAGATCGTGGGGCGGGCCAACCCTACGATGGCCATCACTTCCGTGATGCGTATCAGAGTGGTCTGTGGGTCGCGCCCAGAATGGAGGGAGGTTGCTGCGGAGAAAGTGGTCATAGTCGTGCCTATATCTACAGAGACAGGCACAGACTAAAAACTCAAAAACGAATCAACACGGTCCGCTCGTTTTTCTTTTTTTCCTAGGACCGTACTCTCCCAGCTCTCTGAGATTTTCCCTAATCGTGTCCCGCGTCCCGAGTCCCTCTATACCGACTAGCATGGACAGCAGCGCCTTAGGCTCAATTTTAGGATGGGCCTTCTTAATACGCTCAACGGCGGCCCGGGTGAGCTCCCTTTTCTTCGCCTTTCCATCTTGAGTAGCAGTACCTGGCCGACTGTTTCCCTTGCCTGCCAAGCGAGCCCTTTCAGAGTTTTTCACGGTGTAGATTTTGTCGATCATCTTTGGAAAAAAACTACCTGGCTGAAGCGTCCCAGAGCTCAACGCGACTTCAGACTCGCGATAAAGGTCAGCAAGCATCAACACCTTTTCTGACTCAGCTACCCACTGGGCAAAAGTCTCCCTCACCTCAGCTTCCCTGCCGGGTTGAGTACGACGTTGACGCTCAACCAAGGTATGGAAAAACTCGGCATCATTCAGCCTTAGGTATTCGGCTAAGTCAGGGTTGATGTCGTACACGTTGAGCTCAACATTCAGCAGCCAATCAGCCAGCTCCTGGACAGCGTCCAGCGCTTGCGCGAAGGCATAGCTCGCGGCCATACGAGAGCTGGGAATAGCTTCGACTTGACCTATCACCTCACGCACTACATCCGGCAGCGAAAACGACTGTGCGTAGCACAATCGCTCGTAAATGAGATCTCGCTGCCTGAACGTCTCATTGATTATCCGCCTTGCCTGGCTGGAATACCCCAAGCCTTCTTCGAGCCAATATGAAGCTGCCTCGTTTATCACATCGAATGCCTGGCGAAAGTGCTCACGAAACGCAGGGAAAAGTGCAGCTTCCGCTACGGCATCCTCCATCAAATGGATCTCATCGAGCAGGCTACTGATATCAGTATTCGCAAGCTCGAACGTGAATTTCTCCACCTCATTTTCGGACCAGATCACACCCCACGCCCCCTTGATCGAAAACGGAGCCTGCGCGTTAGATGATCGCTAAGTTGCCGACAGGGCCGAGAGGCAACAATGGTGCGAAACACCATATAGCGTTGATACACCCGCTTGTCCGCATGGACCGGCAATGTGTTTCCAATCCGGAGGCTAGGATTTTCAACGGCTCCACCGCCCCCGAAACACGAGTTACACATGAAACACCCCGATTGGTGGCTGTGATCCACGAGCACTGACGACCGTAACGCATCGCTGGGGCCCGATGCCTCATGCGTTTCTTGAAATCTCAAACGTCGCTCGCTCGGTTGGCAAAGTCGTACGGGGTGATCGCTTCCACTCGATTGGCGTCCAAATAATCTGCCCACCACTGCACCATGAGCCTTCGCTCCTGAATGTGTTCTGCTTTGTGGATATACGCTGCGCGCACCGTGTTTCGCTCCTGATGGCTCATCTGTCGTTCGACGGCGTCTTTACTCCACAGCCCCGACTCAACGAGTGCTGAACAAGCCATTGTCCTGAAACCGTGGCCGCACACCTCTGACTTCGTGTCATACCCCATGCGTCGAAGGGCCTTGTTGACGGTGTTTTCGCTCATGGGTTTCCAGTGATGGTGATCGCCTGCAAATACCAAGTCGAATCGGCCGGTGAGATCGCGGATTCGCTCCAAGACACCAACTGATTGGCGGCTGAGCGGTACCAAGTGTGGCGTGCTCATCTTCGAACCACGATGGGAGTTCTTTACTCCCTCGATAGGCGCGCGCTCACCAGGTATTTCCCACATCAACCTTCCCATGTCGATCTCCCCCCAGCGAGCGAACCGGAGCTCACTGGAGCGTATAAACACCAGCAAGGTCAGTTGCACCGCGAGCTTGGTCAGGCCGCGCCCGCTGTCGGCATCTATCCGCTGGAGAAGCTCAGGTAAGCGCTCGAATGACAATGCAGGCCGGTGCGCTGTTTTGCGGGTAGCCGTGGCGCCTTGCAGATCGATCGCAGGATTGAAATCCAGATGGCCATGCTGAACCGCCATGCGGAGGATGCCCGTCATGTACTGGCGTAGGCGTGCAGCCGTATCCAAGGTATCCCGCTTTTCTGCCGCTTTCAGCGGAACAAGTAGATCCCGTGTTTTCAGTTCCGCGACCGGACGATCACCGAGAGTGGGCAACAGGTGGGATTCAATGCGTCGCCAAACGGTGGAGGCATGACCAGGTGTCCACTTACGAGCGCAGGCCGCATGCCATTCCTGTGCAAGCAAACGGAAGGTATTCGACCGGGCGTTTACCGCTTCCTGTTTGTCCAAGCGAGCCTGCTCGATGGGGTCTTTCCCAACAGCAAGAAGCTCAAGCGCCTGAGCGCGTCGCTCCCTGGCCGCTTTCAATCCGAGCGCCGGATAGTTGCCAAACGTAGCTAAACCATCACGGCCATCAGGTTTGGTGTACTTCATACGCCAGGTCTTGACCCCTGACGGCTTCACTAGCAGGTAGAGGCCTTTACCATCGAACAGCTTGTAGTCCTTCTCCCGTGGCTTGGCCGCATCACATTTGGGATCGGTGAGAGGCACCACTGTGCGCGCCATAGGGATACGCTTCCTTGTCGAACCGAGATATCCCTAACCATATCCCTAAATCGCGTAGATGCCCAGAGACAAAACGAGACAGACAGAAACAGCAAAGCCCGCAATAGGCGGGCTTTTCTGGGTGTTTCGTAGACAGTCATAGACTTCTGGAAACTGGTCTCTGGTGCCGGAGACAGGAATCGAACCTGCGACCTTCGCGTTACGAGTGCGCTGCTCTACCGACTGAGCTACACCGGCGTGTAGCGCAACGTACCACTGCCGCACCCGTTACGCAAACCCCTGTTTCCCCTCGTTTATTGCCCTGCCCTCAAGCCCCTTTGCAACCACTCGGCGCGAGGTCTTCCTCGATGTTGGTGGTGCAGCCCCACCCAGTAGCCGAGCGGGTCAGGGTCAGGGCTTTGCCAACCACGGTGGCCGGTGCATCCACCAGTGTGCACACAATGCTCCCGGTGCCGGCAGCTGCGTTGCCGCTGGCGGTAATCGCGCAATGCGCTGTCGCCGGTTGCCCACCCAGCGCGCCTACATCCGCCACATCCTTGCCTTCATTCAAGCGCAGGTCCATGGCTGTCTTCAGCGCTGAAATCTCCAGCAACCCGGCTGCGGCCTTGGTGCGGGACTGGTGGTTGGTGTACATCGGTATGGCGATGGTCGCCAGAATGCCGATGATCGCGACAACGATCATCAGTTCGATCAGGGTGATACCGCGTTGCCCTTTCATGAACGTTTTCCTTGTTTGATACGCATACACATTGGGGTCACTCTCGGCCCCAGGCTGGCAGCGGCGCAGTAGGCCTGAACAGACACCTTTTGTCACCCCTGCCCGCCTGGGCGTCATCTTCGCTGAACTACTCTAGTGAGCATCAGGGAGGCACGCCCTCTCATGGACGCGGCAAGCTGTTTCGAGGCTTGTCGTGCGGGCAAAAAAGGACCTTTGCATGAACCCTTCGATACGTCTTTACGCCTGGCAGGGCACCAACGCTGATGGCCTGGCCGTCAGTGGGCAAATGGCTGGGCGCAGCCCGGCTTATGTGCGCGCCGGGTTGCTGCGCCAGGGCATTCTGGTGGCGCGTTTGCGGCCTGCTGGCGGGCGGGCGTGGCGTTGGCCGAAGCGGCGGGAGAGAACCGACCCGGCGGGTTTCAGCCGGCAGCTGGCGACTTTGCTTAAAGCCGGGGTGCCGCTGCTGCAGGCGTTCGAGGTGATGGGGCGCAGTGGCTGTGATGCGGCGCAGGCGGCGTTGCTGGTTCGATTGAAACAGGATGTGGCGTCGGGGCTGGGGCTGGCGGATGCGTTGCAGCGCCACCCGGGGTGGTTCGATACGTTGTACTGCAACCTGGTGCGGGTGGGTGAGCAGTCCGGCACGCTCGACCGGCAGCTGGAGCAGTTGGCGGGCATGCTGGAACAGCGCTTGGCCCTGCACAAGAAGTTGCGCAAGGCGATGATCTACCCGCTGCTGTTGTTGCTGACCGGGTTGGGCGTTTCGGCGGTTTTGTTACTGGAGGTGATCCCGCAGTTTCAGAGCCTGTTCGCGGGGTTTGATGCGGCGCTGCCGGCCTTCACCCAGTGGGTGATCGACTTGTCCACAGGGCTGGGGCGTCATGCACCGGTGTTGCTGGTAAGTGCGGTGCTGTTGGCTGTGGCTGGGCGTGAGCTTTACCGCAAGCACAGGCCGGCGCGCTTGTGGATAACTCAGCGGGTGCTGGGCCTACCGGTGTTCGGCAAGCTGCTGGGGCAGGCGGCACTGGCGCGTTTTGCGCGCAGCCTGGCAACGTCTTATGCCGCTGGGGTGCCGCTGCTGGATGCCTTGGGTACGGTGGCCAAGGCCAGTGGTGGCGAGCTGCATCAACAGGCGATCCAGCGCTTGCGCCAAGGCATGGCCAATGGGCAGGGGCTGAACCAGGCGATGGCGGCAGAGTCGCTGTTCCCGCCCTTGTTGGTGCAGCTGGTGGCCATCGGTGAGTCCAGTGGCACGCTGGACCAGATGCTGGAAAAAGCCGCCAGCCACTACGAGGAACAGGTCAGCCAGGCGCTGGACCAGTTGACCAGCCTGCTGGAGCCGGCCATCGTGCTGGTCCTGGGCCTGCTGGTTGGCGGCCTGGTGGTGGCGATGTACCTGCCGATCTTCCAGCTGGGTAGCTTGATCTGAACATGACTTTATGGACCTTCCTGGCGATGGAGCCGGCTTACTTCATCACCCTGGCGACCGTGCTCGGCCTGTTGGTGGGCAGTTTTCTCAACGTTGTGGTGTACCGCCTGCCGATCATGCTGGAGCGCCAATGGCAGCGTGAGGCACACGAAGTGCTGGGGCTGCCGGTGACCGAGCACGAGCGTTTCGACCTGTGCCTGCCGGCCTCGCAGTGCACGCAATGCGGGCACCGGATACGGGCGTGGGAAAACCTCCCGGTGCTCAGCTACCTGGCGTTGCGCGGGCGCTGCTCGGCCTGCAAACAGCGCATCAGCGTGCGTTACCCGTTGGTCGAGGTGGGTTGTGCGCTGCTGTCGATGGTGGTGGCCTGGCGCTACGGGGCCAGCGTCGAGGCACTGGTGCTGCTGCCGCTGACCTGGAGCTTGCTGGCCCTGAGCTTGATCGACCATGACCAACAACTACTGCCCGATGCCATCGTGCTGCCGGGGCTGTGGCTTGGGCTGATCGTCAATTACTTCGGGGTATGGGTGCCCTTGCCCGATGCCGTATGCGGCGCGGTGGTCGGGTACCTCAGCCTGTGGACGGTATACTGGCTGTTCAAGCTGGTTACCGGCAAGGAAGGCATGGGCTATGGCGACTTCAAGCTGTTGGCGCTGCTCGGCGCCTGGGGTGGCTGGCAGGTACTGCCGCTGACCTTGTTGCTGTCGTCGGTGCTTGGGGCGCTGGTTGGGGTGTACCTGCTGCGGGTGCGCAAGCATTCCATGGGTACGGCCATGCCATTTGGGCCCTATCTGGCAATTGCGGGGTGGATTGCCGTGCTCTGGGGTGATGAAATATACGCCTCTTACATGCAACTGCTTGGATTCTGATGACCACTGCAGCTTTCACCCCTTGGATTCTGGGCCTGACCGGCGGAATCGGCAGCGGCAAGAGTGCCGCCGCCGAGCGCTTCGTCGAGCTTGGCGTGCACCTGGTCGATGCCGACCAGGCGGCGCGCTGGGTGGTCGAGCCTGGGCGACCGGCGCTGGCCAGCATTGTCGAGCGCTTCGGCCCTGGCGTGCTGCTGGACGATGGCCAACTCGACCGCGCGGCCTTGCGCCAGCTGATTTTCGCCGACCCGGCGCAGCGCCAGTGGCTGGAGGCGTTGCTGCACCCGCTGATCGGGCAGGAGATTTTCAGCTACCTGGCCAAGGCCGAATCGCCATATGCCGTCTATGTGTCACCCTTGCTGATCGAGTCTGGCCAGTATCGCAAGACCCAGCGCGTGCTGGTGATCGATGCGCCGCAGGCGTTGCAGGTGGAACGTACGCTGCAGCGGGACAACACCAGCCCGGAGCAGGTGCAGGCCATTCTCAATGCGCAACTGGAACGTGAAGAGCGGCTGCGCCATGCCGACGATGTGGTGGTCAATGACCGCGACCTTGCCGCGTTGCACGAGCAGATCGACCGTCTGCATCATTTTTACCTGACTTTACGAGGAGGCCAGCCATGAGCCAGCCATTGACCGTCGACTGCCCTACCTGTGGCGCACCTGTGGAATGGAACGAGAAAAGCACGTGCCGGCCGTTTTGCTCTGATCGCTGCAAGCTGATCGACCTGGGGGCCTGGGCGGCGGAAGAACACAAGATCGCGGGGTCGGAAGAGTCCGAGGATGAGCTGTATTCGGGGGACCTGGAGCCGCGGCACTAAGCCTCTGTATTGGCCATCTGAATTGGCCTCTGTAGGAGCGGCCTTGCGTCGCGAAAGGGCTGCGCAGCGGCCCCGGCAATAT
>Ga0105244_10001071_pt1 | contig 22821 bp, 21 predicted proteins | sample KBSM44metaG_FD_80423 | JGI IMG/M metagenome (GOLD analysis project Ga0105244, IMG submission 80423) | Miscanthus rhizosphere microbial communities from Kellogg Biological Station, Michigan, USA - KBS M4-4 metaG | ecosystem: Host-associated > Plants > Roots > Rhizosphere > Soil | place... | reverse complement strand
GTGCCTTCGATTTTCACCGGACGCAGGGATTCGATGGTGCCCATGCGAATCGTCTGCACGCGACGCGCTTCGTCACGGGAGTAGGAGTCACCGGTCAGGCTCGATTGGCAACCGGAGAGCAACATCGCCATCGTGAAAAAGGAAGCAACCAGCAAAACAGACTTACGCATAGCATCAAACTCCATAGGACAGGTATCCATTAAAACCCGCAGCTTGACGCCTGTCACGGCATCGCCCGGATAAAATTGGTTTTATTCAGGCCTGGTACAGGCACTTTGCGAACTCACCATACAGTAGCGTCACATTACGAAATCTGCGCCGCTGACCCAAGGAATATCATGGATTACTTCATCATTGTCGTCACGACCATCGCCGGTTTGTACTTCCATTGGTGGTTGTACGTGCGGATAAAACGCTGGGGGGACCGCGATCTGGCGTTGTCACTGGCGGGTAAAGACGAACAAAAAAGAGCCTTCATGCTCCAGCAACTGGCGAACGCTCAAGCGCAGAAGATCAAGCGTCGGGACCTGCCACAGTGGCTAGAGGCCGCTGCGGCAGGGTATCCCGATCGGTAGACCGTTTACGGGGCCAGGCGCTCACGAACCCAGTCAGCACCCTGCAAGCGGTAGTTGAGGCGATCGTGCAGACGGCTCGGACGGCCCTGCCAGAATTCGATGCGCTCGGGTAGCAAGCGATACCCCCCCCAATGCTCGGGGCAGTGCGGCTGGCTATCGCTGAAACGCTGCTCCGTGTCCTTGAGCAGCGCCTCCAGTTCGCCGCGATCGGCGATCACCCGGCTCTGGGGCGACGCCCAGGCACCAAGACGACTGCCCAGAGGGCGAACCTGGTAGTAGGCGTCGGACTCTTCAGGCGTGACCTTCACCACCCGCCCTTCGATGCGCACCTGGCGCTCCAGGGCCGGCCAGAAGAACGTCATGGCTGCAAATGGATTGGCTGCCAATTGCTGCCCCTTGTCGCTCTCGTAGTTGGTGAAGAAGGTGAAGCCCTGCTCGTCCAGGCCCTTGAGCAGCAGAATGCGGCAATGCGGCCGACCGTCCTGATCGACGGTGGCCAACGTCATGGCATTCGCCTCCACCGGTACCTGCTCGGTTTTCACCGCATCGGCAAACCACTGATGGAACAGTGCGAACGGCTCGGCCGGGGCTTGCGCCTCGGTCAAGCCATCTCGGGTGTAATCGCGACGCATATCTGCCAAGGGCCGGGTCATGGCGCATTCCTTTTGGTTAATGAATCACTGCTTTGTGGCATCGGTGGCGGTGGCGCTCTTCGAATCGACAGCGGCTTTAGCCGGAGCGGTCTTTTTCGCGGGTGCCTTTTTGGCTGGAGCCTTGGCGGCCGCTTTCTTGACCGGTGCCTTTTTCTTCGACGAGGCAGCGGTTTTTTTCGCAGCCGGTTCCGGGGTCACAGGCTTGGCCACTGGCTTGACGTCTTGCGCGACGACTTTGGTTACTGGTGCCGGAGCCGGCATATTGTACTTGCTCAGCAGCGCGGCCATGGTGTCTTGCGGCGTCAACAACAGCTCGACGCGACGGTTCAAGGCGCGACCTTCAGCACTGTCGTTGGCGGCGCGCGGTGCGTCACCGCCCATGCCGCGCAACATCAGGCGATCACGCTGCAGACCGCTGAGACGGAAGATCGCTGCCACCGCCTGGGCGCGTTCCTGGCTCAGTTTCACGTTGGCCGGTGCGGCACCCGACGTATCACTGTGGCCGAGTACCAGCACGGCAGTCTTTGGATCGGCTTCGAGGATTTTCGCGACACGGGTGAACGGAGCGAGGGTCACCGGCAGCAGCATGGCCGGGCGGTCCGGGTTGAACGAGCCTTCCACCGGAGCCGTGACGACCAGCACATTTTCACGGCGCTCGAGTTGCAGGTTGCTGCCCTTGACCGCCTCGCGCAGGCGCGGCTCATAGTCGTCAAGCCAGGCTTGGGTGATTTTCGGATCGGGCATCGGCACGGCTGCTTTGGCAGTGCTGGTGCTCTGTTCCTTGCCGCCGAACGGCCACCACCATTTGCCACCGGCATCGGCTTCAGCCTTGGCGACGGGTACTGCGGCAGCAGGTTTCAGGGGTGCCGGGGACGGGGCGGGTTCTTTAGTCGCGACCTTGTCGGATGAACCGAACGGCCACCAACTGCTGCCACCTGCGGCATCATTTTGTGGGGTTTGTGCACAACCGGTGATAGCGAAGCACAGGGCCAGGGCGAGGGTTTTATTGGACGACATTGGGTATCCACAAAATGAGGTAATGAAAAGTCAGCCGGGGCGCCCCCGGCTAAACAGACGCTTTGAAACCACAAAGGCTTTCGGGTTCCAGCCCTGGCCCCCTTAAGCGTGATTTACAGACAAGTGGCCAGTACTCGCACAAGCTTTTGCGCTCGTGGATCCATCAAGACGTACGGCCCCAGCGTATTTGTCACAAAACCGAAGGCCACATCATGTTCCGGATCAGCAAAACCGATGGAGCCGCCAGCACCCGGGTGACCGAACGCCCGTGGGCCGAGGCCGTAGGTGGCGTTGGGTACGTCCGGTTGATCGAGCATGCAACCCAGACCGAAGCGGGTCCGGGTCAATAAAGTCTTGTCTTCGCCAACGCTGTGTTCGCGGGTCAGCTCGTCGAGCATTTCGCTTTCCAGCAGGCTGCCATCGAGCAGTCCGGCGTAGAAACCGGCCAGGCTGCGGGCGTTGCCGTGGCCATTGGCGGCCGGCTGCTGCATGCGCCGCCATTCCGGCTTGTTGGTGCTGGTCATGATCGACGGCGGGTTGGTGAAGGCCCGGGTGGTCATGGCCGTCGGTTCGCGCATGGTCACCTGCAGCAAGCGCTGGGCCGCGACATCGCCGACGTTGCCCTTGCTGCGGGCGATGTGCGCCACGCGATGGAACTCTGAATCGGCCAGGCCGACGTGGAAATCCAGCCCCAAGGGCTTGGCAACCCGCGCCACGATGGACTCGCCCGGCCCACGACCGTCGGCGCGCCGCAGCAATTCACCGACCAGCCAGCCATAGGTGATTGCCGCATAACCGTGACCTTGGCCCGGCGTCCACCAGGGTGCTTCGGCGGCCAAAGCATTGACCATGGTCTGCCAGTCGTAAAGTGCCTCAGGAGGCAGCAACTCGCGCAAGGCCGGCAGACCCGCCTGATGGCAGAGCAAGTGGCGCAGAGTCACGGATTCTTTACCGGCGGCGGCAAATTCGGGCCAGTAGCGGGCGACCGGGACATCGAGTTGCAGCTTGCCTTCAGCCACCAATTGCAGCGCCGTCACGGCGGTGAAGGTTTTGGTGCAGGAGAACAGGTTGGCGATGGTATCGCTGTGCCAAGCCTCATGGCCGTCCTTGTCGGCGGTACCGGCCCAAAGGTCGAGGACGGTTTCACCACCGATCCGGATGCACAACGCCGCGCCGCGTTCCTGAGGATCGTCGAACAGCGCTGCAAACGCTTCACGCACCGCTTCGAACTTAAGCTCGTAATGACCCTGAATCTGCACCCGCAACTCTCCCGGATAAACGCTCTACAAAGTGGCCCGCATTGTTCCAGCCCTTGAGGGATTTGGGAACAGGATCGGGTCGGATGGTCGCCCGGTTATGGAAATGCCGCAGACATCAACGATGCGATCCCTGTGGCGAGGGGGCTTGCCCCCGTTCGACTGCGAAGCGGTCGCAAAAACCTGTATTTGCGGTGCATCTGTAGGCATGGGGGCCGCTTCACGGCCCAACGGGGGCAAGCCCCCTCGCCACAGGTGTATCAGGAATCAATGGCCATTGCCCGAATGCCCACCCGCATGCCCTGCGCCCTTGCCCGGGCCTTTGCCTGCCTCGCCCTTCCTGCCACCCTCGACATCGTGACTGGCTTTATCCGCCTCAGCGCTGGCCTTCTCCGCCTCTTTGCCAAGCTGATCGATGATCTGCACATTGCTTTTACGCACACTGTCGACAAAGCCCTGGAACGGCAAATCAGTAATGCCCACCAGACCGAAGTGCCCGTTCTCGCCATCCAGCAGACGACCGGTCACCGGCTGGTCGAGGTACTGGAACCAGTGCACCCCGACAATCGACGGTTCGCTCATCGCCTGTTTGAGGAAGTGAGCGTAAGCCGTGCCGCGGTCTTCCTCCTTCGCCAATTGCGTCACGCCACCCCAGAACGGGCCCCGATCTGCCGAGCCGAAGTTGAATTCGGTGATCAGCACCGGTTTGTCCAGACTGCGCAGTTTGGCGAAGTCGTAACCGTCCTGGGGTTGCAGGGTGTACATGTTGAAGCTCAACACGTCGCAGTATTGTGCACAGGACTCGACTGCCTCCGGGGAACTGACGGCAAAGCGACCACCCAGCAACAACTGGTTCGGCGCGTGCCATTTGAGCGAATCGGAAACGGTCTTGAAGTAGGTGTCGGCGAAGACCTTCTGGAAGTATTTGAAGTCGGCTTCGATTTCCGGGTGTTCGGCGCTCGGCTCCGGCGGCACGAAGCCTGGGTCTTCCATCAACTCCCAGGCAGGCAGATCAATGCCCCAGGCTTTCGACAACCCCGCCTGGTTGCGGTACTTGTCGCGCAGTTGCTTGAGGAAGGCGCGTTTGGCCGGCACGTCGGTGGTCATTTTCAAAGTGCCGTAGGCCAGCGCATAGCGAGCCTTCGGATCATCGCCTGGACCGGCCCAGGCCAGTTCGTTGTCGGCGAAGTAACCGATCAGCCACGGATCGTCGCGATGGTCGCGGGCGGCGATGGCCACGGCGCGTTCAGTGGCCATGGCGAAACGCGGATCGAACGGGTCAGGCATGCCGCCCCACCAATCGGTGCCAGTGCTGATGCTGGCGTAATCGCCGACGATCGATAGCGGCAAGGTGTACGGCACACGGTCAGCGTTACCCAACACCGGTGCGCTCCAGTTGCCGAGGGTGTTGAAACCCCAGGCTTGCAGGCGATCGAGGGTATGACTGGCCCAGCGTTGTTCGTCGACAGTTACTTTGCAGGGTTCGGCGGCCGCCTTTTCGACCGTCGCTTCAACAGCCCCGGTCTTGGCCGCCTCGGCAACACCGGCTCCAGACTCGGTAGGCGCAGGCGCGGCTGATTGCTCGGCGGCCTTTTCAGCCGTCGCCTCTACCGCCTCGGCCTTGGCTGCTTCGGCAACACCAGCCTTAATGTCTCCGCCCGGTGCGCAAGGTTTGCCGTACAGCCGCTGCAGGTTGGCGCCATAGAAATCGTACCAACGACCGGCGTTGTAGGCTCGGCCCTGATCAACACCGTTGCCGCCACGGTTATCGCCTTCGCCATAGTGACTGGCCAAGGGTTCGTCGGGTTTAGGCAGGGACTCGAACATCCACTCGCGCCCGGCGACGTAGGTCTGGTTGACGCTCGGGGTCACGGTGTTGACGCCGAGGGAATAGAACGGATGCCCTTCCGGAGTCACCAGGTACCAGCGGCCATCACGCTTTTCGGTGCGGAAAAAGCCGCTGGCCTTGAACTCTGGGCCTTTGTTCAAGCCGCCGAACTTGTCCAGAGGCGCCTTCTCGCGCTCCGCCAGCCAGGTTTTCAGTTGTTGCTGCTCTTTGCCAGCGGCGGATTTCAGTTGTTCGTCGCTGCTGATCTTCTCCGGCCATTTGGCCCGGGTCGATTGACCGTAAGCGTCCACCAGGCCGCCATAAGCGGCTTTGGTCACGGCCTCGCCGTCCTGCACGCCAAAGCGCTCGAGCAAAATGCTTTGGGCGACTTTCGGCTGATCCATCGACAAGGTCACCGACACCACCTGGCTACGGTCCAGCTCACCGGTACTGCTGGCCAGCAATACACGCTGCCCTTCGAAATTGATCGGCATCGGCGGGCCGGCTTTCATGCCCTGGCTCAGCGGTGAACTCGGCTGCAGCGGTACCAGTAAGGTCTGCGCCGGGCCGGCCGGCAGATCGACACGGCTGACCAGAGTCTTGCCGTCGTTACTCTGGATTTTCACGTACAAGGTCACGGCCCAGTTCATCGCGCTCTGGATCCGCAGGCTCATGACGCCCGACTGCGACCAGTCCCAGGCACCGGTCTGCGGTGTCAGGCGCAAGGTCGGCTGGGCAGCCGGGTTGAAGGTCACGCGACGCAACACTTCACCTTCGGCCGTTTGCTCCGCATTGGATTGCGGCAGGCTGGCGTCCTGGGTCGCCACCTGAACCACGTCGGCGGGACGCACAAAGTTGAACAGCGTCTGCTGGCCGGCGGGGGCCGCCAGCAAAGGGGCTGCGAACATCAAGGCAAAAACGGCGGGCAACGAACGGCGAATCATAAGAACGTGGTTCTCCCTAACGACCATCAATGGGCCAGTGGAAAGGCAGTGGCAGTGAGGTAGACAACGCGGTGGGCAAATTTGCCCACCGGCGCATCAGGAAATTTCACGACGAAATGGCGGCAACGCATTGAGAATAGCTTTGCCGTAGCGCTGTGTGACCAAACGACGGTCAAGCAAGGTGATGGTGCCGCGGTCTTCTTCGGTTCGCAGCAGGCGACCGCAGGCCTGGACCAGTTTCAACGAGGCGTCCGGCACGGAGATTTCCATGAACGGATTGCCGCCACGGGCTTCGATCCACTCAGCCAGCGCGGCTTCGACCGGATCGTCGGGCACCGAGAACGGGATCTTGGCGATCACCACGTGCTCGCAGTAGGCACCGGGCAAATCCACGCCTTCGGCAAAGCTCGCCAGGCCGAACAGCACGCTGGAATCCCCGCCATCGACCCGCGCCTTGTGCTTGTTCAGGGTTTCCTGCTTCGACAGGTTGCCTTGAATGAACACTTGCTTGCGCCAGTCGCGATCCAGCCCGTCGAACACGTCCTGCATCTGTTTGCGCGAGGAGAACAGCACCAGGGTGCCACGGGAGCCCTCGACCAGTTCCGGCAAGTCGCGAATGATCGCCGCCGTATGGGCCGGTGCATCGCGCGGGTCGGCTTTCAGGTCCGGCACCCGTAATACGCCGGCGTCGGCATGATGGAACGGGCTCGGGACCACGGCGGTCACGGCGGTTTTCGGCAGGCCGGCGCGCATGCGGAAACGGTCGAAGGTGCCGAGAGCGGTCAGGGTCGCCGAGGTCACCAGCGCCCCGTAAGCCACGTTCCACAAGTTGCGCCGGAGCATTTCCGCCGCGAGGATCGGGCTGGCATTGACCTCGATGTCGAACAACGAACCGCTTTCGGCCAGCGTCAGCCAACGGGCCATGGGCGGGTTATCTTCCGGGTCTTCGACGGTGAAGGCGGTCCACAACTCCCAGTTTCCCGAAGAGCGCGACAGCAGGCTACCGAACAGCGGATACCACTCTTCGGCCTGGTTGCTGGCGATGCCAATGTTGACCTCGCCGTCCATGCCTTCCTTGAGCAGTTCGGTAAGCCGGGTGAACAGGTCGGTCAGTCGGGCAAAGCCCTTCTTCAATTCGATGCCCATCTCACGCATATGTTCGGGAATCACCCCGCCGACGAAACGGTGACGCGGCCGCTCGCGACCTTCGACGTCTTCGCCGGGCTTGAAGTCGGCGACTTGCTCACAGGCACTGAACATGAACTGCTGCTGGGTCTTGATCTCCCGGGCCAGTTCCGGCACCTGTTCGATCAACTTGCCCAGATCCCCCGGCAGCGGGTGTTGGGCGAGCAATTTGGTGAGGTTCTTGGCGGTGGTCTCCAGCCAGTCGGCGGTGGAGCGCAAGCGTGTGTAATGGGCGAAGTGGCCGATGGCCTTGTCTGGCAGGTGATGGCCTTCGTCGAACACGTAGATCGTGTCGCGCGGGTCCGGCAGAACCGCGCCGCCGCCCAGGGCCAGGTCGGCCAGGACCATGTCGTGGTTGGTGACGATCACGTCGACCTTGCCCATGCCTTCGCGGGCCTTGTAGAAGGCGCACTGGCCGAAGTTGGGGCAATGGCGGTTGGTGCACTGGCTGTGATCGGTGGTCAGGCGCGCCCAGTCGGCGTCTTCGAGCGCGGTGGACCAACTGTCGCGGTCGCCGTCCCACTTATTGCCGGCAAGTTTCTCGATCATGCTGGTGAACAGCTTCTGACTGGCCTCATCGACCTCGATCTTGAAGCCTTCTTCTTCGAACAGCTGTGCGGTAGCGGTTTGCGCGTGACCTTCCTGGAGCAACATGTCGAGCTTGGACAGGCACATGTAGCGCCCCCGGCCCTTGGCCAGGGCGAAGCTGAAATTCAGCCCGCTATTGCGCATCAGGTCGGGCAAATCCTTGTAGACGATCTGTTCTTGCAGGGCCACGGTGGCCGTGGCGATCACCAGACGCTTGCCAGCGGCCTTGGCGGCGGGGATCGCCGCCAGGCTGTAGGCCACGGTTTTGCCGGTACCGGTGCCGGCTTCCACCGCGACAATCGCGGGGTCGCCACTGCGCCGGCCTTCGTCGTCGGTGTCGATGTCACCGAGGACTTTGGCGATTTCGGCGATCATCAGGCGTTGGCCGTAGCGCGGCTTGAGGCTCTTGGCTTCGAGAAAACGCGAGTAGGCGCCCTGGATCGTGGTTTTGAGTTCAGTGCTGATCATTGATTGTCGGGCGCAAAAAACGCTGGATAAATTTTCAGTGGTTCGGATCGGCCGCTATCATACCCCGCTAATTAATCCCGCGCAGAACGGAGTACCCCAATGACACCTTTTGGCATCGTTTATACCCTGCATGTCCTGGCCGCCCTGGTCTGGGTCGGCGGCATGTTTTTCGCCTGGATGGTCCTTCGCCCTGCGGCGATGAAGGCGCTGGAAGGCCCTGCCCGGTTGAAGCTGTGGGTGGAAGTGTTTCAAGGTTTTTTCCGCTGGGTCTGGGTCGCGGTGGTGCTTTTGCCGATCAGCGGTGTGGGCATGATTCATTTGCAGTTCACCGGGTTTGAAGCGGCACCGCGGTATGTGCAGGCGATGATGGGATTGTATGTGGTGATGACCGCGTTGTTTATCCGGATTCAGGCGTTGCTGCTGCCGGAACTGCGCACGGCGGTGGCGGCTGAGGATTGGCCGACGGGCGCGGCGACGCTGGGCAAGATTCGCCGGTTGGTGGGGATTAACCTGATGGTCGGGTTGGTGCTGGTGGCGATTGCTGCGGCTCGGCCGATGTTCTGAGCAATGCATAGTCTCTGTGGCGAGGGAGCTTGCTCCCGCTCGGCTGCGTAGCAGTCGTAATCGATCACTGCGCACGTTCTGAAAAAACAGGGTCGCCGGCTTTGGGGCCGCTTCGCGACCCAGCGGGAGCAAGCTCCCTCGCCACAGGGGTTCTCGGTCGTTCTTACAACCGCTGAATGCTCACCGAGCCTGCCGCCCCGGCAGGCCCAGGCTGGCCATCGGCACCGGGGCGACCGCTCTTGCCGCCATCGGCTTTATAGACAATGCAGCCCTTGGCCTTGCCGCCCGCCCCCGGTTTGCCACCCGGTCCGGCCGCGCCACCGACTCCGCCCGCCACCTCGACCTTGATCTGCTCCGCCGGATAGTCACGCGGCACTTCCAGTCGAACCAGCGCCCCCGGCGCACCGGGTTGGCCGTCGCTGCCGTCACTGCCATCGAAGCCGCGACCGGCCTGGCCCCAGGTGCAACCCGGTGCTTGGCCGTTGGCCCCGTCAAGACCGACAAAACCCGGGGCGCCCGCGCCACCGCGAGCGTCTACCGACAATTGCGGCGCCTTCAGCGCTTTGATCTGCAAATTCAGATTGCGCCCGGAGCGGGCAGCCTTGAGATAAGTCCCGGGGGCGCCCCGCGCGGTGATCTGGCTGCCTTCGGCCAACTCGGCCCGGCTGACCTTCAACGCCAGAGCCTGTTCGCTCGGCACAATGGCGATCCGCGCTTCGCGTCCCAGGTGCAGCTCGCCGACCGTCACTTCGGTCACGTTCGAGGGAATCAGCAAGGTGCCGTAATCGGCGACTTCCAGTCGTTCCAGTTGCAGGGAGCTGGCGGTGTTGGGCAAGCGCATCAGCGAGTTGGTTTCAACACTCACCACCTGAGCGCAGGCCAATGGGCTGATAAGTGCGGCGAGCAGACAGAGTTTACGCATGGGAAGCCTTCGCAGTGGCCGGGGCCGGAATGGTTTGCAGGTGGAAAACGCCGAAAAAGACAATCTTCAGGCGATCACGCCAGGGGTGGGCTCGACCTTTGAGGCTGCGATTGCAGAACACCAGCTCCAGAAGATGAGCCAGCGCCAACAGGCTGCCAGCCAGATCGACCAACAGGTGCAGTGGACGAACAAACGGTATGAGCAGATTGACCAGCACCACCAACCAGAACAGCAGGGTCAACAACTTCCCCAGCCCCCAAAACACCTTCATACGCTCCCCCGTCGAGAATTATTATTTGCACGCACCATAACGGCTTACACGCGGGATAAGCCAGAGGGCAACGGAAAATTCTTCCGAAAGGCATCGAATGGCCGCCGGGGCAACCTTGACGGCCATCCGACGGCTCTATCACGGGCCTCTTGATCACGGAGCCTAGCGATTGATGTGCAACTCCACACGACGGTTTTTTGCCCGCCCTTCTTCCGTATCATTGTCAGCCACCGGCTGGGTTTCACCCCGTCCTTCGCTGGTGAGTTTGTTCGGCGCCAGCCCCCGGCTCAACAGGTAGGCCGCCACGCTGCTGGCACGACGTTCCGACAGCTTCTGGTTATAGGCGTCCGAACCCTGACTGTCGGTATGGCCGACGACCTTGACGCTCACCACATCGGCACTCTGCAATTTGGGCATCAACGAATCCAGCTCGCTGCGTGCCTCGGGTGTCAGGTCGGATTTGTTGTACGCGAACAACACATTACTGCTCAGCGTGATGACTTCGGATACCGGCGGTTCAGCAGTTTTTACGCTGGCCGGATATTGCGGTAGCGGGCAACCGTGATGATCGACAGGTGTATTGGCAGGCGTATCGGGGCAACGATCGCGTCGATCGAAAACACCATCACCGTCCTCGTCGCCATCCTGGGCGTAACAGACCAAGCCACCGGTCAAGATACCGAGCGCCGCTCCACCTGCCGCCCAACCGCCACTTTCGATCGCGCCCAGACCGCCGCCAACCAGTCCGCCAATGACACTGCAGATCGGCCAGGTACGTTGATTCAAGGGGGCGGTGCCATCGCTGTGAGTCGCGCAGCCGGTCAGAAGACTACCAAGCAGTAGAACCGGCAAGACGGTCCTTGTGAGAACGCTCATTGTGAATGCTCCTGTGTCACCGGCCCATACCGGTCACACAGGAGTAAAGACCCGCATCCGCGACTGCACAAGCCGCGGAATACAAGGGGGTTAGCGGTCGATTTTGATTTCCGTACGCCGGTTCAGCGCACGGCCTTCAGCGGTTTTGTTATCGGCCACCGGCTGGCTTTCACCGGCACCGGTCACAGACACGAAACTGCTGCGTGGCACGCCTTGGGAAATCAGGTACTCCACCACCGAATGGGCGCGTTTGTCCGACAGTTTCTGGTTGTATTTATCGCTGCCGACGCTGTCGGTATGACCGGTCACGGTCAACCGGGCGCTGGCGGGCTCCTGTTTCAGGCGCGTAGCAACGGTGTTGAGTACCTCTTTATCGGAAGGAGTGAGCTTGGACGAGTCGAACTGGAAGTGAACATCACGGATAACGATGACTTCTTCCTTGACCACCGCCTTCTCTTCGACCACCGGCGCAGGCGCGGGTGGAGGACAGCCGTCGGCATCGACTCGCACGCCTCTCGGTGTGTGAGGGCACTTGTCGCGGCTGTCCGGCACACCATCGCCGTCTTCGTCGCCATCGCCATGCACCCAGCAATAAGCCGCTGCCGTGCCGCCGACCAGCAGCGCGCCATACCCCGCCCATGAAGAGCTCTCTGTCGCACCGAGCCCTGCACCGACGACACCACCGACCGCCGCACAGGTCGGCCAGTCGGTTTTCTGCAAACCTGCGCAACCAGTCAACACACTGGTTAGCAGAACCAAAGGTAATGCTGTCCGAACTATGCTCATCTAGTTTTCTCCTGAGGGATCGGCTAATAACCGATTTCAAGGAGTAAAGACCGGACTTTTAATCTCCGCCAGCAATAGGCCATTGCTGTTTTGCCTTATGTTCACGGAAGATCGGCGCTTTTTGCTTAAACACGCTCGACAAGACACGTTAATCTTGGCGTTCTGATTGAGGATCTTCGATGACTGCAAGTATTTCTTCGCGCACGCCCCAGCAGGCGCTGGCCGCATTGCTTGATCGTTACGCCCCGACGCGTCTGTTGCTGATTGGCGCCAGTGAGTTCCCCGCGCTCGAGGCATTCAAACTCGCGCACCCGGACAGCATCGTGGCTTTTGCCGCACCCGGAGCATTGCCGGCCGAACTGGCGGCGCAGCGGTTTGATCTGGCGCTGGTGGTCGATTGCCTCGAACACTTATCCAAGCGCGACGGCCTGAATCTGCTCGGCGGGATACGCAACCTCAATGCCAGTCGCATTGCGGTGTTGGCCGACTTGCCCGCCAGCGGTTGGCAGGAGACGGATTTTTTCTCCCTGGCCCTGCAAGCCAGCGAACGCTTCCAGCGCGACGATCAAGTGTTGACGTTGTTTACCTACGATCTGCTTGACTACAAACAGGTACCCGACTGGCTCAACTCACGCTTCTGGGCCAATCCGGAAAACTTCGGGAAATACTGGTGGTAACGCAATGAGTACATCCATTTGCCCTTGCGGCAGCGGCACGCTGCTCGATGCCTGCTGCGGTCATTACCATGCCGGCCATCCGGCCCCCAGCGCCGAAGTCCTGATGCGTTCGCGCTACAGCGCCTATGTGCTGGGGCTGGTCGATTATCTGGTAGCGACCACCCTGCCCGCGCAACAGGCCGGCCTGGATCGCCAGTCGATCAGCGACTGGAGCGCCCAGAGCACCTGGCTGGGCCTGGAAGTGGAAGGCGCCGAGGTCTTCGGCGGCCAGCCGGAGCACGCCTTCGTCACCTTCACCGCTCGCTGGCACGACGGCAGCGGCGAACACAGCCACCGCGAACGTTCGTCATTCGTGCAGAACGCCGGCCGCTGGTACTTCATCGACCCTACGGTGCCGCTCAAGGCCGGGCGCAACGATGCGTGCCCGTGCGCCAGCGGGCAGAAGTTCAAGAAGTGCTGCGCGAGTTATTTCGGCGCTTGAGGTGCCCCCTGTAGCAGCTGCCGAAAGCTGCGTTCGGCCGTAGCAGCTGCTACAGCGAGGCAGCTGCTACAAAGGGAGAAACACGACCATGATCACCGGACGATTCGCGCTCTATCTGTTCACTTTGCTGCTTCTGTTTTCAGGAGTCGGCGGCTGCGCCTCATGGTTCAGCAACGACTTGCCAGACCCGCAAGTGCATCTGGTCAAGGTCGAGGTGGTCCGGGCCAAGTTGCTGGAGCAGAAATTCCTGCTGCATTTTCGCGTCGACAACCCCAATGACGAAGACCTGACGGTGCGCGCCCTGGAATATCGCATTCATCTGGGGGACGTCCTGCTGACTGAAGGCGAGCACGAACATTGGTTCACCGTCGGCCCCAAGCACAGTGCCTACTTCAAGGTGCCGATCCGCACCAACCTGTGGCCCAGGGTTCGGGATGTGGTGAAACTGCTGAAAAAACCCGAGCAACCGATTCCCTATCGTCTGGAAGGCACACTTGAAACCGGTTTATTCATCGCGCACTACGTGCACCTGGCGCGCAATGGCGTGATAATCGCCGCCGATTTAATTCCGGAGTGACCCCGATGACCCAGCAACCCCACGTCCATGGCCCTGACTGCAACCACGATCATGACCATCACGACCACCATGATCACGACCATGGCCATGTCCACGGCCCAAACTGCGGCCACGCCCACCAGGAACCGGTGCGCAATGCTCTGAAAGACGTCGGCCGCAACGACCCTTGCCCCTGCGGCAACGGCAAGAAATTCAAGAAGTGCCACGGGGCTTGAGGCTTCGGGCGAATAACTTCTTCGCCTGTTGAATCGCCAATCCCTGTAGGAGCGAGGCTTGCCCGCGAAAAGGGCGCCACGATCAATCAGAAAAACCGCGTCATCGTTCTTCGCGGGCAAGCCTCGCTCCTACAAGTTGATCTGCACCCCAAAAGTTGGACACCAATCCTAATTTTGGGGTCAGTTCAAGGTTTCAGTCGTTCATGAGAATGCTCGCGGCGCTAACGACCGTCGCATATTCCCCATGCAGATTCCCCAGCGACATCGCATGCACTTCTTCAGCTGAATGGGCATTGCCGAAAAAGTCCGCCTTGTCGAAGGTAAAGCACGCATCCTCCACAACCCACGCCTCAAACCCCAGATTCCCAGCCGTTCGCGCCGTGGATTCCACCGAGTTGTGCGTCGCCACGCCAACGATGATCAACTGATCGATCCCCGCCTCGCGCAAACTCGCTTCCAGCCCGGTCGAGCAAAACGCATCCGGCACTTGTTTCTGTATCAGCCACTCACCGATCGATGGCTGGAAGCGCTCCTGAAACTCCACCCCCGATTGCTGCGGCCAGAACACCGAATCCACAGAGCGGGACAGGTGCTGCACATGAATCACCGGCCGCCCGGTGCGACGCCAATGCCCCAATAACTCCAGGATGCGCTCTTCGGCCTGAGGGTTGTTTCGACGGCCCAACTTGGGATGCAGGATGCCTTTTTGTTGATCGATGATGATCAGCGCCGCGTTTGTCTTAAGTTCCATGCCGACTTTTCCCATGCGAGGCTATTGAATTTGCCGCACTTCAGCATCGCCTCTTGCTACCGGCAAGCCATCAAACGCAAACAGGACAACCTGATGCCGGCGATCACCGAAAAGAAATAACCCAGCCGCCGCTTGCGCGTCCACCTCCTGCTCACTAACGTAGCGCCTTTGTCGCGTCACTACCCCCGCAGGAGCTTTGCCATGGCCTCGCCAGCCCTTACACATTTTCTTCCCCGGTTCGGCGTTGCCGCAGCAGTGGCCGGTGTTTTGAGCCTGACCGGTTGTCAGACCTGGAACGCCCAGGACACCCTCCCGCCCACCTCCGGCGTGCAAGCGCTGAAGGGCCTGGCGCAAAACGTTTCGGTTCGCCGCAATGCCATGGGCATGCCGCTGATCGAGAGCAACAGCTTCCACGATGCGCTGTTCACCCTCGGCTACGTGCACGCCAGCGACCGCATCAGCCAAATGGTCACTCTGCGCCTGTTGGCCCAGGGCCGTCTGGCGGAAATGTCCGGCGCGGACCTGCTCGATGCCGACCGCTACATGCGTGCGGTCAACCTGAAGAAAAGCGCGGATGAGCTGTATAAGGCCTCGTCGCCACGCCTCAAGCGTTTCTTCGAAGTCTATGCCCGCGGGGTCAACGCCTACCTGTTCCGCTACCGCGACAAACTGCCTGCGGACCTCGCGGCCACTGGCTACAAACCTGAATACTGGAAACCGGAAGATTCGGCGCTGATGTTCTGCCTGCTGAACTTCAGCCAGTCGGCGAACCTGCCGGAAGAAATTTCCTCGCTGATGCTGGCCCAGACTGTCAGCACCGACAAACTGGCGTGGCTGACCCCGTCCGCTCCCGACGAAAAACTGCCGGTGGCTGAAGCGGATAAACTTCAGGGCATCAAACTCACCGGACAAATCCCGGGGCTGAACGAAATCAGCAAAGCCACTGGTCAACTGTCGGATCTGAATCTGCTGAGCGCTACCTCCTCGAACAACTGGGCGATCGCCCCGCAACGCAGCCGCAGCGGTAAGAGCCTGCTGGCCAGCGACATCCATGGACCGCTGGGCGTCCCGTCGCTGTTCAGTTACGTGCAGATTCGCGCGCCGAAATACCAGGCCTCCGGCGTAACCATTGCCGGGTTACCGATGGTGCTCGCTGGTTTCAACGGCAAAGTGGCGTGGAGCATGACCTCGGTCATGGGCGACAACCAGGACGTGTTCCTGGAAAAAATCAAACGCCAGGGCAATGGCCTTTCCTACGAAGTGGGCGGCAAATGGCAGCCGGCGATCGTGCGCAACGAAACCTATTTCGTCAAAGGCCAGCGGCCGATTCGCGAAGCGGTGTACGAAACCCGCCATGGGCCACTGCTCAACAGCGCTCAGGGCACGGCGCTGGCGAATGGTTTCGGCCTGGCCCTGCAGGCGCCGGACTTCACCGATGACAAAACCCTGGACGCCTTTTTCGACCTGTCCCGGGCGCAGAGTACCGAGAGAGCGTCGGACGCTAGCCGTGAAATCCGCGCCATCGCCCTGAATCTGGTGTTTGCCGATGCCAGCAATATCGGCTGGCAAGTCACCGGGCGCTACCCGAACCGTCGCGAAGGCGAAGGCTTGCTGCCGTCGCCGGGCTGGGAAGGTCGCTACGACTGGGACGGTTACGCCGACCCGATGCTCCATCCGTATGACCAGGACCCGGCGCAGGGCTGGCTCGGCACCGCCAACCAGCGGGTCATTCCCCATGGCTACGGCATGCAGCTGTCCAATTCCTGGGCGGCGCCGGAGCGTGGCGAACGCATGGCCGAACTGGCGGGCGTGGGCAAACACGACACCCGCAGCCTGATCGCCATGCAATACGACCAGACCACCACCTTCGCCGCCAAGCTGAAGAAGATGTTTGAAGCGCCGGGCATGGCCCAGCCACTCAAGCAGGCCATCGAAGCGTTGCCGGTGGCCGATCGCGGCAAGGCTCGCGAGGCGTATACCCGCTTGATGGCCTTCGACGGCAAACTCAGCCCGACCTCCGCCGACGCGGCGATTTACGAGCTGTTCCTGCAGGAAAGTACCAAACAGATTTTCCTCGACGAACTGGGCCCGGAAAGCAGCCCGGCGTGGAAAGCCTTTATCGCCAACGGCAAATTATCCTACGCGGCCCAGGCCGATCACCTGCTTGGGCGTGAGGACAGTCCGTTCTGGGATGACGTGCGCACCGCGCAGAAAGAAGACAAACCGGCGATCCTGGCCCGTAGCCTGGCGGCTGCGATCAGCGCGGGCGACAGCCAGTTGGGCGGCGATCACAAAGCCTGGCAGTGGGGCAAACTGCACCGCTACGAGTGGAAAAACGCCAGCGGCCAGACCGTGCGCGGTCCGCTGGCGGCCGGCGGCGATCACACTACGCTCAACACCGCCTCGTTCGCCTGGGGTCAGGACTTCAACACCACGCAGGCCCCGGCCATGCGCTTTATTGTCGACTTCGGCCAGGCCGAACCGCTGATGGGCCAGAACGCTACCGGCCAATCCGGCAACCCGGCCAGCCCGCACTATCTCGACAGCGTCGATCCATGGCTCAAAGGTCAATACATGAGCCTGCCGATGCAGCCGCAGAACTTTGACAAGGTGTATGGCAAGACGCGGTTGACGCTGACGCCTGGCAAGTAACATCAAAAGATCGCAGCCTGCGGCGGCGCCTACAGGGGATTCGCACCCATCTGTAAGCGCTGCCGCAGGCTGCGATCTTTTGTTATTAATCTCTGTGAAAATAAATAGAACTTCTCGTTTCGGGCAAACCTCCTAGCTAACAGGCCTCTCCATTCTGGTAACAATATGGACCTTGTTATCGCACGTCCTGAAGGTTTGTACTGCCCGCCCGGGGATTTCTATATCGACCCGTGGCGCCCCGTCGAGCGCTCAGTCATCACCCACGCTCATAGCGACCATGCTCGCCGTGGCAACCAACACTATCTGGCGGCGGCACCGGGTGCGGGCATTCTGCGCGCGCAGCTGGGCCAGGACATCAACCTGCAAACGCTGCCCTATGGCGAGCCATTGCTGCACCATGGCGTAAAACTGAGTTTTCACCCCGCAGGCCACATGCTCGGCTCAGCCCAGGTGCGGCTGGAATGCGGCGGTGAGGTTTGGGTCGCCTCCGGTGATTACAAAACAGAGCCCGACGGCACCTGTGCACCGTTCGAACCGGTGCGCTGTCACACCTTCATCACAGAATCGACGTACGGCCTGCCAATTTACCGTTGGCAACCCCAGGCGCAGATCCTTGCCGAGATCAATCAGTGGTGGCAGTCCAACGCCGCAGTCGATAAAACCAGCGTGCTGCTCTGTCATGCTTTCGGCAAGGCTCAGCGGATTCTTCATGGCCTCGATGCCGGCCTGGGCCCCATCCTGGTGCATGGTGCGGTTGAGCCGATCAATCAGTTTTATCGTCAGAGCGGCATTCATTTACCGCCAACGATTTATGCCAGCGAAGTAAAAAAGCAGGACCCGATGATGCGCAAAGCTCTGGTCCTCGCGCCGCCTGCAACGGGTACCGGCAATTGGGTACGGCGCTTCGGCGACTACAGCGATGGCCTCGCCAGCGGCTGGATGCGTTTGCGCGGCACGCAGCGGCGGCATGGCGTGGATCGTGGTTTCGTGTTGTCCGATCACGCCGATTGGCCCGGCCTGCTCTGGGCCATCGAACAGTCCGGGGCCGAACGGGTGAAGGTCACCCATGGATCGATCGGAGTGCTGGTACGGCATCTGCGCGAACAGGGCCTCGATGCCATGGGGTTGCGCACCGAATACGGCGACGATGAGAACAATGCAGCCTTCGAACCCGAGAGCGCCGAGGTGCAGGCATGAAAGCCTTCGCCGAGCTGTATGCCGAACTCGATGCCACCACCTCAAGCGACGCCAAACTGGCGGCGATGCAGCATTACTTCGCCCAGGCCACGCCCGAAGATGCCGCCTGGGCGGTGTATTTGCTGGCCGGCGGGCGGCTTCGGCAATGGGTGCCGGTACGGGTGCTGCGCGACATGGCAATCGCGTGTTCCGGGCTCTCGCCCTGGTTGTTCGAGGAAAGCTACCAGGCGGTGGGTGATCTGGCGGAAACCATTTCGCTGGTGCTGCCCGAAACGCCTCACACGTCTACCGACAGACTGACGGTGTGGATTGAGGACAAACTGTTGCCACTGCGCAGCGCGCCCCCGCGGGTCCTCGCTGAACGCCTGCCCGCGCTGTGGGCGCAACTGGATCGCCAGGGCCTGATGCTGTGCATCAAACTGATCACCGGCAGTTTCCGTGTCGGTGTCTCCAAATCGCTGGTCACCCGCGCCGTGGCAGCAATGGCCGGGCTCGACGGCAAACGCGTGGCCCAGCGACTGGTGGGTTACACCGACCCGTCGCACCGCCCGAATGCCGCCAGTTACCTGAAGCTGATTGCCCCCGAAGCACCCGATGAACACGACCAACGGGGTGGCCAACCCTACCCGTTCTTCCTTGCCCATGCGTTGTCGCAACCGGTTGAGCAGTTCGAAGCGCTGCTCGGCCCGGCCAGCCAATGGCAAGTGGAGTGGAAATGGGACGGCATCCGCGCCCAAGTGGTCAAGCGCGATGGGCGCTTGTGGGTCTGGTCGCGAGGCGAAGAACTGGTGACCGAACGGTTCCCCGAACTGGGCAGCCTGATTCACGACTTGCCCGACGGCACGGTGATCGACGGTGAAATCGTCGCCTGGAAAACCGCGCCCTCGGGCTCTGGGAACGCTTGCGAGCGGCAATCGCCTGCGTCGCTGGCGGTGCAGCCTTTCGCCCTGCTGCAAAAACGCAGCAGCCGTCACACGCTGGACAAGAAAATCCTCGATGAGGTGCCCGTGGTCATTCAGGCCTTTGACCTGCTCGAATGGCAGGGCCAGGATTTGCGCAACCAGACTCAGGCCATGCGCCGCACTCAGTTGGAACACCTCGTCACCACCTGTGCAAACCCGGTGTTACTTGCCTCGCCCATGTTGATCGGCGAAGACTGGTTCGACCTCGCCCGCCAACGGGAAGCCTCTCGCAAACTGAAGGTCGAAGGCATGATGCTCAAGGCCCGCGATGCGCAGTATGGCGTCGGGCGGAACAAAGACACGGGCGTGTGGTGGAAATGGAAAGTCGACCCGTTCAGTGTCGATGCGGTGCTGATCCATGCGCAGCAGGGTCATGGCCGCCAGGCCAGTCTCTACACTGATTACACTTTCGCCGTTTGGGACGGCCCACCCTGTGCCTGCGAGCGGACACTGGTACCTTTCGCCAAGGCCTACTCCGGGTTGACCAACGAAGAAATCCGCCAGATCGACAGCCTCGTACGCAAGACCACGGTGGAAAAGTCCGGATCTGTGATCCGTGTGAAACCAAGCCTGGTGTTTGAGCTGGGATTCGAGAGCATTGCCCCGTCGAAACGGCACCCGAGCGGGATTGCAGTGCGGTTTCCGCGGATATTGCGCTGGCGGCAGGACAAGTCGGTGGAAGAAGCTGACAGCCTGGCGACGTTGCGGGATTTACTGGCTTGACCCGACTCTTGTGGCCCTGCCTTTGTAGCAGCTGGCGAAGCCTGCGTTCGGCGGCGCAGCCGTCGTGCATCCAGCTGATGCGGTCCGCCTGACGCACCGCAAGTTCTGATTTTGCGACTGCTGCGCAGCCGAACGCAGCCTCGCAGGCTCGACAGCTGCTACACAAATAGCATCAAGATTTAATGGGTATCAGCTTCCCTGTGCACCATCCAGACGCAAGAATCTGGCAGCGCCCGTTTTCGTGCACAAATCGCGCTTTGCCATTTCCTGTGCCACCTTTTAAAACGCTTGTTCGGGACTCTGGTTCGGAAATTGCTACTTTTAATAGGTCTTACGCTTTTCAGTAACAGTACTTCTGCGCCACAAGCGCTCATATTGGTTCTTAGGGATTGAATAATGAAAAAAGCATTGCTGACCCTTTCTGCACTGGCGTTGTGCATGGCTGCCGGCTCCGCGCTGGCAAAGGAATACAAAGAATTGCGTTTTGGTGTTGACCCTTCCTATGCGCCGTTCGAATCCAAGGCAGCCGACGGCAGCCTGGTGGGCTTCGACATCGACCTGGGCAATGCAATCTGCGCCGAGCTGAAGGTCAAGTGCAAATGGGTCGAAAGCGATTTCGACGGCATGATTCCAGGCCTCAAGGCCAATAAATTCGACGGTGTGATCTCTTCGATGACCGTCACGCCGGCTCGCGAAAAAGTCATCGACTTCTCCAGTGAGCTGTTCTCCGGCCCTACCGCCTACGTGTTCAAGAAGGGCTCCGGCCTCACCACTGACGTCGCCACGCTGAAGGGTAAAACCGTCGGTTACGAGCAAGGCACCATTCAGGAAGCCTATGCCAAAGCCGTGCTGGACAAGGCCGGCGTGAAAACCCAGGCCTACGCCAACCAGGATCAGGTGTATTCCGACCTGACTTCCGGTCGTCTCGACGCCGCGATCCAGGACATGCTGCAAGCCGAACTGGGCTTCCTGAAGTCGCCAAAAGGCGCCGATTACGAAGTCAGCAAGCCTGTCGACAGCGAATTGCTGCCAGCCAAAACTGCTGTCGGTATCTCGAAAGGTAACAAAGACCTCAAGGCACTTCTGGACAAAGGTATCAAAGCGTTACACGACGATGGCACCTACGCCACCATTCAGAAGAAACACTTTGGCGATCTGAATCTGTACAGCGGCAAGTAATGCCCGGCGCCCATCTCGCGATGGGCGCTTTTTTCACCCGATCAGGTTGCTGATTTATGTTTGAAAACCTATTACAAAACCTGGGGCTCTCAGCCTTCAGCCTTCAGGGCTTCGGTCCGTTGCTGTTGGAAGGCACTTGGATGACCATCAAATTATCGGTGTTGTCGCTGTTGGTGGCCGTGTTGCTCGGCCTGCTGGGCGCCAGTGCCAAGCTGTCAAAAGTCAAACTGCTGCGCGTGCCGGCGCAGATCTACACCACGCTGATTCGCGGGGTACCAGACCTGGTGCTGATGCTGCTGATCTTCTACAGCCTGCAAACCTGGCTGACCTCGTTAACCGACCTCATGGAATGGGAATACATCGAGATCAACCCGTTCAGCGCCGGGGTCATCACCCTGGGCTTCATTTATGGCGCGTACTTCACCGAAACGTTCCGCGGGGCAATCCTCGCCGTGCCACGGGGCCAGGTCGAAGCCGCCACCGCCTATGGCCTCAAACGTGGCCAGCGTTTCCGTTTCGTGGTGTTCCCGCAAATGATGCGCTTCGCCCTGCCGGGCATCGGCAACAACTGGATGGTGATGCTCAAGGCCACCGCGCTGGTCTCGATCATCGGCTTGGCCGACCTGGTCAAGGCTGCGCAGGACGCCGGTAAAAGCACCTATCAACTGTTCTATTTCCTGGTGCTGGCCGCATTGATCTACTTGCTGATCACCAGTGCCTCCAACGTCGTCCTGCGCTGGCTCGAACGCCGCTACGCCGCCGGTGCCCGGGAGGCCGTACGATGATCGAACTCTTGCAGGAATACTGGAAACCCTTCCTTTATACCGACGGCTACAACATCACCGGCCTGGCCATGACCATGTGGCTGCTCAGTGCGTCGATCTTCATCGGCTTTCTGGTGTCGATCCCGCTGTCCATCGCCCGGGTTTCCCCCAAGCTCTACCTACGCTGGCCGGTGCAGTTCTACACCTATCTGTTTCGGGGTACGCCGCTCTATATTCAGCTGCTGATCTGTTACACCGGCATCTACAGTCTGGCGGCCGTGCGCGCGCAGCCCGTCCTTGATGCGTTCTTTCGCGATGCGATGAACTGCACCATCCTCGCCTTCGCCCTGAACACCTGCGCCTACACCACGGAGATCTTCGCCGGTGCGATTCGCAGCATGAACCACGGTGAAGTCGAAGCGGCCAAAGCCTACGGGCTGACCGGCTGGAAGCTGTACACCTACGTGATCATGCCGTCGGCGCTACGTCGCTCGTTGCCTTACTACAGCAACGAAGTGATCCTGATGCTGCACTCGACCACCGTGGCGTTCACCGCGACCATCCCGGATGTCCTGAAAGTCGCGCGCGACGCCAACTCGGCGACCTTCCTGACCTTCCAGTCGTTCGGCATCGCCGCGCTGATCTACCTGACCGTTACCTTTGCGCTGGTCGGCCTGTTCCGCCTCGCCGAACGCCGATGGCTGGCCTTC
>Ga0105244_10001070_pt1 | contig 22878 bp, 23 predicted proteins | sample KBSM44metaG_FD_80423 | JGI IMG/M metagenome (GOLD analysis project Ga0105244, IMG submission 80423) | Miscanthus rhizosphere microbial communities from Kellogg Biological Station, Michigan, USA - KBS M4-4 metaG | ecosystem: Host-associated > Plants > Roots > Rhizosphere > Soil | place... | reverse complement strand
TGCAGGCGTTTATGGTCGAGATTGGTTTCTTCCTGTTCTTCCTGCCGTATAGCGTAATTTATAACTGGGGCTATGACACATTGCGTGGCCGCTGGTTTCAGCCACAGGCGGCTTCCACAAAATAGTGCAAATGGCGGGAGGCGCTAACGTCATCCACCATTCACGCCAGTTTTGTCGGAAGATGCTGCGCTTTTCCGACCTACGAAAGCGCGATACCGCCTGTTTTGCGCGCCACAATAAACAGCCGTGGGAACAACATCAGCACATTGCCATCGTGTTGTGGCGGATAGGCTTGCTGTAAAAGCGCGTGGTAACGCTCGAGAAATACCTGCTGCTGAATGTTATCGAGTTTGGCGAGGTACGGACGCAAACCGGTCGAACTGAGCCAGGCAATAATTGCTTGCGCAGACGGCATGACGTGGAAATAGGTGGTGCGCCAGATATCCACGCTGCAACCTGATTGCGCCAGCAAATCGTAATATTGTTGGGCGGATAACAACGCCTCACGTCCGGAATCTCCGTACCCTAGTTCAGCCGCCACCTGGCGCATCAAGGTGTGTGTCGGCTCTTGCCAGTTATCCGGCATCTGTACCGCTAAAACCCCGTTATCCGCCAGTTGTGCCGCCAGGTGCGGGAACAACTGAGCATGGTCACTTAACCACTGCAAAGACGCATTCGCATAAATCACATCTTGTTTTATTGTGGGCTGCCAGTGCGCCACATCAGCATTTTCAAACTGGCAATCAGGCAGTGCGGTTCGTGCCTTTTCAAGCATCGCCGGAGAATTATCAATGCCCGTTATCGTCGCCTGTGGGAAGGCCTTATGCAACAACGCAGTGCTGTTACCGGGGCCGCAGCCCAAATCAGAAACGTGTTGCGCCTCAGGGTGCTGAATACGCGCGGCTAATTCCGCGGCTGGGCGGGTACGTTCGGCTGCAAACTGCAAATAAAGAGCGGGGTTCCAGTCCTGCATCGGTTGATCCTCAGACTAAAATGAATGAATCGGAAATTGTGCATCTCATAGATTACGACAAAATGCGTTAACGTGATGTCAATAATCTGGCAAGGAAAACCAATATGAAAGTGACACGCAAACAGCAAAAAATCGTCCTGCGTACCCTGGACGGCTGGCGTCAGGAGGGGGTTATTGACGAGGCAGAGCAGCAGCGGCTGCAACAACATCTCTCGCCGCAACTTTTTGACTGGCAACGGTTAAGCCGTTACGCCTTCTGGATTGCATTGGCTTGCGCGATTATCGCCATTGGAAGCCTGGTCGCCGATGAGTATTTAATGGCGCTACTGTTTGATTTTGGCTATGCCACCCGTGCCATTATTCTGGCGCTAATTGCCACGGCTTGTTACTTCTGGGGCTTTCGTCGCCAGAAACACACGCCAGAAAAGCGCTACAGCAACGAAGCGATCATGTTCCTCGGCGTTTTATTCACTGCACTCACGTTGTCACAAGTGGGTATGGCGCTGGATAACGGTAGCGGGAACGTTGCGCCGCTATTTTTACTGGGCTGTGCGATTTACGCCGTGATTGGCTACCTGAGCCGTTCGGGGTTGATCTGGCTGTTCTTCCTGTTGTCGTTGGGTAGCTATTTTGGGACATCTACAGGTTACGCGTCAGGATGGGGCGCTTACTGGCTGGGTATGAATTACCCGATTCGTTTTGTGTTGTTTGGTGGCGTATTACTTGCCGCCTGCTATCTGCTGCAAAAGCCCTTGCAGCAGCGTAATTTATTTAACACCAGCAAAGCGATGGGCTTGTTGTATCTGTTTATCGCGTTGTGGATTCTGTCGATCTTTGGCAATTACGACTTCGATATCTGGCAGAGCGTGCGCCAAATTGAACTGCTGCACTGGTCGCTGCTGTTTGCGCTCGCGGCACTGGCGTGTATCTGGATTAGCCTGAAAACCGACGACGGCATGCTGCGAGGTTTTGGGTTAACCTTCCTCGGGATTAATCTTTACACGCGCTATTTCGAACTGTTCTGGGACGGCACCAATAAGGTGATTTTCTTTCTGTTACTGGCCATCTCACTGGCGCTTGTCGGGCGCTATGCCGAGAGAATTTGGCGAGTGGGGGAAGCGGGCAAGTCACACTGAGACTGTCTTTTCTCCTCATCTTTTGCGAGGATAGCGCCAAATTTCGGCTATTAGCAAAAGGGTAAAAAACATGGCTAAGCATCCTACGGGCAAGCATCTGCGTGCGCCAATCGTGTTCAACGACAAAAACGTGTTGGTTTATGTGGTGCGCGGTTCAAAAATTGAAGATATGCCAGCAGACGAAGATGAGGACTATCCAGGGGATATGCAGATGCTGATGCCGCAGTTGTCAAAAGAGTTTGATACGGAGTTAAACGAAACTCTGGAAGAGTGCGGGTCGGGCGATGTGATTGTCTTTATGTGTACCACTGACATGATTTTTGAGTACGGTTACTCGAAGATTAAAACCATGCGCAGTGCTTAAACTATTGCCTGCCGGATAAAATAAAACCCCGGTGGATTACCGGGGTCACTAGACAGGTGTTGTCGGATGGCGCTAGCGCTTATCCGACCTACGAAAAGGTTTAGCATCAGTCTCGGTTTGTTCTGCGGTTACTTAGTGCTGATAAAAAATCTCGCCTTTCATGGCGCGTAAAATTTTCCCTTCCGCGTCGCTAATCAACACGTAGTTGCCGCCCATGTACGTCCAGTGGCTACCCGCTTCCGGGGCTGGCAGGTTTCTGATTTTCCAGGCATCAATCTGATAGGGTTTAGTACGGTACAGATCCGGTACGATGTCGCCAATTTTGAATGGCTTATAATCGGCATGGAACTCGGTGATTTCATAAGAGTTTTGTGGTGCAGGGGCCGCAACCGGAGCCTCTGCAGCAGGAGTTGCAACCGGAGCATCTGCTGCCTGAGCGGTCAACGCCATAGGTAAAGAACCGGCCATCAGGGCCGCAGAAAAAAACCACACATTCAATTTACGCATATCTACTCCAGATAAATTCATCTGCTGAACTAATAAAATAATGCCGTTATCTCTATCACGTTGTTTAGCGTCAAGTAATCATTTTTTCGTTACCTGAAGTAAATGCTTTGCGGTATGCCGCGGGAGTGGTCGACAGCTTAGCGCGGAAATGATGGCGTAATGTGGCGGCACTGCCAAAGCCGACACGCTCAGCAATGTCGTCGATGGACAACGTGCTGCTTTCCAGTAAATCACGGCAGCGTGTCAGGCGCATGTTCAGCAACCAGCGTGAGGGTGTGGTGCCGGTAGTCGCGGCAAAACGGCGCAAAAAAGTTCTCGGGCTCATGCCGATAAACGCCGCCAGTGACTCAACGGTATGCTCATCGGCAAGATGACTTTGCAAAAAATCAAATAGCGGGCTGAGGCGCTGGCTTTCATAAGCAGCAGGTATCGGTTGTTCGATAAACTGCGCCTGGCCGCCGACGCGATGTGGCGGCACGACAAGCCTGCGCGCCACGCTGTTGGCGGCAAACTGGCCGTAATCACGCCGCACCAGATGCAAACTCAAATCAATGCCTGCGGCACTGCCAGCGGATGTCAGCACCGAGCCATTATCGATATACAACACATCCGGCATCACCTGAATATCAGGATAACGTTGCTGCAGCTTTTCGGTATAACGCCAGTGTGTTGAGGCCTGTAATCCATTGAGCAAACCGCTGGCTGCCAGCACAAACACACCGGAACAAATCGACATAATCCGTGCGCCACGCGAATGTGCCGCACGTAATGCTGTGCAGAGTTCTTCGGGAACCGGTGCGTCGGCACCGCGCCAGCCAGGTACAATAATGGTTCCGGCCTGTTCCAGCAGAGAAAGCCCACCATCCACAGCCATGCGTATACCACCGGTCGCTCTGAGTTCACCAGGTTCAATACCCGCCACCGCAAATCGATACCAGTTATCGCCCATTTCCGGACGCGGCAGGCCAAACACTTCCACTGCCACACCAAATTCAAAGGTGCACAGGCCGTCATACGCTAGTGCAACAACAAGAGGGTTTTGCAAAGGTGTATCCCGAACGATTGTCATGATCTTCACGTTATCTGTCATTTCTGCCATACGTCAAGCTACACGCTGCGCTCTATAGTGAGATCTCACCACTACGAGGAGGTTTTATGAGTCACGTTACTGATTTTCCCGCTGCCGCCCCAGAAATTGCCGCCGCTCATTTTCTTCAGCGCCTGAACCTTGAAACTGATTGCGATGATGTACACAGCGCGATGAAAGAAGGGGATATGGATTTTGTGCTGCTGCATGTTGTCGGCAGCCCTGAAGCTTATGCCCGTCGCCACATTGCTGGAGCGCTACATTTGCCGCATCGTGAAATATCAGCTGAGCGCATGGCGCAGTGGCCGGCAGATACCTTGTTTGTGGTTTATTGCGCCGGGCCGCATTGCAACGGAGCAGACCGCGCGGCGCTAAAATTAGCGCGCCTGGGGCGTCCGGTGAAAATAATGATTGGTGGGATTACCGGTTGGGTAGATGAAGGATTTAGCTTCGCCTGAGCGCGGAATTCGCTATCCGTGAGGCGAGAAGTGAGTGTAATCTTGCCATCACTTTGTCATGTCTAAAGGAAGTTACAATGTCGATTTACAGTGAAACTAATGCGCAGTTCATTCTTGGTTTAACCAATTTGTCTGCCATCCTTGAGAAGGCCGCCCAGTGGGCGAAAGAGAACGGCAAATCGGAAGAGAGCCTGCTTACGGCGGCACTTGCAGAAGACATGTATCCGCTGGTGCGCCAGGTGCAAATCACCACCGATATGGCAAAACGTGCCGTTGCACGCCTCGGCCGCGTTGAAGCGCCAGTTATGGAAGATAACGAAACCACGATTGCGCAGCTTCAGGCGCGTATCGAAGCCACCATCGCGTTCATGAAAGGGATTAGCGATGCGCAACTCGATGGTGATGACGAGCGCCAAATTGTGGTGATGGCACGCGAGCACGAACTGCGTTTCACCGCGCGCAACTACGTGTATAAATTTGCCACACCAAACTTCTATTTCCACTTCACCACCGCCTACGACATCCTGCGCCAGGCGGGCGTGCCGTTAGGCAAACGTGATTTTGTGGGCCAAATCTAATCTACCTATACCCTAAATAATTCGAGTTGAGGAAAGGCGGCAAGAGAGCGAATCCCGATGAGCTTAGTCAACTAAGTGAATTGGGTGAGCGAACATAGCCAACGCATCATCAACTCGAAGTATGACGGGTATTGTTAGCTCAGCCGATAATGGCGATTTGGGCGCAACTTCTCGGGCAGATGCTCATTCTCATCCATATCGTGTAAATCCCGCTCAATGGTGTTGCAGATGGCATCCAGCGGCAGGTCATTGTCTTCGGTGCCAAACGGCTCCTCCAGTTCTTCTGCCAGTGTGTCGAGCGAAATAAAGGTGTAGGAAATAAACACCGACAAAAATGGTGTCATGTAGTGCAGGTCGGTGACCAGTGCAAACGGCAGCATGATACAAAACAGATACACAGTGCGATGCAGAATCAGCGTGTAGGCGAACGGGATTGGCGTACCGGCGATGCGCTCACAACCTCCGGCTACCGCCGAAAGATCGTTAAGATGATGATTCAAAGCGCTCCACACCACGTCGGAAATTAAGCCTTGTTTGCGCTTATCGGCTAACCAGTCTCCCATCAACAGCAATACGCGATTACAAGGTGCGTGGCTTTGTATCACCCATTGTAAGTCATCATTGGTGAGGAATTTTTTCAGTGTTTCTTCAGGCGGGCGTTTACGCAATGTCAGCCGCAGAGCATGGCTAAACGCAATCTGCAAATTCACAAACTCCGTGACCTGGTTTTCATGGTTGCCCAGCAGGCCTTTGATCTCGCGTAATAATGAGCGCTGAGTAATCGCCAGTTGCCCCCACAGCGTACGGGCTTCGTTAAAGCGGGCGTAACAGACGCTATTTCTGAAACCCAAAAATATCGCTATCGCCACGCCGAGAATACTGAAGGGCGCGATGGTGAGTTTTATGCCGAGCGTTTCATACCACGGTAGAAAGAAAATCACGCTGATCGACAACGCGACATTCAGCAGCAGGCGCGAATAGATTTTTTGTAGAACCGAACCATGCCAGACAAATAAGCGGAATAACCAGTGTTGCTGCGGACGAACAATCATAATCAGGAGGCTCAAAAACAGGACATCATATTTAACGGCAAACTGTGACGCAGATCAACTTACACTTCACACTGGGTTAACAACATGAATTATTTTCAATAACCATGAAAGATCTTCGTTTGTCCTCAAGTCGCGCATCTGCCATTCTCCGTTACATAATATGGCCGTCCAGATGGCTAAATATTCAAACCATGAATTATCACCTCGCTAAATTAGTTAGCCAGGTCAGCGGAGAAATCACATGCCACACTCTTTGCCACATCGCGCGCCATTCCGTGCCGACATTGTCGGTAGCTTCTTACGCCCAGCCACCATCAAAAACGCCCGCCAGGCATTTGCTGCCGGTGAGATTGACGCCACTCAGTTGCGCAAAGTGGAAGATGACGCCATCCGCGCATCAGTTGAGCAGCAATGCGCTTGTGGCCTGCATGTGGTGACGGATGGCGAGTTCCGCCGCGCCTGGTGGCATTTTGACTTTTTTGACGGTCTGCAAGGTGTGGAGCGTTATGAATCTGAGCAGGGCATTCAGTTCAACGGCGTGCAAACCAAAGCGCACAGCGTGCGCGTCATCGGTAAACTGGGTTTTGGTTCGCATCCGATGCTGGAAGATTTCCGCTATCTGAAAAGCATCAGCGGTAACGCAGTGCCGAAAATGACCATTCCAAGCCCGAGTGTGCTGCACTTCCGTGGTGGCCGCAATGCCATCGACAGTACGGTATATCCTGATTTAAAAGAGTATTTTGACGATCTCGCCACCACATGGCGTGATGCAATTCAGGCGTTTTACGTCGCAGGCTGCCGCTATCTGCAACTTGATGACACCGTGTGGGCCTATTTATGTTCCGACGCCCAGCGTGCAGAAATCCGCGCTCGCGGTGATGATCCAGACCAACTCGCACAGATTTATGCGCAAGTGCTGAATAAAGCGCTGGAAGGCAAACCGGACGATTTGACCATCGGCCTGCACGTTTGTCGCGGTAATTTCCGTTCAACGTGGATTTCAGAAGGGGGTTACGAGCCAGTTGCGCAAGTGCTGTTTGGCAGTGTGAACGTCGATGCGTTCTTCCTTGAATACGACAATGATCGTTCGGGCGACTTTGCACCGCTGCGCTTTGTGCGTCCGGGTCATCAGCAGGTGGTTTTAGGTTTGATCACCACCAAGAATGGTGAGCTGGAAAACCCACAATTGATTGAAGACAGAATCAAAGAAGCGGCGAAATATGTCGATATCAACCAAATTTGCCTGAGCCCCCAGTGTGGATTTGCCTCCACCGAAGAGGGCAATAGCCTGACGCCTGAGCAGCAGTGGAATAAAGTTCGTCTGGTGACGGAGCTTGCCCAAAAGGTGTGGTAAACGGTTTTGTCGGATTCGGTGTTGTAGGGTGGATACGCGCTTGCGCGTCATCCACCACTTTCACAATACTTACGCCAGCTTAAACACCGCTACTGTTTCATTTAGCGCCTGTGACTGCTCTTTTAGTGACATCGCCGCAGCGGAAGCTTGTTCCACCAACGCGGCGTTCTGCTGTGTTACCACATCCATTTGCACCACGGCCTGGTTAATTTGCTCAATGCCACGGCTCTGTTCTCCGGTAGACACCGCAATCTCTTCCATCAAACTGGTCACTTGCTTAATTGCGTTAGAAATACGCTGCATGCTTTCGCCTGCACGGTTCACCAGGTTGCTGCCAATGTTCACCTGCTCACCAGACAACTCAATTAACTCTTTGATCTCTTTGGCGGCCACGGACGAACGCTGCGCCAGGTTGCGTACTTCAGATGCGACCACGGCAAATCCACGCCCTTGTTCGCCAGCCCGCGCGGCTTCTACCGCTGCATTCAGCGCCAGGATATTGGTCTGGAAAGCGATGTCTTCAATGATGCTAATGATATTATCGATTTTGCTGGAGCTGGACTCAATATTACGCATTGAATCAATCACATCACTGACGATTTCGTTGCCGTCATTAGCCGCAACCAACATGCCGCTTGCCAGTTTATTGGCCTGATGTGAATGGTCAGAGGTCAGTTTCACCGTAACGGTAAGCTGCTCCATACTGGCCGCCGTTTCACCCAGTGATGCCGCCTGTTCTTCGGTTCTGGCAGACAAGTCGGTATTGCCTGCGGCTATCTCTTCAGAGGCGTAAGCCACGGTCTGGCTCGACTCACGTACCTGGCCGATAATACTCGCCAGCGAAACACGCATTTGCTCCAGTTCGCGCATCATCGCGCCAATTTCATCTTTGGCGGTGGCGACAATCGGCGTATGCAGCATGCCGTTAGCAATTTCCGTACAGTGTGATTTCGCCTTATCCAGCTCGTTCAATACCCGTTTTTTCAACAGCCAGAATACTGCGCCAAGAATTACGGCGAACAGCAGGGCAAAAACAGCGATGCTCATCAGGCTCTGATTGAAACTGGCCTGCGCATCCTGGTTCAATTGCTGGGCGTGCTGTTGACGAAATGCCAGCAGTTTATCCAGCGTCACCTCAAATTGCCTGTCGAGTTGTGGCAGTGTAGACGTCACCAGAGCGCGAGCTCGCGCGGCATCGTTGGCTTTCACGGCATCAAGCAACGGTTGCAAACCTTGCTCGCGATAGTTAACAAATGCACTCTGATAAGCATCGCTCAGCACTTGTTCACCTGGTTGTTTCGGCGCATCAAGATATGCCTGAAACGCAGAGTTGGCCTTAACCAACACCCCCTGCGCCCCGGTGAGTGCGGTATTCCCTTGCTCACTCAACCCTTGCTCATGTTCTTCTAACGCTTCCATAGCGCGAACACGCATCGTGCGGCTGTGGTTAATAGGGTCAATGACCGATAACACCACGCGGATCTCGCGGTTGACGTTATCCAGAGATTGATTGCTACGAGTTAATGACCAGATGTTGGATGCAGTGCTAACCAGAAAAATAATCAGTAATGTACTGAAAACTAAAATCGAAAAACGCCTGACGGACATGCGATACCCTTATGTTGAAAAAATAATCTGACTCGTTTCAGCCAGTACAACAAGGTTATCGGCAAGAAGGGCGGGATATTTAGCCACGGAAATAATCACGCCAGAGAATAGTCATATTTGTGTCATGTGGCTGCTTTATATCTTGTAAACCCAAAATGGGTGACCAAAAACTAGAGAAGCGAACAGCATGAAATTAAAACCTTTTGCGTTATTACTGACCTCTTTATTCCCTCTGGCAAGTCAGGCGGCAGATCCGCAAGTTGAACGTTACATTGTCACATTTCCACAAGGTGACCATGTTGAATATCAGGGCGCCTATGCTGCTAATTTCCCTGATGGATTGCCGGTTGGCGTGGGATCGGGTTTGCAGTTTATGGGTAAAGAGGGTGACAAGTTGTTTTTTGCCACCGTTACCGATCGCGGCCCCAATGCTGATTCACCAAAAGTCGGCGACAAAGAATCAAAGATTTTTGCCAATCCTAAATACACTCCGCTGCTGATGACCATCCGCGTGGCCGATGGCAAAGCGCTGGCGACTGATGCCCATGCATTGCACGACGAAAACGGCCCAATCAGCGGTTTGCCACTGCCGGAAGGGTTGATTGGTGCGACCAATGAAATCGCGCTCAGCGATACTTTACAGCCATTGTCGAGCGACAAACGCGGGCTGGATACCGAAGGCATTACGCCAGATGGCAAAGGCGGTTACTGGCTGTGCGATGAATACGGCCCGTTCATTATCAACATCGACGGCAAAGGAAAAATCCTCAAAAAATACGGCCCGCAGGCAGAACAAGGCGAGCAGGGTGTCGCGGGTGGATTACCGAATATCCTGAAATGGCGCCAGGCTAACCGTGGTTTTGAAGGTATTACGCGGATGCCTGATGGGCGGATTATTGCGGCGGTGCAAAGCACGCTGGATATCGACGGTAAAAGTAAAAACAGTGCGCAGTTTACTCGACTGGTGAGCTTCAACCCGGAAACGGGGCAAACCGTGATGTATGGCTACCCAATTGATGTCGATGTTTATAAGAAAGCCAAAGACGCCAAAATTGGCGACATTGTGGCGCTGGACGATAACCGCCTGCTGGTAATCGAACAGGGAGGTGATAAAAACAAAGTAATGCGCAATCTGGTTTATGTCGTCGATCTCAGCCAGGCTAGCGACTTGAGCACATTCGATAAAGAAAAAGCGCCTGAATTTGATGATGCGGCACAACTGACAGCGCGTGGCATCAAACTGGCAGAGAAAAAGCAGGTGGTCGATTTGCGTAAACTAGGCTGGCAGCAAGAGAAAGCTGAAGGTATGACGCTGATCGATAACCAAACCATCGCGGTGATTAATGACAACGATTTCGGTCTGCAATCGGTCGTGGACAAGTCCGATGCCACAAAAGTCTCCATAAAACCGCTGGATAAACCCGAATCGCAAAACGAGCTGTGGGTGATTAAGTTGCCGGAAGCCTTGAAGTAATTATTCGAAATGTGTCGGGTGACGCTAACGCTAACCCGACCTACAAAAACCGCTGTTGCTGTGGATTTGTAGGGGAGATTAGTGCACGTGACATCCACCAATTTTGCAGTAAACCCAGAAAGTTGGACACACTAATAAGCAAAGTGTCCCTTTTGCTAGCACACCTCAAAAATACTTTTCTTGCGTTCATCCTCAATATGTCTGAGCCGAGCATCATGGCAGAGTAAGTCAAATGCCTGATACAGGTGTACCCGGCTGCCATCTTTTTCTTTACGGGTTTGGCGAATGACTTGTTGCGCAGTACTTCAGGCACAGTCCGAACTGATAAATCCAGTGTAGTGCAATGCAAAATCCCGCGATGAAATTCCATTTGTTACTAACTTGTTTCTTAATTTTCATTATCACGTCTCTGTTTTGTGATTTTCTTGTAATCGATATGTGTTTTTAGTGAGCTTATTACAAGCAAAATTTCAACACTTCTTTAACAAGTTACTGGTGATACTCATCACAAAAGATGTTTTTTTGTGCATGTTGTCATGAAACCCAAATGGAAATAATGACAAAGAAAACGGAATTATAGATACTCCTGATTCCGCATTATGGAATTTACAGGATAATAAAATGGCATTAGTGACAACTAAGAAACTGCAGGAAGAATATGAGCGCGTTTTGCTGGCCAGGGATATGAAGCCTGAAATGGCGACAAAACTTGCTGCTGGTTTTGTCGAAATGGCAAATGAAGGGACTTATTCACACGGTATAAATCGCTTCCCTGTGTTTATTGATCAAGTAGATAAGGGACAAATACAGTTAAACAACACCCCTGAATGTGTAAACAGCATGGGCGCACTTGAGCAATGGGATTGTAAATTTGGTCCTGGTGTATTGAATGGTTTGATTTGTTCCGAGCGTGCAATGGAACTGGCTCGCGAGTTTGGTATTGGCATGGTCGGAATGCGCAACTCTAATCATTGGATGCGCGGTGGAACGTATGTTTTAAAAATGGCCCGTGAGGGTTTTGCTGGTATTGCCTCAACAAACTCTATTGCAGTGATGCCTGCATGGGGCGGAAAAGACCACCGAGTAGGATCAAACCCTCTAATTATGGCAATTGCTGGTGATCCACCAGTTTTAGTTGACTGCTCAATGAGTCAGTATTCCTACGGGCAACTTCAAAATTATGTCCTTGAAGATAAAAAGTTACCTGTTGTTGGTGGTTTTGATGATAACGGCGAACTGACTTCAGACCCTCATGTTTTATGGAAGAATAAGCGATTACTGCCAATGGGATTCTGGAAAGGATCTTCTATGGCAATAGTGCTGGATATGATGCTGACAGCCATTTCTGGCGGTAATTCTGTGCCTGCATTGACCGAGGATATGGGCGGGGAATTTGGTGTATCTCAATTTTTAATTGCAATTGACCTCTCCAGAACTATTGAAAAAGACCAATTTACAAATGAAATGAAGCGCATTCGTGATTATGTATTAGCTTCTGAACCAGCGGAAACCGGGTCAGTTATGATTGCCGGTTCGGAAATTGAAAAATTTATTGATAAACACGAAAAAGCCGGTGGGATCGAAATTCATGATGAAATTTGGGAACAAATTAAATCATTGTAAAAATATCGAAACCAGGAGGGCGCTATGCGAAAAGTATTTAAGTGGGTCTGGGACTGCATCGATATATTTATGGCTGCCATTTTAGCTTGCATGATCGTACTTGTTTTTACCAATGTAGCTTTGCGTTATGGATTTTCTTCAGGTTTACGTCCATCAGTAGAATTATCTCGCTTAGGTCTTGTATGGGTTGTAATGCTCGGTGCTGCCGTTGTATTACGTCGAGGCGAGCATCTTGCTGTTGCTGAATTTACAGAAAAATTAATGCCTAAATGCGTACCAATATTAAGACGCATTTGTTCAGTGGTGATTTTAGTATCAGTGGGAATGTTATTAATCGGTTCACATCAACAGATGATGTCAACCTGGCAAGATGTATCACAACTAACTGGATTACCAACGGCACTATTCGCATTAGCAGGTGTAGTATCCGGCGCATTAATGACAATCATTGCACTTGTCCGAATTATTAGCCCTGATTGGTTATTGGATTTAGATGAGATGGAGAGTAAACAATGACTTTGGCGATATTTTTATCAGTACTAATTATATCAATACTGCTCGGTTTGCCAGTTGCATTTGCACTGTTATTATCATCCATCGCATTGATGTTCCATATGGATATGTTTAGTGCAGATATTCTAGCTCAAGGGTTGCTGAATGGGGTCGATAGTTTCACTTTACTAGCTATTCCATTTTTCTTAGTGGCAGGGGAGGTCATGTCAACGGGTGGTTTGTCTACACGAATAGTTCGTTTGGCAACTACGTATGTTGGGCATAGAAAAGGTGGTCTTGGTTATGTCGCAATATTGACCTCTGTGTTACTGGCTGGCTTATCTGGGTCCGCGGTGGCGGATGCCGCAGCATTGGTAAGTATCCTTTACCCAATGATGAAGGCTGGAAAATATCCTGAAGGCTCGTCAATGGGATTGCTGGCATCTGGCGGTATTATCGCCCCAGTTATTCCACCATCGATACCATTAATCCTCGTTGGTGTTGCCGGTGGCATCTCTATTAAAAACTTATTCTTGGGCGGTATTATTCCTGGTTTGCTAATGGGGTTAACCCTGATGCTTGTTTGGGGACACATAGCAAAAAAAGAAAAATTAGATGTTGTAGAACGCGCAAGTAAAGAAGAAAAAAGAGCAGCATTGAAGGATGGTATTTGGGCATTATTCCTACCAATCATTATTATTGTTGGTATTCGCTTTGGTATCTTTACACCAACCGAGGCCGCTGTTGTTGCAGCTGCATATGCAGTATTCGTATCGACAGTTATTTATCGCGAATTGACATTTAAAAAATTCTTCCACATTTTATTGGCGGCTGGCAGGTCTACAGCTATGGTGATGTTCCTGGTCGGCTGTGCGATGGTTGCGGCATGGTTGATAACAGTTGCTCAGTTGCCACAACAATTAGCCGAAATGTTAGGACCGTTGGTGGATAGTCCAAGATTATTAATGGCCGTCATTATGTTGCTAGTACTTTGTGTCGGCATGGTAATGGATCTAAGTCCAACAATTTTGATACTGGTCCCATTATTAATGCCAATCGTAAAATTGGCTGGAATTGACCCAACTTACTTTGGTTTAATGTTTGTTATTAATTGTTCGATAGGCCTACTTACACCACCAGTTGGCACGGTATTAAATGTAGTATGTGGTGTTGCTAAAGTTCAAATGTCTACAGCGGTTAAAGGGGTTATACCATTCATTGCTGCATACTTGATGCTTTTAACGATGTTCGTTCTGTTTCCGGAAATCATTACAGTACCAATGCAACTTGTAATTGGTTAATTACACTAAGGAGAGAGTATGAAAAATTTATATAAAATAGTTGGAATCGTATCAACTCTGGCATTTTGTTCATCAGCCATTGCCCAAACCACATTAAAATTAGCTCATGCAGCGCCTGAATCAGACCTTCAGCAAAATATGTCATTATTCTTTAAAAAAGAAGTAGAATTACGGACTAATGGGGAGATTAAAGTCAATGTCTTCCCTCAAGGCCAGTTAGGTAATGATAAGCAAATGATTGATGGAACACGTTCTGGCATTGTAGATATTTCCATGGTTGGGCTGAATAACTACTCAGGCATAATTCCAGAAGCGGCTGCCTTCGAATTACCATTTATCTTCCCAACCCGAGTGGAAGCATATAAAGCACTTGATGGAAAACCAGGGAGTGAAATATTTTCAAAAATGGAAGCGCTGAACCTGAAAGGGTTGGGGTACCCAGAAAATGGTTATCGTAATATAACTAACAATCGTGGACCAATTAAAGAGCCAACAGATCTCTCTGGTTTGCGGATGCGTGTGAATGATTCTAAAGCACTTAATGATATGTTTAACGAGCTTAAAGCCAATCCACAGCAACTTCCTGTAGCTGAATTGTATAGCGCATTGGAAACCGGTGTTGTAGATGCGCAAGATCATCCTCTAGGTGTGACCCTTTCATTTAAATTTTATGAGGTTCAAAAATACCTAAGCCTGACACAGCATGCATATTCACCTTTAGTTGTAACAATGAACTATAAAAAATTTAATACGCTGAGTCCAAAAGATCAAAAAATCATTACTGATGTTGCTAAAGAGGCCGTAGATTTGCAGCGTAAGTTGAGTATTGAAAAAGAAAATACAATGATCAGCGAGCTTGAATCAAACGGAATGAAAGTGAATAGAGACGTTGATGGTGCTGCATTCCAGGTCGCCGCAAAACCAGCATGGAACTCTTACATCAAAACAAATGGTGATGCCATGATTAAGGAAATTCAAGCCGCAGTTCAATAATCTGCAACGGTATTAAATAAATAGTCTTCCTGTTGGTGCATAGTTAGACTATTTATTTTCTTTAATTTAACTAAACGGATGGTGTTAAATGTTTAATGATCTAAAAGAACGTGTGTTAAGAGCCAATCTCCAGTTGCCGAAATATGGACTGGTAACTTTCACGTGGGGAAATGTTTCTGAAATTGATAGAGATAGAGGTGTTATTGCTATAAAACCATCTGGTGTTGAATATGATGTTATGAATGTCAATGACATTGTTATTGTTGACTTAGATGGCAATCGTATTGAAGGGGATCTAAATCCCTCAAGTGATACGGCTACACATCTGGAGTTATATAAAGCATTCAAGGGTATTGGTGGTATTGTTCATACTCACTCACGTAATGCAACTGTGTGGGCACAAGCGGGATTAGATATTCCTGCGTTAGGAACTACACATGCAGATTATTTTTATGGTGATGTACCCTGCACCAGACAGTTGTCGAATGATGAAATCAATATTGAGTATGAAAAAAATACAGGGTTAGTCATTGTTGAAACATTTAGCAAAAATAATTTAGATCCTCATGCTATGCCTGGTGTCATTATCGCTGGCCATGCTCCATTTTCTTGGGGGAAAGATGCCTTTGATGCTGTGCATAATGCAGTTGTTTTGGAGGAAGTCGCGGCAATGGCCATTTCTACCAGGGTGATTAATGAAAGCATAATGATCAATCCTGCTTTATTAGATAAGCATTACAATCGTAAGCATGGTAAAAACTCATATTATGGTCAAAAATAGTCATCAGTTAGGATGTTAATTTGTTGATATTTAATCTCTATGGAGCAGTGCTAAATGCTGAGCATGACATTAAATGATTTTGGGTTTGTTATACGAACTAATCATGCTGAACAAGTAAGGTTCTTGATTGCGTAGTAGGGTTTTTATCAAAATAATGTTCAAATTTTGTCATTAATTCTTCATCTTATTTGTAAAAGGGATAATTATATGTTGGTTGGAAATGTTAAAAAAAATTCAATATCGGAAAGTTATCCTTTTGTGGTGAACGATGTATTGTCAAAATTAAATGAAATTGATTTAAGTTCGTTGCCTCTTGGTAGGCATGAACTTGATGGATATGACTCAAAGAAACTCTGGTTTGTGATTTTGGAGTACCATACGAGTCCACTTTCTGATTTTCACCCGGAAGTTCATAAGTATCACTCAGACTTACAAATTTTGTTGTCAGGCACCGAGTTAATGGCTTGGTCAATAGACACAGGAAATCATCCACACTTCGGTGATTATAATGATACAAGAGATATTTTATTCTATGAGTCTGATTGTGTTAATTTAAACATTATGAATGCAATGCCTGGTGAGTTTTATTTATTTACACCAAATGTAGTTCATATAACAAATGTAATAAATAAAGAACCTGAATTTGTTAGAAAGTTAGTGGTGAAGATACATAATGATTTATTAGCGGGGGTGCTATGAATTATTACATTGGCTTGGACTCCGGTGGGACTTTTATGAAAGCGGCCCTGTTTGATGCGCATGGCAATCAGCATGGGTTAGTAAGAAAATCAGCGAGTGTTATTAATGAAAAGCAAGGGTGGGTCGAACGTGATCTGAATGCATTATGGAATGATGCAGTCATTGCAATTAAAGAATTATTAAGCGTAACGGCAATAGACCCAAAAAAAATTAAAGGATTGGGCATTTCGGCACAAGGTAAAGGTGTTTACTTACTTGATAAAAGAGGGCATGCTTTAGAACGAGGAATTATGTCTTCAGACTCACGCTCATTACCAATAGTGAAAAAGTGGATGAGTGAAGGGTTGCCAAATATTGTTTATCAAAAAACATTACAGACATTATGGACTGGACATCCTGTATCGATTGTTCGCTGGCTTAAAGATAATCAGCCCGATACTTACTGCAATATTGGTTCAATCTTGATGGCTCATGACTATCTTCGTTATCGTTTTACAGATGTCATTGCCGCTGAAATTACTAATATGTCTGAAAGTAATTTTTTTAATGCCCATACAGGAAAGTATGATTTAGATTTATTACATTTATTTGGCATTGAAGAAGTATGGAGTGCATTACCACCAATAATTAATTCTAATGATATCGGTGGTTATATTACTGAAGAGGTTGCAAAAGAAACAGGGTTGTCTGCTGGAACGCCTGTTTTCGGTGGCCTATTTGATGTAGTCTCAACGGCATTATGCTCAGGTATTAACTCTGGTGAAAATTCACTTAATTATGTAATGGGGACATGGGCAGTAACCTCTGGGATTACAAAATCAATTACTCAAGAAAAATATAATTTCGTTTATGGTCGTCATGCAATCACTGATGAATATGTTATACATGAAGCGAGCCCTACCTCGGCAGGGAATTATGAGTGGTTTTCAAACTATCTTGGGGAAAATGGTAGCTTTAATCATAAAGATAATGAGGCCTTGGTTTCAGATCTAGAGGTTGCATCTAGCAGTGTATTTTTTGTTCCATTTTTGTATGGTTCTAATCAGGGACTAGGTCTCAAATCTGGTTTCTATGGTTTACAAGCGCACCACACCAAAGGACATATAATCCAGGCAATATGGGAAGGTATTTTATTTTGTCATAATGTTCATTTAGAACGAATGCGTATTAGATTTCCAGAGGCTAAAGTTCTGAAAGTAACAGGAGGCCCTGTTTCTTGTAGAACATGGATGCAAATGCTAGCAGATTTGAGCGGTATGACGGTTGAAGTCTTAAATATAGATGAAACCGGTGCGTTAGGTGCGGCTATTGTTGCTATGGTTGGCACCGATGAATATCCAACTGTCAGTGATTGCGTTAAAAATATTCAAACACAAACAGTGCAATTTAAGCCAGATTCTGATAATTTTATCAAATTCCAGAATAAATATAATAAATATCAGAAGCTTGTACAACTTTTCAAAGAATTCGAGGAATCATGAAGATGACCAGGCCCTTACTGCAAATGGCTCTTGATGCCACAACGATTGAATCTGCATTAAAATCTGTTGAATTGGTATCAAGAGATTTAGATGTTATTGAAGTTGGTACCATTTTAGCCTTTTCGTATGGTATTGATTGCGTCGCTATTTTGCGTGAAAAGTATCCAAACCATATCATTGTTTGTGATATGAAAATTACTGATGCCAGCGCCATTTTAACGCGTTTAGCCATGCAGGCAGGGGCAAACTGGGTTACTGTCAGTGCTGCTGCACATATAGAAACTATTCGCGCAGCTAAAAAGATAACTGATGAGTTTAAAGGCGAAGTTCAAATAGAGCTTTATGGTAACTGGACCTATGATAATGCAAGAGATTGGGTAGCAATGGGAGTAAGACAAGCTATTTACCATAGATCTCGTGATGCTGAATTAGCTGGAGTAAACTGGACAGAAGATGATCTGGTAAAACTTAAAAAACTATCTGAATTAGGATTAGAGCTTTCCATCACGGGTGGCATTGTTCCGGAAGATATTCATTTATTCAAGGGCATCAATGTTAAAGCATTTATTGCCGGCAGAGCTTTAGCTGATTCAGATGGTCCAGATATCGCTCAACATTTTCATAGTGAAATTAAAAAACATTGGTAGACATTTATGAGTGAGCAAATTAAATCACTATCTAAAGCCTTAACTATCCTTGAGTATTTGGGGCAGTATCCTAACGGTGTTTCTTTACAAGATATATCTGAGGGGACGGGCTTTAATAAGTCATCTATTCATAGAGTTCTTTCTACCTTTGAGTCATCTGGCTATGTTGCCCAGATGTTTTCAGGAAAAGAATATCGTTTGACGATGAAGTTGATGCAATTAGGCCATGCAGCATTGAATTCAGACGTTACTGGGGTTGTTAAACCCTACCTATCCGAATTACTTTCTGAATTAAATGAAACCGTTAATTTTTTATCCTTTGATGCAGATAATATAATTTTCCAGGATAAACTTGAACCTCGAGATGCTTCATTCAGAACCCGTACTTATGTTGGATTGCATTCACCTATGTATTGTTCTGCAGCAGGTAAGTGCTATTTAGCATTTAGTACTGATGCGGTGAAAGAGTCATATTGGCAACGAAACTCCAGTGTCATGCAGAAATTAACAGAAAACACTATTTTAGACAAAGAACCTTTTTTTGATACTCTTGGGCAGATTAAAGTCCGAGGTTATGCAATTGATGATGAAGAAAATGAGGCTGGAATATCCTGTATAGCCGTTCCCATCCTTGACAAAAATGGCACACCTGTTTATGCGGTGAGCGTGTCTACATTGACACCTAAAATGCGGCAAATTGGTTATTCGGTGATCGCTGATAAAGTAAAAGTATTTACTGATAGAATTCAACAGCACTTAAATTATGGAGGATCAAGTGATTAACTTTACTGAAAAATACAGGCTAGGGATTTATGAGAAAGCAATGCCAGCAACATTAAGTTGGGAAGATAGATTACTCTACTCCAAAGATGCTGGCTTTGATTTCGTTGAAATTTCAGTTGATGAGACAGATGAGCGAAGAGCCCGACTGGACTGGTCTGATGAAGAGATATATGAGTTACGTAATTTATGCATAAAGCATGGCATGCCATTGCAGTCCATGTGTTTAAGCGCGCATAGAAAGTTTCCCTTTGGCTCTATGGACGAAACTATTCGCCTGGAAGCGCTTTCTATTATGGAAAAGGCGATCACATTAGCCTATAAACTTGGTATTCGTTGCATTCAGATGGCAGGTTACGATGTTTATTATGAACCTCAATCTGAGAGTACACACCTGCGCTTTATTGATGGTATGAAACAAGCTGCGAAAATGGCAGAAAAAGCGGGTGTAATGCTTGGCGTGGAAATTATGGATACGCCATATTTAAACTCGTTAAGTAAATTTGAAGTTCTGAAACGTGAAATCCCATCCCCTTACTTCATGGCCTATCCTGATGTGGGGAATATAACTGGCTGGAATTATGATGTGTGTACTGAGTTAATGTTGTCAAAAGACCATATTATTCAAGTCCACTTAAAAGATACTCGTCGTGTTTCTAGTACGTCTAAAGGCCAGTTCCGCGACTTAGTGATTGGTGAAGGTGAGGTTGATTTTTTCTCAATTTTTAAAACTCTAGCGGCTATGGATTATTGCTCACCTTTTGTTATTGAAATGTGGGCTCAAGATGACAAATGGTTTGAAAACATTAAAGAAGCCAAGAAGACATTGCAAGAAACAGCCAATAAAGCAGGCTTTTATCTTTAATTTATTCAAACAATAAACCATTCGGATTTTTTCACTGATAAATTATTAACTCAGTAGGATAAATATATGACTATTATAAGAACTGCTTTTTTTGAAGCTGATTTAAACAATGAAGAAAAAATAGACTTTTACAATTATATGGAAAAAGAAGTTGCACCAATTATTCGTACTTTCCCTGGTAATAAAGGTGTTGTATTGAGTAAGCCAGAATTTATAGAGTCTGAGCGACATCAGAGTGTTATTTTGATGATGCAGCACAGTTATGAAAATAAAAATGCGATGGAACAAGCGTTAAACTCACAGCAACGCATCGCGAGTATGAATGCAACTAAGATTATTGTTGAAAAATATAACCTGCGTGTGCATCACATGAACTTTATGGTTGAGTAATTCCGGCTTGTATACAAATGTCGTGTACTGGTATGTATAAGATAAGCTGCAACCGTTGATGTATCCCAGTTTGCTTCGATGACATCTGAGATATATCAACGTTTTTTAAATAGTAGTTGAGCTAACCGTTATTTCTGCAATCTGATGTTGTGCACATGATTGGGTGGCAACTCCCAGGCTTTGCAAAATCAACCCGCCTTAAAAACTCATCGCCAATCCTAAACCGTAACCATTGGTGTTATTACCAAACATATAACGCGCCACCAGTCTTGTGCGGGTGATGAAAACATCATAATCACTGCTATCTAGCTCGAACCCTAACCCCATCGATGTCAGACTATTAAAACCGAGTTGCCCACGTTGCTCCCCCAAATACTCGGTATGTGCCCCTTCCAGAACATAACGTAGCGGCTTATTGAGCAACGTCCAGTCCGAGACAGGAGCACGACGACGCAGATAAACGCCCAGATTTTGCGTGTTGGCCTCGCCTCTGACGGCTTCGGATGTGCTGCCAAAACTTCGCAGAGTCATGTCGGAATAACGCAACTCGATATCGATATCCTGAGGTTTTGAGAACAATTCATAATCGAGCATCAGCGAACCGCCCAAACCATAGGCATTGAGCCGCCCACCATTCAGAAAATCAAAATCTTTATTAGTACGTCGTTTGAAAACATAAGTGCCAATGCGTAGGTCACTGGCCATGGTGCCGAGCATGAAATTGAAGATTGGGCGCAGTACCAGGTTACCACCCCATCTATCGGTATAGACGTGAAAATCCCAGCCAACGCCACCCGTGGCGGTTAGACTGTTCCATTTGGTCGGGATTTTGCGGCTTTGGGTCCCGTCGGAAAGTACAAATTGCGGGTCATAACGGCTGTAACCCATCGTCCCTTCAAGATAGAGAGGGACTTCCTTGCTGATGGTTGCGCCACCGCCGAACTGGGTAATGGATAGCTCTTGCGTCCCGCTGGTACCGTTATCGATATTCAGATCGCTGGCGGTGATATCCGGCCAGACGGTGTAACTCATTAGCGCGAGTACCGCATCAGCATGCTTTTTAGGGCGGCTCGCATCAACGGCATAACTCACCGGGCTGGCTAACGACAGCGCAGCAATAATGGGCAAAGCATAAGAGTATGGCACCGTCATGTTGCTCCCAGTCTCCCCATTGAACGAACATGAGTTCTATGAATGTATTTGCAAGAATACCTTTGTTTTCAGTATAGAAGCGATCAAAATTTTCACGGGGAGATTTGATCTACCTGGTCGGTACTGAATTAATTGGGAATATTACTTGTTAATGGGATGTGACCACAGAATGATTACACTCAAGATATAATTAATAATATTTTTTGTCAGCGGCGAAATTATTGATTTTGATCTGTTATCTTTTTTTTGTTACAAAAATATCAGCGAAAAGATTTAGAAATATCGCTGGTGTCAACTGAAAGTATTATATATGCAGAAAGCCAGCGGAATCATAATTCAATTTCACCAACAATCTTGTTATTGTTAATGACGAAATTAATAGTTTCGATTTTAAAAAATAACATTCCTGATGTTTAATAGTTATTGGAGATGTCATTATGGCTGCAATTACTAAAGCATTGCTTGGTCAAGATCTATCCCCGGAGTTAAGGGATGAGTGCTCAGCTCATCTTGATACTCTCATGGCTCTGGGTCAGTCAAAGACTCAATATTACGCAGAAAAAATAAACACAGATTTATTAGGTGCAGGGCTTGGTACCAATAGAACGTTTCCCATAAGTTCAATACAATCTTTTATTTATCAAACAAAAGCCTTTACGTCAGATAATGCAAAAAATATTACTGACGTTGTGAATAATTCGGTATCAGATTTCGTTGCAGGCGACAATAAATCTGCTGTTGCAACAATAGTTAGTGGGTTTGTCAATATTCTTTTTGGTTCAACTGAGGGTTCTGAAAGCGAAGTACTCAGGTATTGCGCTATTCTTGAAGGTGCATCAATGGTTCGCCTCGATTTTGCTGGGTGGTCACGCACGGTGACATCCACATCATTGAAATCAAAATGCGATAAGGTCAGCTCATTTGTGCTCTACCGTTCAATTGTCGACATGAGCAAAGTCACACTGAATGATTTTATCCAGGTATATCAAGTGACGGTTAAAGCAGAAAATAAAGACATTGATACTGCTGGCATGCTTAAAAAATGCCAGGATCTCTATTATGTATTCAATCCAAACTCAAAAC
>Ga0105244_10001067_pt1 | contig 22907 bp, 17 predicted proteins | sample KBSM44metaG_FD_80423 | JGI IMG/M metagenome (GOLD analysis project Ga0105244, IMG submission 80423) | Miscanthus rhizosphere microbial communities from Kellogg Biological Station, Michigan, USA - KBS M4-4 metaG | ecosystem: Host-associated > Plants > Roots > Rhizosphere > Soil | place... | reverse complement strand
TGGGTGACTTCAACGTGTGGAACGCCAACGACCCACGCGAACGTCTGTGGGCGGCGCGCACGCGTCAATTGCAGGGCGCGCATGTCAGCACCCATGACCGGCTGTGGTCGAACCTGCCGTTTTTACGGCCGCTGGTCACCATCACCGATGACAGTCTGGCCAGTTACGGAACTGACGAACACGGCGGCCGCCTGCATGACCTGCTCGGCACGCGTTGCGATCCCTACGTCAACAAGATGCTGACCGGCGAAGACTTTCACCATCACTGCCATTCCAACCTGACCCGCGCAGTGCTGCCGCACGGGCTGACCGAGTTCGATGTGCACGATGTGCTGAACATCTTCCAGTGCACCGGCCTGAACCATGACGACCTGTATTTCATGAAAGCCTGCCCGGCGCAGAAGGGCGACTATCTGGAGTTCTTCGCGGAAATCGACCTGCTATGCGCCTTGTCGACGTGTCCGGGTGGCGACCTGTCATTGCCGATGTGGGGGCCTGATGCGCAGGACCCGTTGAGCGTCTGCCGACCGCTGGGCGTCGAGATCTATGACCTCGATGCGTCGCTGCTGGACGGCTGGCAGTCCCCCGAGCGCGCAGCTTACAACGGCCTGCATGGTCTGCAGATCGCCAAGGCCGAGTGGGAGCAATAACCGCTCAGGCTGCGCGCGCCATTCTGCGCAGTCCCCAGACCATCACCGCCCCCATCCCGAGCATCGCCAGCAGCAGTGCCGGGTAAGCCACCCACCAGTGCAGCGGGGCGGTCATCATGCTGAATTCCGACATGCCGCCGATCCCGGCAATCAGGTTCAGGGGCAGAAACACCACATTGATCAAGGTCAGTTTGCGCAGCAGGGTGTTGGTGCTGTTGTTGACCAGATTGCCGCGCGCATCCATCAACCCGGCGAACACCGTGGAATAGATCTCGGCCTGTTTGTAGCACTGATCGTTCTCGATGATCATGTCGTCGATCAGCGCCAGGCTGTCGGCTGCGTATTGCCGGCCTTGCGCATGGTTGCGCAGACGCGTCAGGACCGCACCGTTGCTGTGGATGGCATTGATGTAATACACCAGACTTTCGCTGAGGTTGAACATCTGCAGCAAATGGCGGTTTTCCAGGGAAGAGTTGAATTTCTGCTGCAATTCCCGGGCGACCATCTTGATGACTTTCAAATGGCCCAGATAGTGATGAATATTGTTGAACAGCAGCTCCAGAAGGATATCCAGCGGCTGGTCCAACGGGCGGTGAGCCCCCAGCGCGCTCAAGGGTTGCTCGTCATCGCAGATCAGCACCAACTGGTCCCGGCTCAACAGCACGCCAAAGGACGAAACGTCGAACGAGAAGCTGTCCTTGCCCGAATAGTTCTCGGGACGTTTCCAGATGACGAACAACGCATCAGGGTGAAACTCGATGCGCGAAATTTCGTCCGGGTCGAGTGCCGAGGCAACGGCATGCTCATCAAGGTGAAATCGCTCCAGCAATAATCTGCGTTCCCCGGCATCGGGTTTGCTGAACCACAGCACCTGAGCCTTTTGCGGATCACATGCCAGCAACTGGTTGTTGTCGAGTTTCAGGCCCTGAATCATCGTTTCACCATGCCTGACCGAGGCGCTTGAGCTCCAGACGGCGGACGAACTCTTCCAGCACCAGGCTGTAAAGATCATCCTGCAGATAAGCGTCTTCGATGCCGGCATCCAGGTTCGGGTTGTCGTTGACCTCGATCACCACCACGTGATCGCCTGACTGTTTCAAGTCCACGCCATACAAGCCGTCACCAATCAGATTGGCGGTCTTGAGCGCCAGTTCGACCACGGCGCGCGGCGCTTCGTGCACCGCCAGCGTGCGGCATTCGCCAATCACCTCGGCACCGATCGCCTTGTGGTTGTAGATCTGCCAATGCCCCTTGGACATGAAGTACTGGCAGGCGAATATCGGTTTGCGATTGAGAATACCGATGCGCCAGTCGTACTCGGTGTAGAAAAACTCCTGAGCCAGCAGCAATACCGAGTGCTCGAACAGCTGGGTCGTTGCCGTGTGCATTTCCTCGGGTGTGCTGACCTTGATCACGCCTCTGGAAAAACAGCCATCGGGAATCTTCAATACCAGCGGGAAACCCAGGCGTGTGGCCACGTGTTGCAGTTCTTCCGGGCGGTCCTTGTAGAGGATTTCCGTTCGCGGCATGCCCAGATCATGGCTTTTGAGCAGGTCGGTCAGGTACACCTTATTGGTGCAGCGCAGGATCGAGGTGGAGTCATCCATGACCACCAGCCCCTCGCTTTCGGCTTTCTTGGCAAAGCGATAGGTGTGGTTGTCAACGCTGGTGGTTTCACGAATCAGCAGCGCGTCGTACTCGGCCAGTCGGGCGTAGTCTTTCTTTTCGATCAGCTCGACATCGATGCCCAGACGCTGACCGACGCGGATGAAATTGGCCAGCGCCTCAGGGTTGGAGGGCGGCAGCTGTTCCTGCGGATCATGCAGAATCGCCAGGTCGTAGCGGGCCATGCGCCGCGAACTGGGCTGGCGCCAGACGTTGCGGCTGAAGCCCTCCAGCGCCGTGGCGAACTCATCCTGCTGATCCTCGCGCAGACGCGGCAGAGCTCCGGCCTTGATACCGGCAATGTGCCAATTGTCGCGCTTGCGAAACTCCACCATCAGGATCGGGCAGGGGAAGACTTCAAACAATTGACGGGCGAGATCCTTCAACGGCTCAAGTGTGGTCTGACCGAAGTACAGTGTCAGGGTAAACCCTTCGGTGTCGTCATAGGGATGGTCCTCAAGTGCGGTCTCCAGCAACTTGTCCAGGTCATCGAGTGCCAGGCCGTAGAGTGACTTTCGGGTCAATTCGCTGATGGTCTTTACCGAGGGAATGACATTGTGCTGGCGCGCTTCGGCCAGCAGGGAACAGTAATAACCATGGCCCAGGTATTTGTAGCTGCGGCACAGGTTGATGACTTGCACACGCTTGCCTGCCGTGGCTTTCAGCGGTTTTTCCAGATAGTCCTGGGCGCTGATCAAGTCTTCGCTGGGGAAGTACGATGCCCAGTCTTCGAGCCGTTCGACAATAATCACCAGTTGCCTCTGCGCTGCAAAGAGTGTTGTGGGGTCTGCTCGTCGGGTTGTTGCTGAAAGCGCAAGTTGCGCAGATACTTCGTTCATCTTCACCTGTGCCGCTGACATGTGTAATCGATCCGATGGGAAACAAGTCCTTTCTATTAAGCATGTGCTTTTTGAAATGTCCCGTTTCGTTACACAACTTTTACGGCGGTGGAGATGGACTTTATATTTCGAGATGCAGTTGAAACCGATGTCGATGATTTGCTGCTTCTGGAGAACCAGTGTTTTGACGGCGACCGTCTGACCGAGCGCAGCTTTCACTGGATGATTCGCCGCGCCAATGCCAGCCTGATCGTCGCCGAGCAGGCCGGACAGCTCACCGGCTATGCGCTGGTGCTGTTTCATCGGGGCACCTCGCTGGGGCGTTTGTATTCGCTGGCGATTGCCGATGCGGCGCGGGGCAAGGGGCTGGGCAAGCAGTTGTTGCAACGTGCCGAGCAGAAGGCCGTGGGCCGCGACTGCGCTTACCTGCGCCTTGAGGTGCGCCCTGATAACCACGCGGCTATCGGGCTGTACGAACGCAATGGTTACCGGCGTTTCGCTCAGGTCGACGACTATTACCAGGACCATGCCCCGGCCTTGCGCTACGAGAAACGTATCGTTGAGCACGCCCGGCTGGACAGTCGCTCAGTGCCTTACTACCAGCAGACTCTGGAGTTCACCTGCGGCCCGGCCTGTCTGTTGATGGCCATGAAAGCCCTGCAACCTGCGCGTTCGATGGGGCGTGCCGAAGAGCTGCAGATCTGGCGCGAGGCGACCACCGTGTTTATGACCTCCGGCCACGGCGGCTGCAGTCCTCAGGGGCTGGCGCTGGCTGCTCGGCGACGGGGCTTTGCCGTGAAGTTGCTGGTGTCGGTCTCGGGCCCGCTGTTTCTGGGCGGCGTGCGCAGCGACAACAAGAAACAGGTGATTCGCCTGGTTCATGAGCAGTTCTGTCATGAGCTGCGAACCTGCGGTGTAGAGACGCTGCCCAACCGCTCATTGAACCTGCCGCGCTTACTGGCCGAGGGCGGCAAGCCGCTGGTGCTGATCAGCAGTTACCGTCTGACCCGTTCCAAGGCACCGCACTGGGTGATGGTCACCGATTGCGACAGCGATTTCGTCTACCTGCACGATCCCGATATTGATCACAGCCTGCATCGGCAAGCCATTGACTGCCAACATATGCCGGTAAGCCATGCCGACTTCAATCGCATGAGTTGTTTCGGTGCCGATAAACTTCGGGCGGCAGTGATTGTGTTTGCCGCGCCTGTGGATGATGATGCGGGCGCTTCAGCAGACCGGCCACAGGATTCCCCATCGTGATTAAGTTCGTGCTCAAGGCTTTTTGCGTACTGGCCATCGCTGCAAGCCTGTCGGCCTGCATCAGCGCGCCGATCCCGCTGACCGCGAAAACCGCCGCGCAGCTGCAGCAACAGCCACCGGTGCGCTTTCTGCTGACCTTCGACGATGGCCCGAGCGCCTCGACGTTCTACAACCCCAGCATCACCGTGCTCGATAGCCTGGCCGACAATCCGCTGCAGCCGGGCATCAAGGCCGTGTTCTTCGTGCAGACCGGCGCAACCGGTGCGGGTAACAGTGATCAGGGCCGGGCGATCATGCGCCGTCAGCATGAAGAAGGGCACCTGCTGGGCTTTCACACCGCCACGCCGCACCACACCAACCACCGTTCACTGAGCGATGAGGAACTGGAGCAATCCCTGACCCAGGGCTGCGCGATCATCGCCTCTATCACCGGTGTGCCGACCACCTTGCTGCGTCCGCCGTTCTGGAACTACGACAAACGCACGTTCAGCGCCTATCAGCGCCACCATCTGCAGGTACTGCTCACTGACCTGAGTGCCAATGACGGCAAGATCTGGGGCTATAACTTCAGCCTGCGCCGCCGTTCCAACATGGTCAGCCAGCTCTCGCAGGTGCGCGAACGCATTGCCGCCGGAGAGCTGCCTGCGGTGGATGGCGTGATTCCGGTGGTGGTGACCTTCCACGACCTGAACCGCTACACCGCGCGGCATGCGCGGGAGTACCTGCAGATTCTGGTCGACAGTGCCGGGCAGACTGGCGTAAGGCTCGCCGACAAGCCGTTCTACGACGACAGTGCGCAGTTGCAGCGCGCAGCACTGGCCAGGACGGTCAAGGAGGCGGGCGAGCCTGTCAGCTTGCCCGGTGTGTGGAACTGGATCTGGGACCACAACGCGCACTGACCAGGCGTCAGACCAGGGTGTTCTTGCGCACATGACCGCCCTGGACAATCATTGCCAAGTGTTTGCCCTGACCGACCAGGCAACTGATATCGCTCAGCGGGTCGCCATCCACCACCAGCAGATCGGCGATCGCGCCGGCGGCGATACAGCCCAGTTCGCCTTCGCGCTGAAGGATCTGCGCTGCCACGCTTGTGGCACTGCGCAGCGCTGCCAGATTACCCAGCAGTTCGGCGCGAATCTTCAATTCATGAGTCTGGTACTCATGCATTTCCCCCAGCAAATCCGAGCCATAGCCCATCGGTACACCCGCTTCGGCGAACAGCAGCAGGGCATTGCGCCCGGCCTGACGCACATCCTCGATTTTGGCGACCGAGTCAGCCGGCAGCCCGAAGCGTTCGCCGTATTCATTGAGCATTTCGTAAGTGACCTGGGTGGGCACCGCAAATGCGCCTCTTTCGGCCATCAGCCGCGCGGTGTCGGCATCGACCAGGTTGCCATGTTCGATGGTTCTGACACCGCACTCGATGGCACGGCGAATCGCCCGAGCGGTGTAGGCATGCGCCATGACGTAGGTGTTTGCGGCGGCGGCCTCGTCGACGATGGCGCGGATTTCAGCTTCGCTGTATTGGGTGTTGGCAATCGGGTCGGTTGGCGAGGACACACCGCCCGAGGCCATGATCTTGATCTGGTTGGCGCCTTGCTGCAGCTCCTCGCGCACCGCCAGGCGCACGTTGTCGACGCCATCCACCACGCGGGCGATGGCCCCGGCGCGGAAGCAACAGGAGCAGGGCTCGTTGAGCAGCAATTCGCCGCGTGCGCGCATGTCGCCATGGCCGCCGGTCTGCGACAGTGCCTTGCCCGATGCGAAGATGCGCGGGCCGGGAATCAGCCCCATCTGAATCGAACGGGCCAGTGCCCAGTCAGCGCCCCCGGCATCGCGCACGGTGGTAAAACCACGGTCGAGCATCGCCGCCAGAATCGGCAAGGCGCGGTACATGATGATTGCGTTGGGTTGCAAGGCGTTCATGCCCAGGTTGGCGTTGGAAGCCAGCACGTGCACATGGCAGTCGATCAGGCCGGGCATCAGTGTTCTGCCACCCAGATCGATGACCTGAGCGCCAGCCGGGGCCGGTTCACCCTCGGCACGTACTTCGACAATGCGCTCACCCTCGATCACGACCTCCTGGCCCGAAATCAATTGCCCGCGTTGCACGTCCAGCAGGCGGCCGTTGCGCAGGATCAGGCGTGTGGGTTCAGTGGTACTCATTGGTAAGCTCCAGACAAGGGGGGGTGAGCCGCGGGCGCACGGTCGCGATAAAGCAGTGCGCCAATACCGCTGACGATGGCGGCGAACATGATGTAAAAGGCCGGTGCCAGGTTGCTGCCGGTCGAGGCAATCAGCCAGGTGATAGTAAAGGTGGCAAACCCGCCAAAGATCGTGACGGCGAAGTTGTAGGCCACCGAAAGCCCGGTGGACAGCACGTGGGTTGGCAGCAATTCACCGAAGGCTGCGAGGATCGAGCCGATGTAAGCGGAAATCAGCAGGCCGAGCACCAGCTCGAAGATCAACAGTGAAAACAGCCCCGGCATCTGGTTGATGAACAGAAACATCGGGTAGGCGCTGAGGAAGATGGCAATGGCCGAGCCCAGCAGCCACGGGCGATGCCCGCTGCGGTCGGCCAGGGCGCCGACAATCGGTGTGGCGACGATCAGTACCGCGCCGCCCAGCATGCCGGCGCTGAAGCCCATCCATGACGGCAGGCCGAGCACGCGCTGGGCGTAGGAGGGGATGTAAAACAGGATGGCATAGGTGCAGACGGTCCACAGCACAACCAGCGAAAAGCTGATCAGGGTCTGTCGCGGGTAGGTCTTGATCACTTCGCGCAGCGGCGATTCGACCGGTTTTGCAGCCTTGTAGGCAGGTGTCTCGTCAACCCGGCTGCGAATATAGAAGCCGACCGGCCCGATCAGCGTGCCGATCAGAAACGGCACCCGCCAACCCCAGCTTTCGAGCTGTGCCTGGGTCAGGTAACTGGACAGCACCGCGCCCAGCGCGGAACCCAGCAGTACCGCGACGCCGATGCTGGCCTGAATCCAGCTGGAGTAGAAGGCTTTTTTGCCCTCAGGCGCATGCTCGGTGAGAAACGCCGTGGCGCTGCCCATCTCGCCACCGGCAGAGAAGCCTTGCAGCAGACGCGCCAAGACAATCAGCAGGGGTGCCAGATAGCCGATCTGCGCAAAGCCGGGTGTCAGCCCGATGATCAGTGTCCCCAGCGCCATCAGCAGGATGGTCAGCGACAATGCCGCCTTGCGCCCGCGCTTGTCGCTGTAGATGCCCAGCACAATGCCACCCACCGGACGCATGAAGAAGCCGACCCCGAAGGTCGCCAGCGCCAGCAGGTAAGAAGTCAGTTCGCTGCCGGTGGGGAAGAACACCTTGGCGATGATCACCGAGAAAAAGCTGTAGACCGTGAAGTCAAACCATTCAAGGCCATTGCCGATGACCGTGGCAACCACCGCGCGGCGTGCCTTTTGTTCATGGGTGCGTGAAGCAGGGGATAGTGGTGTGCTCACTGGATAGGCTCCTGCATGCGATACACGCAGGGAAACCCCCTGCATCGGTTGCATTGATTGAGGGGCAGGGTGTGTGTGAGTGCGGCCGAGTCAGGTCTTTTTGCCCGTTTCAGTCGAGAGTAGGCGCTGGGCCGATTTTAACAAAACGCTTATTACGCAGATTTGCATGCGCCAAACGCATGCAGGATTCAGAGCGGTGGAGCCAGTGTGGCTATTTCGTCTGCCAGCCATTTCTCGAAGGCACGCGCGGCACGCCGAGGCGTCTTGTCGTTGGGTGTCAGCAGATAATAGCCGCCTACCGCGCCGACGCTTTTGCGGCACGCGGGCACCAGCGCGCCGGACTGTAGGTGGCGGTCGATCATCGGCTGCCAGCCGAGCACGATGCCATGCCCGGCGACCGCCAGATCGACCAGCACCGGATACAGGTTCACGGTCATGCGCTTGCGGATCAGCGAGGCATCGACACCCTGGCGGCCGAACCAGTCACCCCAGGACAGCCATTGACGCTGGCCGTCTTCGAGCATCAGCAGGCAATGATCCAGCAGTTGCGCGGGCTCCAGCAGGCGCCCGCCGAGGTAGTCGGGCGAGCAATAGGCGTTGACCGATTCGGCGAACAGCAGACGGCTGTCGAGACCTGCCGGTGAGACTTCACGCAGAAAATACAGCGCCAGATCGAATTCGGCGCGAATCAGCGAATCCAGCCCATCGACCACGCGCAGTCGGATATCCACGGCCGGAAAGGCATCGCGATAACGTCCCAGCAAAGGCCCCAGCCACAAGGCCGCCACGCCACTGGAGCAGGCCAGGGTCAGTTGCTGATCACCGCTGTGAGTGATCACCTGTGCGGTGGCCTCGGCGCACAGGGTCAGTACGCGCTGGATCTGCTCGGCGTAAATCTGTCCGGCGACCGTCAGATGAATGCGCTTGTGCTCGCGACGAAACAGCGCGCGGCCGAGAAATTCCTCCAGTTGCGCGACCTGACGGCTGATCGCGCTCTGAGTCAGGTTCAGTTCGATGGCGGCACGCGTGAAGCTGCCATGCCGGACGGCAGCTTCGAAAGCGATCAGGTTCTGCAGCGGCGGAAGGGGCTCGATACGCACAGTGGCTCCTGTTGCGGGCAGGTTTACAAAGGGTCGGGAAACGGCGTCGCCAGCAGCCAGTCCCTGAACACACACAGCGATGGCAGGTTCTGAAAGCGCGTGGAGTAGGCCAGATAGTAATTGCGTCCGCTGTCCAGAGGCTCGAACAGGGTGACCAGTTCGCCGCTGTGGATTTCGTCCTGCACCAGAATGCGCGGCACCAGTGCGATACCAATGCCGGCCGCGACGGCCTGGATCAGGTGCGAGGTCAGTTCGAAACTCGGGCCGGGGCGCATGATGTGGTGGTCCAGCCGATTACTGTCGAACCAGTCCGACCAGGCATTGGGCCGCGACACCACGCTCAGCAACGCATGCTGGGCCACCTGCGCCGGAGTCATCGACTGGTAGCCGGCAAGGGCTGCCGGGCTGGCAATGACCACCAGTTTTTCACTGACCAGCGGATGAGCGATGTAACCGGGCCAGTTGCCGTTGCCGGCACAGATGATCGCGTTCATTTCGCTGGCCGCGGGCGTCAGGTCGGCATGCACGATGCGTGAATGGATGTGCACCACATAGCCCGGATGCCGGGTGTAAAAGTCATTCATGCGTGGCAGCAGCCACTTCGAGCCGAAGGTGGGCAGCACGGCCAGATGCAGCGTGCCGCCTTCGGCCTTGTGCGCGATGGTTTGCAGAGTTGCACTGCGGATGCGGCCCAGTGCGGCAGCCAGCTCATGCTGATACAGCGCGCCTGCGGTGGTCAGCTCGATGCGTCTGCCATCGCGCTTGAACAACTCGACTTCCAGTTGTGCCTCCAGCGCCTGCACCTGCCGGCTGACGGCGCTCTGGGTCAGGGCCAGTTCATCTGCGGCCTTGGTGAAGCTGCCATGCCGGGCGGCTGCCTCGAAGGCAAGCAGCAGCGACATGGAGGGCGTCAGTCTTCGGGTGTTCATTCATAAAGCTCATGGAAAAACGGCAGGTTTTACGTTTGCACTGAAGCATGACAGGCCGGAGAATCACGCTAACCGTTGATAACGCCATGCATTCGAGCGTTTCGAAGCATACGTGCTTTGCATATAAAACGCCTAGCGAGGAACACCACCCATGATTGCGCTGTTGAAACCGACTTCCGAGCAGGTCGGTCACTATGACCGTTTCCTCAATGCCCTGGCGGAGGGCGGCTTTCGTGGCGAAATAGCCCGTGACCACGGTGCGCGCACAGTGCTGGCCACTGACAACTCCATCTACCAGCGCCTGCCGCAGGCTGCCGTGTTCCCGATGGACAGCCATGACGTCGCAATCGTCGCCCGGCTGGCGGCGCGGCCCGAGCACAAACAGGTGGTGTTGACCCCGCGTGGCGGCGGCACCGGGACCAACGGGCAGTCGCTGACCGACGGCGTGGTGGTCGACCTGTCGCGGCACATGAACGCTATTCTTGAGATCAACGTCGAGGAACGTTGGGTGCGCGTGCAGACCGGTGTGGTCAAGGACCAGCTCAATGCCGCGCTCAAGCCGCACGGGCTGTTTTTCGCGCCGGAACTGTCGACTTCCAACCGCGCCACGATTGGCGGCATGATCAACACCGATGCCAGCGGGCAGGGCAGTTGCACCTACGGCAAGACCCGTGACCACGTCCTTGAACTGTCCACGGTGTTGCTGGGCGGTTCGTACGTCAACAGCCATGCGCTGAATGTCGAACAACTGGCCAGCGAGCAGGCACGCGTCGACCGCGCGGGCGACGTTTATCGTTGCGCGCAGCAGATCGCCGATACGCAGGCACAACTGATCAAGGATGTCTTTCCGCCGCTTAACCGCTGCCTGACCGGCTACGATCTGGCGCACCTGCGCGAGGAAGACGGGCGTTTCAACCTCAACAGCGTACTCTGCGGTTCCGAAGGTTCACTGGGGTTTATCGTCGAGGCCCGACTCAACGTCCTGCCGATCCCCAAACATTCGATTCTGGTCAACGTTCGTTATGCCGGTTTCATGGACGCCCTGCGGGACGCCAAGGCCTTGATGGCGCACAAGCCGCTGTCCATCGAGACCGTGGACTCCAAGGTGCTGATGCTGGCCATGCAGGATATCGTCTGGCATGGCGTCGCCGAGTATTTCCCCCAGGACCCTGCGACGCCGACGCTGGGCATCAACCTGATCGAATTCAGCGGCGATGAGTTGAGTGAGGTGGAACAGCGCGTTCATGCGTTCGTTGCGCACTTGCAGACTGACACATCGGTGGTGCGCCTCGGCCACACGCTGGCGGCTGGCAGTGCAGCGGTGAACCGCGTCTACACCATGCGCAAGCGCTCGGTGGGGCTGCTCGGCAACGTCAAGGGTGAAGCGAGGCCGCAGCCGTTCGTCGAAGACACTGCCGTGCCTCCGGAAAATCTCGCCGACTACATTCAGGAGTTCCGTGCGCTGCTGGACAGCTACGGGCTGCAATACGGCATGTTTGGCCATGTGGATGCCGGCGTGCTCCACGTGCGACCGATTCTGGACATGAAGGACCCCGCGCAGGCGGCATTGATTCGGCCAATCTCCGACGCCGTCGCCGCGCTGACTAAACGCTATGGCGGGCTGCTCTGGGGCGAGCATGGCAAGGGCCTGCGTTCGCAATACGTGCCTGAATATTTCGGCGAGTTGTATCCCGCATTGCAGGCCCTTAAGGCTGCCTGCGACCCGTTCAACCAGCTGAACCCCGGCAAGATCGCCACGCCTGCGACGGTGCCGGAATCACGCTTGACGCTGGTGGATGAAGTGACACTGCGTGGTGACCTGGATCGCACGATCGATGAACGGGTCTGGCAAAGCTACGACAGCGCGCTGCACTGCAATGGCAACGGAGCCTGTTACAACTATGACACCGACGATGCCATGTGCCCGTCGTGGAAAGCCACCCGTGATCGTATTCACTCACCCAAGGGCCGCGCTTCGCTGGTCAGGGAATGGCTGCGTCTGCAAGGCGAGCAGGACGTCAATGTCCTCACCGCCAGCGCCAGGGCGCGCAGTGCCAATGTGCTGAAAAGCCTTGCCGAGCGAACCGTCAACAGCGTCGCCAGAGTTGCGGGGCAGAAGGATTTCTCCCATGAAGTCTACGACGCCATGGCCGGTTGCCTGGCCTGCAAGTCCTGCGCGGGACAGTGCCCGGTGAAGGTCAACGTGCCCGAGTTCCGTTCGCGCTTTCTCGAGCTGTACCACAGCCGCTACCTGCGCCCGATCAAGGATTACCTGATTGGCTCGCTGGAGTTCAGCATCCCGCACATGGCGCGCTTTCCGAAGCTGTATAACGCGATCATGGGCGCAAGGCCGGTGCGTTACCTGCTTGAGCATGTAGCCGGTATGGTCGACAGCCCGTTATTGAGTCTGACCGATTTCCGTGCGGCCTGCGCTCGCTGGAATGTCGGCATCGCTACGCCGCAGCGCCTGGCCGCGTTGAGCGAGGAGGAGCGCAAGCGCACGGTGGTGCTGGTTCAGGATGCATTCACCCGATACTTCGAAACCCCGTTGGCGGCAGACTGGCTGGAGCTGATTTCGCGTCTCGGTTATCAGGTCTACCTCGCACCGTTTGCGCCCAATGGCAAGCCGCTGCAGGTGCAGGGTTTTCTGCAGGCGTTCGAGAAGGCTGCCGGTTTCAACAGCCAGTCGCTGGGCAAGCTGGCCGGGTACGGCATCCCGCTGATCGGTCTGGACCCGGCCATGACCCTGGTTTACCGCCAGGAGTACAGCAAGACGCTGGGCAGCGAGAATGTACCCGAGGTCATGCTGCCGCAGGAATGGCTGGCGTCCACGGTCGAGGAAGGTCGTGATGGGGCATCGGAAGAGACGTACTACTTCCTGCCGCATTGCACTGAAAAGACCAACGAGCCCGCCAGTGTCGGCCTCTGGCAGAAAGCCTTCGCCCGTGCCGGGCTCAAGCTGGAAGTGCTGGCCAGCGGCTGCTGCGGCATGTCCGGCACCTATGGGCATGAAACCCGAAACGCGAAAACCAGCGACATCATCTATCGTCAGTCCTGGCAGCCACTGGTGGCGCGGCATGGCGGTGAAGGTCGACTGGTCGCCGATGGCTACTCATGCCGCAGCCAGGTCAAGCGCCAGGATGGCAAAGTGGTGCAGCATCCACTACAGGTACTGCTGGAACGGGTGAGGGCACTATAGAGAGGACGCAGAGCGTCCAGAACGGCATGCTCGCGCGGAGCATGGGCACGATAGTTACAGGACTATCGTTCCTCACGCTCCTGCGTGGGAATGCCTTGCGTGATGCTGCGCGTCACAGATCTGTGCCGCGCCGTTCGGCCAGAACTTAGACCAGGTACTTGTTGAACCATCCCAATGTGCGGTCCCAGGCCAGTTTGGCCGCGGCTTCGTCGTAACGTGGGGTGGAGTCGTTGTGGAAACCATGATTGGCGCCCGGATAAATGTACGTTTCGTACGTCTTGCCCGCAGCTTTCAAGGCTTTTTCATAGGCCGGCCAGCCTTCGTTGATGCGGGTATCCAGTTCGCCGTAGTGAATCATCACCGGCGCCTTGATCTTCACCACGTCTTCGGCATTGGGCTGACGCCCGTAGAACGACACCGCAGCGCCCAGCTCCGGGTACGCAACCGCCGCGGCATTGGCCACACCGCCGCCGTAGCAGAAACCGGTGATGCCGACCTTGCCGGTGGTCGCGTCATGCTTCATCAGCCACTCGATGGCGGCAAAGAAGTCGTTCATGAGCTTTTCCGGGTTGACCGTCTGCTGCAGCTCACGGCCCTTGTCATCGTTGCCCGGATAGCCGCCGACCGACGACAGCCCGTCAGGTGCCAACGCAATGAAACCGGCTTTGGCAACGCGGCGCGCCACGTCTTCGATGTAAGGGTTCAAGCCGCGATTCTCGTGTGCCACAACCACTGCGGGTACTTTTCCGGCGGCTTTGGCCGGACGTACCAGATAGCCGCGAACCTGACCATGCCCCTTGGGTGAAGGATAGGAGACATACTCGGCAATGATGTCCGGGTCGGTGAATTCCACCTGTTCTGCCAGCGCATAGTTGGGGCTCAGCGAGGCAAGCAGCGCACTGGCGGTCAGGCCGCCAAAGGTGAACAGCGCTGCACGATCGAGAAACTCGCGCCGATTGATCCTGCCGTGTGCGTAGTAGTCATAAAGCTCAAGCAGTTCAGGAGCAAAGTCTTTTGCGGTGAGACGTTCCATCGGTAAGCTTCCTTCCGAATCATTCAGGGCTGCCTGCATCTTGGCGGGCTGACGAGCAATACGTGATCAACACAAGGTCCGCTCCCGATAGTATTTCCGGAGCATCAGGATCGCTACCGTAAAGCGACGAAAAACCGCCATACGCTGCCCGGAGTGCAAGCTCACTGCATATTGCCGGACGCTGCCGACGGCCAGCTGACTATGAAAATTCAGGCACGGGATTGCACTACACGGTCTCAATGATGTCCATTTGAGTCCTTCCGGCATTCACGGGGTTCGGGCGCTGCAGACAAATATATTATCCAGTCGCTGTATAAAGCGGCGTCGGTTCAGGCCGACAATACATCATGATCTCGCCCCTACGCTGATGGTCATATTCCACCTGCATTTCGAGATAACGTGATGATGAGCCTTCCGACGGAAGACCGCACCCAGCTGTTCAAGGACACGGCTATCCAGTTCTGGAAACACATCACCCCGATCGTTTATGTCGCTCTGGGCATTCACTGTGTGTGGCTGACAGTGTTCCTGGGGTTGGGCATGAAGATCATGTGGATGGCGAACATCGTCAGCACGCTGGTTTACGTCAACTGCATCTACTTGATCCGCAGGCGTCGGCATCGACAAGCCGGACAACTGATGTGCCTGGAGATCATCGGCCATGCCGTGCTCGCGACGTGGCAGCTGGGCTGGGAAAGCAACTTCAGTTTCTACCTATTCTGCGTGATTCCCGTCATTGCCTTCACGTTTCAACTGAACGTCATCAGACGCATTGCCTACAGCGTGGCGATTCTGCTGTCGCTGGTGGGCTGCTTTGCCTTTCGCCGATACACGGGGCAGGGATCCGGTCTCAGCCAGAACGTGCTCGATGCGTTCGGTATCGTCAACGTACTCTCTGCGACCACTCTGTCGATTTACGCCACTGCACTGTCGGTACGTTTCACCTCGTCGATGCAACTGAGCCTGTTTCATATCGCCAACCGCGACAGCCTGACCAATCTTTATACGCGCAGACGAGTGCTGCATCGCATACGCGAGCTGGAAGGCCGACGGCAGGGGCTGTCGGCTTCGTTGATCCTGCTCGACATCGATCATTTCAAACAGATCAATGATATCCACGGGCATGAAACCGGCGATGTGGTTCTGCAACGGGTCGCCGAGATCATCGGTTCGAGCGTGCGCAGCAGTGATATGGCAGCGCGCTGGGGCGGCGAGGAATTTTTGGTGCTCATGCCTGACACTACGCCCGAAGACGCACTGCGCGCGGCAGAACGTATCTGGCGGCGTATCGCCGAAGAGGCCGGTCTGATCAACGAGCGCATCATCGCCGTCAGCGCCACAGTCGCTGTGGCGACCATCGCCACGGGCGAGGCGTTTCAGTTGGCCCTCAATCGCGCCGACACGTCGCTGTACATGGGCAAACAGCAGGGCCGAAACCGGGTAATGATCGCCGGATGAGGTGCTGGCTCACGTCAGGCGCTACCAGCGTGTAGACTTTCGCGCTTTGAACCGGGGAGCACAGCGTCGTGCTTTCTCATCGGCGGTGTATCGATCAAGGCATGCTTATGGATTTGCGTCAGCTCGAAGCCTTCGCGGCAGTCATGTCGGCAGGCAGTGTCACGGCGGCAGGGAAAATGCTCGGCCGATCTCAGCCCTCGGTCACCCGGGCCATTCAGGAGCTCGAGCAGGAACTGGGCTTTGCGTTGTTCGAGCGCAGCGGGCCAAAGGTCACGCCTACCCACAAGGCATTCATGATGTATGGCGAAGTGGAGAGTGCGCTGCTGGGGGTGCGCAACATCCGCCAGCGCGCGCAGCACATTGCCCAGGAGGAGAACCATCAGATCAAGCTGGTGGCGATCTCGGCCCTGGCGGCTGGCCTGCTGCCTGCTGCACTGTCGCGCCTGCCCGCGCACCTGCGTCCGCAACAGATTCAGCTGCAGAGCATGTCTCCGGAGAACGTGGTTCAGGCTGTCCTGTCGAAAACCATGGACCTGGGCGCGGTCAGCCTGCCGCTGGAGCATCGTGGTCTGGAAATCCACTGGATCGGCGAGGCGCCTTGTGTGGCGGTATTGCCAGCCGATTCGGCGCTGGCCGCTCATGAGGTGCTGTCGATGGAGCTGCTGCGTCAGCAGACGCTGATCACCATGGCCAACCCGTATCGCTTTCGTCGACGCATCGACAAGGCGTTTCAGGAGGCGGGTGGTCAGCCGCCGCGCATGCTGGACACCAATACGTCGCTGATTGCCATGCAGATGGCCAGGGTCGGGCTGGGCGTTGCACTGGTCGATCCGTTCACAGCGCTGGGGGTGCCGGTACAAGGACTGGTCGTCAGACCGATCGCCTGCAACATTCCGTTTTTCTTCGGGCTGATTTCAGCCTTCGCCAGCCCGTTGTCGGATGTGGCGAGCGCGCTGATCGATGAAATTGCCGACAGCGCAAAAATCCTGCTGCCGGAAATGATCATGCACGAAGCCAGCGCGCACGATGCCCTGTTACAGAGCATTTATGCCGAGTGAGCGGACCATGCAGACGGCATTAAAGCCCGGCTGCTGATAACGCCTGTCGTCGCACAAGACTGAAAGCCGGACGCAGCGCGTCCATGAATAGCCTCCGTAACGCCTTGTTTCTCGGCACACAAAGCTCGCTCAAATTCCATTTGGGAATATAGATATGCTTTTTTGCGCGTTGCGAGAATAAAAACTGGCTTTTACTATTCGAATTAAGCATTCAAAGGCTTTAAGAATTCATTTAAAACAATATTGGAATGATTCTTGAAGTGCTTTGAATCAAGGCTCGCGCTTGTAGCCCGATCATTTTTTCGAGTACCGATCAATGTCCGATGTGAACGCACCCACTGGCCTGGCCGCTCTGGAAGCTCGCTTGCAGCAGGATCTGGCCTGGCTGGATCTGCCCGCCAAGCCATGGGTCAAGCCCAGGATCAGCGCAGGGCAGGCCGTGCTCGACGTAGCGATCATCGGCGGAGGCATGGCCGGTCTTGCGCTGTCCGCAGAGCTGCGCAACCTCGGCGTAGCGGCGGTCATTTTCGATCAGTCACCAGCAGGTTTCGAAGGCCCCTGGGCCACCACCGCACGGATGGAGACCCTGCGCTCGCCAAAGCAGTTGACCGGGCCGGCGCTGGGCTTGCCAGCGCTGACATTTCGCGCCTGGTACGAAGCGCAATTCGGCGTCGACGACTGGGCGTTGCTGGACAAGATTCCACGTCTGCAATGGGCCGAGTAACTGCGCTGGTATCGCAAGGTGCTGGCCCTGGACGTACGCAATGAGCACCGCATAAGCCGGGTAGCGCCCAGAACGGACGGTCTGATTGAGCTGGATGTCGTCACGCCGGTGCAGACGCAATTCCTGCTGGCCCGCCATGTGGTGCTCGCCACGGGTCGGGACGGTCTGGGCGGTCCTTGGGTGCCGGATTTTGCCCGGCAGTTGCCGCAGCACTTGTGGACACACTCGGCGGCGGGTTTGCAGGACAGCTGGTTCGCCGGCAGACGCGTTGCGGTCATCGGCGGTGGCGCCTCGGCGATGGACAGCGCTGCCACGGCGCTGGAGGCTGGCGCAACGCGGGTCGATCTGCTGATCCGGCGTGCCGAGCTGCCGCGCATCAACAAAGGCAAGGGCGTCGGCAATCCCGGTATGGTCCATGGCTACTGGCGCCTGCCCGACGTCTGGAAATGGCGCATTCGCCACTACCTCAATACCCAGCAGGTCCCACCGCCGCGCGGCAGTACCCTCAGAGTGTCCGCTTCCGGCAAGGCGCGGTTCATGCTCGACAGTCCGGTGCTTTCCGTCGAGGAGAGCGCTGCTGGAGGCGTCTGGCTGAATACGCCGAAGGCCCGTATCGAAGCAGATTTCGTGGTATTTGCCACCGGGTTTCGCACCGACTTCCGGCAGCGCCCGGAATTTGCGCCATTCTCTGCGCAGATCCGCGTCTGGCAGGATCGCTTCCAGGCACCGAGCGGCGAAACCGATGCCGAACTGGCTGCGCTGCCGGATCTGGGCAACTGCTTCGAATTTCAGGAGAAGACCCCAGGCGCCTGCCCGGGGCTGAACCACATTCACTGCTTCAGTTATCCGGCAGCATTGAGCTACGGCGCGGTGTCCGGGGACATTCCTGCTATCAGCGAGGGCTCCAAACGTCTGGCCCATGCCCTGGTCGGGCAGTTGTTCAACGAGGACATCGCCCTGCATTTCGACACCATGCTCGATTACGCCGAGCCAGAGCTGCTGGGCGATGAGTGGGTCGCCAGCCAGCCAGGCGCTGCAGAGCTGCGCCAATGATCGGCTGGGCGCTGCGTCGGCTGACTCAATCATTGCTGGTCATCCTGTTGATGACGCTGGTGGTGTTCGTCGGCCTCAATGCCATCGGCAACCCGATGGACATTCTGGTGGGTGAAGACCTCAATCAGGCCGAGCGTCTGCAGGCCATCGCGCATTTGGGGCTGGACCAGCCGCTGTGGCAGCAGTACCTGATTTTTCTCAAGGGTGCGGTTCACGGCAATCTGGGGCAAAGCTTCGTGTATCACGAGGACGCCATGCGCCTGATTCTGCAGCGTTTGCCTGCAACCTTCGAACTGGCGTTCAGTGCCCTGTTTCTGGCAGTGGTCATCGGTGTGCCGCTGGGAATGTTTGCCGGCATGTACCCCGAGCATCCGCTGTCCCGGCTGATGATGGCCGCCAGCATTGTCGGCTTCTCGCTACCAGCCTTCTGGGTCGCATTGATGATGATCATGCTGTTCTCCATCACCTTGGGCTGGCTACCGGCCAGCGGCCGGGGCGAGACCCGTGAGTGGCTGGGCGTGCAATGGTCATGGCTGACGCTGGACGGCTTGCAGCACCTGCTGTTGCCAGCGCTGAATCTGGCGTTGTTCAAGATTTCCCTGGTGCTGCGCCTGACCCGAGCCGGTGTGCGCGAAGTGCTGCCCCAGGAATTCGTCAAATTCGCCCGCGCCAAGGGCCTGTCACCGATGCGCGTGATGTGTATGCACGTCATGCGCAACACCATGATTCCGGTGGTGACGGTGCTGGCCATGGAACTGGGCTCGACCATCGCCTATGCCGTGGTGACTGAAAGCATTTTCGCCTGGCCGGGTGCCGGCAAGCTGATTCTCGACAGCATCAACATGCTTGACCGCCCGGTGGTGGTCGCTTACCTGATGGTGGTCGTGGTGATTTTCGTGGTGCTCAACCTGATCGTCGACAGCTTGTATTACCTGCTGGACCCACGTGTACGCATCGAGGCCTCCCGATGAATGTCATTGAAAAAGTCCCGATCGGCAGCACGCTGTTGCAGGCCCAGTCACCCTGGCGACGAGTGCTGGCCGAGTTCTTCAGCTCGCCCACGGCGGTGACGGGCCTGGTGGTCCTGCTGCTCATTGTGCTGGTTGCAGCCCTGGCTCCGTGGATTGTGGTGCAGACCCCCTACGACCTGATGCAGCTTAACGTCATGGACGCGCGCATGCCGCCTGGCAGCCTCAATGGGGACAGCGGTTACACCTATTGGCTGGGTACCGACGGGCAGGGCCGCGATCTGGTCTCGGCGATTATCTATGGCCTGCGCATCAGCCTGTGGGTCGGCATTGGCTCGGCGTTGATTGCGGCAGTGATCGGTACGCTGCTCGGGCTGGTGTCTGCGTATGTCGGCGGTTGGCTCGATGCTTTGCTGATGCGTCTGGTCGACCTGCTGCTGTCGTTCCCGGTGATTCTCATGGCGCTGATGATTCTTGCCTGGCTGGGCAAGGGCGTCGGCAACGTGATGCTGACTCTGATAATGCTTGAATGGGCCTATTACGCGCGCACCGCACGCGGTCAGGCGCTGACCGAAAGCCGCCGTGAATACGTCGATGCGGCGCGCGGGCAGGGCGTGGGGCCGCTGCGTATTGTGGTTGGCCACATTTTGCCCAATTGCCTGCCACCGCTGATCGTGATCGGCGCCTTGCAGATCGCCCGCGCCATCACGCTCGAAGCAACCCTGTCGTTTCTCGGCCTGGGCGTACCGGTCACCGAGCCGTCTCTGGGGCTGCTGATTGCCAACGGCTTTCAATACATGCTCAGCAATGAATACTGGATCAGCCTGTTTCCGGGCCTGGCGCTGTTGATCACTATCGTTGCGATCAATCTGGTCGGTGACCGTTTGCGCGATGTCCTGAACCCGAGGTTACAGCGATGAGCGTGTCTGAAATGTCGCCTGCACCTGACGCAGCCCAACAGCCGACCCTCGATGTGCGCGACCTGTGCACTTCGTTTCATACCCGCGCCGGTGTGCTGCCAGCGGTGCGCAACGTTTCGCTGCGGGTACAGCCGGGACGCATTCTGGGCCTGGTGGGTGAGTCCGGTTCGGGCAAGTCGGTCACCGGCTTTTCGATCCTCGGTCTTGTCGATGAACCTGGGCGCATCAGCGGCGGCCAGGTGCTGTTCAAGGGGCGCGATCTGACCAGACTGTCTGCCTCGCAACTACGTGACATTCAGGGCAACCGGGTAGCGATGATCTTTCAGGACCCGATGATGACCCTCAATCCGGTGCTGCGGGTCGACACGCAAATGATCGAGGCCGTACGTGCGCACAGCCCGCTGAGCAAGCGCGAGGCCCGCGAACATGCCAGCCGCACGCTGGCGCTGATGGGCATCGCCAGCCCGGAAGAGCGGCTGCGCGCCTATCCGCATCAGTTGTCTGGCGGTATGCGCCAGCGGGTGGCGATTGCCATCGCGCTGCTGCATGCGCCGGACCTGATCATTGCCGATGAGCCGACCACGGCGCTGGATGTGACGATTCAGGCGCAGATTCTCAGTGAAGTGCAGAAGCTGGTGCGCGAGCAGGGCACCTCGCTGATCTGGATCACCCATGATCTTTCCGTGATCGCGGGGCTGGCTGACGATGTGGCGGTGATGTACGCCGGACGCATCGTCGAGCAGGGTTCGGTCGCCGATGTACTGGATCGCCCGCAACACCCCTACACACAAGGGCTGATCGACAGCCTGCCAAGTCGCAACCAGCGCGGTCAGCGCCTGCGGCAGATCCCGGGCATGGCACCCGACCTGCTGTCGATGCCGGTCGGTTGTGCTTTCGCGGCGCGTTGCCCCAGAGCCTCGCAGGTCTGTGCGCAGGAGCCTCAACCCCACGAGGCACGACCGGGCCAGATGGTTCGCTGTTTTCACCCAGGAGCGGCCGATGCCCAGTGATCAGATTCCCCTTATCGAGCTGCATCAGGTCAGCAAGACCTTCGGCAAAGCCGTGGATAAGCGCTCCCTTCAGGGGCTCCTGCAACGGCTGCACCTTACCCGTGCAAAACCGCTGACCCATGCGGTGGATCGTGTCGATCTGCGCATCATGCGCGGTGAAGTGGTCGGGTTGGTGGGCGAGTCAGGCTGTGGCAAATCGACCCTGGGGCGCATGGTTGCCGGGCTGCTGCCGGTCTCTTCAGGCACCACGTCGGTGGACGGCAGGCCGCTGGACAGCCTGACCACACGTGAGCGCAAGGCGCTGCGCCTGAAAGTGCAGATGATTTTTCAGGACCCGTCGTCGAGCCTCAACCCGCGTCTGCGGGTCGACCGGATCGTTGGCGAAGGTGCGCTGTTGCACGGCTTGACCGACCGCAAGGGCGCAGATGATTACGTCAGTGCGCAATTGCAGCGTGCCGGGCTCAGCCCGCAATTGCGTCAGCGCTATCCGCATCAGTTCAGCGGTGGTCAGCGTCAGCGTATCGGGATTGCCCGTGCGCTGGCGGTGCAACCGGAACTGCTGGTGTGCGACGAGTCGGTGGCGGCGCTGGACGTGTCGATTCAGGCGCAGATCCTCAATCTGTTCATGGACCTGCGCGACGAACTGGGCCTGACCTATCTGTTTATCAGCCATGACCTGGGCGTCGTCGAGCACCTCTGCGACCGCGTCATCGTGATGTACCTGGGTCGTGTGGTCGAGACAGCATCGGTCGATGACCTGTTCGCGCGGGCCAATCACCCGTACACCCAGGCTTTGCTGGCGCAGATCCCGCGCTTCGATATTCGCAGTACCCGTTATGACGCGATCCAAGGGGAAATCCCCAGCCCGCTTAACCCGCCTGCCGGGTGTCATTTCCACCCTCGCTGCCCGCACGCCATGGCGCGCTGTCGCGAGGAAGTTCCAGCGCTGCGGGAGGTTTCGCCGAATCACCAGAGCGCCTGTCACCTGAATGACCAACGCTGAACGGGCACTTCAAACCCGTCACCTTCTGCCATTGCGTACAAGGAATCACCCATGAAACCACTCGTTCGTTCGTTGTTAGCGTCGGCCCTGCTGCTGGCCGCCGGCAGTGTCACGGCACAGGACTTGCGCATCGGCTATGCCGACCCGGTCTCGTCTCTCGATCCACAGCTCAATAACTATGCCGGAGACCGTTCGGTAGCGTTGCATGCCTTCGAATCGCTGGTCAGCCGCCGTGATGACAAGACCCTGCCAGGCCTGGCCAAGAGCTGGAAGGTCGTGGACGACACCACCTGGGAGTTCGCCCTGCGTGATGACGTCAAATGGCAGGATGGCACGCCGCTGACCGCCGATGATCTGGTCTTCTCCTTCGAGCGCGCGCGAAACGTACCCGGCAGCGTGGCCTCTTACGCAGGGGCCATGCGTACCGTGGAATCGGTCAAGGCCAAGGACGATCACACACTGATCATCAAGACCCGTTCGCCCAACGCCAATCTGCTGCCGGACGTCGATTCGATCTATATCGTCAGTCGCCACGCCGGTGCGGCAGCCAGCAGCGCCGATT
>Ga0105244_10001062_pt1 | contig 22951 bp, 18 predicted proteins | sample KBSM44metaG_FD_80423 | JGI IMG/M metagenome (GOLD analysis project Ga0105244, IMG submission 80423) | Miscanthus rhizosphere microbial communities from Kellogg Biological Station, Michigan, USA - KBS M4-4 metaG | ecosystem: Host-associated > Plants > Roots > Rhizosphere > Soil | place... | reverse complement strand
TCGCCCATCACCTTCAGCGAGAATTCGGTCGAGAAGATGCAGGTGTTCTGGCCCTGGTCTTCCTTCAGGATGTCGGCCTGCACGGTGCCGCGCACGTTTTGCAGCACCCATTCGCGCAGCTTGGCCGCTTCGTCGGCGTCCGGCTGGCGCTTGTGCTCTTCGACGAAGCGGTCGATCTGCTGGTCGACGGCGGTGTTCATGAACATCGCCAGGATGGTCGGCGCCGGGCCGTTGATGGTCATCGATACCGAGGTGCTCGGGCTGCACAGGTTGAAGCCGTCGTACAGCACCTTCATGTCGTCCAGCGTGGCGATCGAGACGCCGGAGTTGCCGACCTTGCCGTAGATGTCGGGACGCGGCGCCGGATCGGCGCCGTACAAGGTCACCGAGTCGAACGCGGTCGACAGGCGCTTGGCGTCCATGCCGGTGGAGACCAGCTTGAAACGGCGGTTGGTGCGGAAGGCGTCGCCTTCGCCGGCGAACATGCGCGTCGGGTCTTCGCCCTCGCGCTTGAACGGGAACACGCCGGCCGTGAACGGGAACGAGCCGGGGACGTTCTCCAGCATCAGGAAGCGCAGGATCTCGCCGTGGTCCTCATAACGGGGCAGGGCGACCTTGCGGATCTTGGTGCCGGACAGCGTGTGCTGCACCAGGCGCGTACGGATTTCCTTGTCGCGGATTTTGACGACGTAGTCGTCGCCGGCGTAGGCGGCTTGCATCTCCGGCCATCCGGCCAGCAGCTTCTTCGCGCCGGCGTCCATCGCCGCGTCGCGGTCGGCGATGACATCGTCGAAATCCGCGGTTTTATGCGCCAGGGCCAGCATGCGCTTGGATTCCGTCAGTTGCTGGCGTTCGCGCGCCAGCGTCACCTGCTTGCGGGTGAAACGATGGTAGCCGCGCACGGTGTCGGCGATCTCCGCCAGGTAGCGGGCGCGCGCCGGCGGCACGATGACGTTTTTACCGCTGGAGTGGCGCAGCGCGACCGCTGGCAGCTTGCCCGGTTTCGTCGGCAGGCCGAATTGCGCCAGCTTCGGCAACAGGCCCTGATACAGCGCGGTGACGCCGTCGTCGTTGAAGCGGGACGCCTGCGTGCCGTAGACCGGCATTTCCTCCGGGCGCTGGCCCCACAGCTCGCGGTTGCGCTGATACTGCTTGGCGACGTCGCGCAGTGCGTCCTGCGATCCCTTGCGGTCGAATTTATTGATCGCGATGAAGTCGGCGAAATCGAGCATGTCGATCTTTTCCAGCTGCGAGGCGGCGCCGAATTCCGGTGTCATCACATACATCGAGACGTCCACGTGCGGCACGATGGCGGCGTCGCCCTGGCCGATGCCGGAGGTTTCGACGATGACCAGATCGAAGCCGGCCACCTTGCAGGCTGCGATGACGTCCGGCAGCGCCTCCGAGATCTCGGAGCCCGCTTCGCGCGTGGCCAGCGACCGCATGAACACGCGCGTCTGGCCTGCCCACGGATTGATCGCGTTCATGCGGATACGGTCGCCCAGCAGCGCGCCGCCTGATTTGCGGCGCGACGGGTCGATCGAGATGATGGCGATGTTGAGCGCGTCGGCCTGGTCCAGGCGGATGCGGCGTATCAGTTCATCGGTCAATGACGATTTGCCGGCGCCGCCGGTGCCGGTGATGCCCAACGTCGGCACGGGCAGGTCCCCGGCGGCGGCCAGGATGTCGGTGCGCAGCGCCGGCGCGGCCTTGTCGTTTTCCAGCGCGGTGATCAACTGCGCCAATGGGCGGTGGCGCGAGGCCACATCGCCTTCGCGCAGCGGCGCCAGCGACGTCGGGGAATACTGCGACAGGTCGATGTCGCACTGCCGCACCATCCATTGGATCATGCCGACGAGGCCCATGCGCTGGCCGTCCTCCGGACTGAAAATCCGGGTGACGCCGTAGGCGTGCAGGTCGGCGATTTCGTCGGGGACGATGACGCCACCGCCGCCGCCGAACACCTTGATGTGGGCGCCGCCGCGCTGGCGCAGCAGGTCGATCATGTACTTGAAGTATTCGACATGGCCGCCCTGGTAGCTGGAGATGGCGATGCCCTGCACGTCCTCGGCGAGGGCTGCGGTGACCACCTCGTCGACCGAGCGGTTGTGGCCCAGGTGGACCACCTCCACGCCGTTCGATTGCAGGATGCGGCGCATGATGTTGATCGAGGCGTCGTGGCCGTCGAACAGCGAGGCGGCGGTGACGAACCGGATTTTGTTGTTCAGGCGCGGCTGGTCCGGCACTGCTGCGATGGTCGGAGCGGAGAGGTCGTTCATGGTGTCCCTTCTATTCTGTGCGTCGATCTGTGTCGTGCGTTTATTATATGACGTTTACGTAAACGTAAGTCCGCAAGGTCAAGCGGCGCGCTGCTGGCCGAATTGCGCCATCAAGCGTGCCTTCTCGGCGTGGAAGACCGCCACCGCCTTCTCCTTCACGTGACCGTAGCCGCGCACTTTTTCCGGCAGCCCCGCCAGTTCGACGGCCAGCGCATGGTTTTCCACGGTAAGCTGCCCGATCAAAGCGGTGACCATCCCGCGATATTCGACGATCAGCGCGCGCTCCATCTTGCGCTCGGCGCTCCGGCCGAAGATATCGAACGCGCCGCCGCGCAGGCCTTTGAACTTGGCCAGCAGCTTGAAGGCGCTCCACATCCACGAGCCGAATTCCGCCTTGACCAGGTGGCCCTTGGCGTCCTTCTTGGCGAACAGCGGCGGCGCCAGATTGAACTTGATCGAGAAGTCGCCCTCGAACTGCTGTTTGAGCTGCTCGACGAAGCGTCCGTCGGTGTACAGGCGCGCCACCTCGTATTCGTCCTTGTACGCCATCAGCTTGAAATAGTACTTGGCCACAGCGGTGGAAAGCTTGTTCCCCAATCCCAGCGCGGTCTCCTTGGCGCGCACCTGCGACACCAGCTGCTCGTAGACGGCGGCGTAGGCGGCGTTCTGATATTCGGTCAGGAACTGCACGCGCTTGGCGACGACGTTCTCCAGGCTTTGCGGCATCTGCACGACGATCGCCTGGGTGGGCGTCGCAACACGCTCGACGCGTTTCAGGTCCACCGCGGCGCGGCGGCCCCACAGGAAGCTCTTTTTGTTGGACGCGATGCCGACGCCATTGAGCTCGATCGCGCGTAGCAGCGACGCCTCGGTCAGCGGAATCCGGCCCCGCTGCCACGCGTAACCGAGCATGAACAGGTTGGCGGCGATGGAATCTCCCATCAGCGCCGTGGCCAGCTTGGTCGCGTCGATGAAATCGGCGGCGCCTGGGCCGCCGACCGATTCCTCGATCAGCGCGCGCACCTCGGCCACCGGATACTGCCAGTCGGCGTTCTGCGCGAAGGTGCCGGGCGGCTGCTCGTGCAGGTTGATGACGGCCAGCGTGCGGCCGGGACGCATCTTGGATACCGCGTCGGCGGCGCCGGCGGTCAGCATGTCGCAGCCGAGGATGACGTCGGCCTCGCCGGTGGCGATGCGCTGCGCGCGCAGGTGCGCCGGCGTTTTCGCCACTTTGACGTGCGACGTGACGGAGCCGTTTTTCTGCGACATGCCGGTCATGTCCAGCACCGACGCGCCTTTGCCTTCCAGATGCGCGGCCATGCCCATCAGGGCGCCGACGGTGATCACGCCGGTGCCGCCGATGCCGTTGATCAGGATGTTGTAGGGCTGCTCGCACGATGGCAGCTCGGGTTCCGGCAGCGCGCCGAAGCCGTCGTCGGTGTCAGGCTTGCTGACGCCGGTCTTGGTTTTCTTCAGCGTTCCGCCTTCGACGGTGACAAAGCTCGGGCAGAAGCCCTTCACGCACGAGTAGTCCTTGTTGCACGACGATTGATCGATGGTGCGCTTGCGGCCGAACTCCGTCTCCTTCGGCAGGATGGAGGTGCAGTTCGACTGCACGCCGCAATCGCCGCAGCCTTCGCATACGGCTTCGTTGATGACCATGCGCTTGGCCGGGTCGGGGTATTCGCCTTTCTTGCGGCGGCGGCGCTTCTCGGCCGCGCAGGTCTGGTCGTAGATCAGCACCGACACGCCCTCGACTTCGCGCAGTTCGCGCTGGACGGCGTCCATGTCCTTGCGGTCGTGCAGGCTGACCAGCGATGGCAGGGCGCCGCGATCGGTGTAGCGGCCAAGATCCTCGGTCACCAGCGCGATGCGTTTCACCCCCTCGGCGGCCATCTGCTGCGCGATCATCGGCACCGACGTGATGCCGTCGACCGGCTGGCCGCCCGTCATCGCCACCGCGTCGTTGTACAGGATCTTGTAGGTCATGTTGACCTTGGCCGCCACCGCCGCGCGGATCGCCAGATAACCGGAGTGGAAATAGGTGCCGTCGCCGAGGTTCTGGAACACGTGCGGGATCTTCGAGAACGCGGCCTGGCCGATCCACGGCGCGCCTTCGCCGCCCATGTGCGTGGTCAGCTTGTTGAACTCCGGGTAGATCGACGTCGCCATCACGTGGCAGCCGATGCCGGCCAGCGCCAGGCTGCCCTCCGGGACCTTGGTCGAGGTGTTGTGCGGGCACCCGGAGCAGTAGAAGGCGGGACGGAACGGCGTGCTGATGGCCTTCTTCAGCACGGCATCCTTGGCGTCGAGGAAGGCCAGGCGCGCCTTGATATGGTCGCAGGTGACCGGGTCGGAGATCAGGCGCTTGACGCGCGAGGCGATCACGCGCGCCACCTGCGAGACCGAGAAGTCGGCCTTGGAGGTCAGCAGCCATTCGCCGCGCGGCGCCACCCATTCGCCTTTTTCGTCGAATTTGCCGATCACGCGCGGGCGCACGTCGTCGCGCCAGTTGTACAGCTGTTCCTTCAGCTGGTACTCGACGATCTGGCGCTTTTCCTCGACCACCAGGATCTCGTCGAGGCCCTGGGCGAATTCGCGCACGCTGTCCGGCTCCAGCGGCCAAGGCATCGCCACCTTGAACAGGCGCAGGCCGACGTCGGCCGCCATCTTCTCGTCGATGCCCAGTTCCTCGAGCGCCTCGAGCACGTCCAGGTAGGATTTGCCGGAGGCGATGATGCCCAGCTTCGCGTCCGGGCTGGTGATGGTGGTGTGATTGAGTTTGTTCTCGCGCGCGTAGGCCAGCGCCGCGTAGATTTTATAGTCCTGCATCAGCGCTTCCTGATTGCGCGCCTGCTGGCCGAGGGGGATGCTCGACAGGCGGGCATTCAGGCCGCCTTCGGGCATGACGAAATCGAGCGGGATTTTGACATCGACGCGGAACGGATCGGCATCGACGGAGGCCGACGATTCGACCGTGTCGGCCAGCGCCTTGAAGGCCACCGTGCAGCCGGAAAAGCGCGACATCGCCCAGCCGTGGATCCCGAGGTCCAGGTACTCCTGGACGTTACAGGGATACAGCACCGGGATCATCGACGCCGAAAACAGATGGTCCGACTGGTGCGGCAACGTCGACGAATAGGCGCCGTGGTCGTCGCCCGCCACCAGCAGCACGCCGCCGTGCTTGGAAGTGCCGGCGTGGTTCATGTGTTTGAAGACGTCGCCGCAGCGGTCCACGCCCGGGCCTTTGCCGTACCACATGGCGAACACGCCGTCATACTTCGCTTCGCCGATCAGGTCGACCTGCTGCGAGCCCCAGACGGCGGTCGCCGCCAGGTCCTCGTTCACGCCCGGCACGAACTGCACGTGGTGCGCCTCCAAGTGCGGCTTGGCTTTCCACAGATTCTCATCGAGGCCGCCCAGCGGCGAGCCGCGGTAGCCGGAGATGAAGCCGGCCGTGTTCAAGCCTGCCGCCTGGTCGCGCACGCGCTGCATCATCGGCAGCCGCACCAACGCCTGGATGCCGGACAGGAAGATGTCGCCGTGGGTCGCTGTGTATTTGTCGTCGAGGCTGACGGTGGTCAGTCGGGCGCTGTCGTCTCTTGCGGACGTTGCAGGGCCGGGTGCCGTGGTATCTGGCATGGGAGGTCTCCGTTTTTGGTATCAGATCGCACCTGAACTTGGTCACGCCGGGTAGGCGCGCCAGGATCGGGCCAGGGCCGCATGGTGAGCGGAATTGGGCCTAGTATGGGCGCGAGTTGACGTATACGGAAATAGTGTTTGCCAATCGGGGCATAAGAAAAATTGATACCCCTCCAAAGCAAGCAACTTTAGGGGAGCGGGGTGGCGCCGGGCCAGGTGCCGGACTGGCAGAGTTGCACGCTGACCTGCTGCACCAGCCGGCTGATGGCGCTGGCGGCGTTGGTCAGGGGGATGTTTTTCGAGGCGCACAGCACCACCGTGCGCGAGATCGCCGGCTGCCGGATCGGATGGGCGCGCAGCGTGCCGCGCTGCAGCTCGTCCAGCACCGGCGCCGTCGGCAGCAAGGTGGCGCCCATGTCGGCCAGCAGCGCCGATTTAAGGATGGCGATGGAGTTGATTTCGATGACGTTCGATAGCTTGAGCCCGGCCGCGCGCACCATGCTTTCGATGCGCGGACGCACGCCGTGCTGCAGGCCCGGCAGGATCAGGGTGGTGCCCAGCGTCTGCTCCAGCGTGAGCGTTTCCTGGCCGAGCGCGAAGGCGGCGTCGGCGCGGCAGATGAAGCGCAACTCCTCCTCCACCAGCGGGGTGGTGGCGAATTGCGCCAGTTGGCCGTCGTCAAACAGCACGGCCAGGTTGACGCGGCCGGATTTGAGCTGTTCGCTCAGGTTGCCGGTCAGTTCCTCCGTCAATTGCAGCGTGATTTCCGGGTAGGTGGCGCGCGCGGCCGTCAGCAGCGGCAGCGCCAGCGCGCCCGAGATGCTGTGCGGCAGCCCGAGCGTGACGCCGCCGCTGGGCCGCTCCGCCGATTGCGTGACCGCCGAGCGGGCGTCGGCCACCTGCTTGAGGATGGCTTGTGCGTGTTCGTAGAAGATCTTGCCGGCGTCGGTGCTGAGCACGCCCTGCGCCGAGCGGTGCAGCAGTTGCACGCCCAGTTCCTCCTCGAGCTGGCGCAGCTGCTGCGTCAGCGCCGGTTGCGCCACGTGCAAGACCAGCGCCGCCCGCGATAGCGAGCCATGATCGACGATGGCGACAAAATAGCGAAGTTGGCGTAATTCCATAGTTGCGGCTCGGCGACTGACCCGGGATAGTCATGGACAAAACACATGGTAGCACTTGCAAATATGATCCTGACAGGAAACTATTTGTTATACTCAAATCAAAACTTCCTCCCTCCAGACTTTTCGCGGGTGCATGTATGTTAAAGAAAGTCGACTCATCCCAATTAAAAGTGGGCATGTATATACATGACCTGAGTTGCGACTGGATGACGCACCCGTTTGTCCGCAACCGGTTTTTGCTGACCAGCGAAGACGAAATCCGCAAGATCCTCCATGCGGGCATCCATGACGTTGTCATAGACAGCGCCAAGGGCCTGGACGTGGAGGATGCGCCGTCGCTGGCCGAGGCGCAAGCGGCGACCGAGCGCGAAATCGTGGAAATCGCCGCCAAGACGCCCGTCGTCACCCGCGTGTCGCTGGGCGACGAGATGCGGCGCGCGGTGCAGATCCGCCATCAGGCCTCGACCCTGGTGCGCGCCGTGATGCAGGACGCCCGTCTGGGCAAGGCGATCGAACTCGATCAGGTGGAGCCCGTGGTGCAGAACATCACCGAGTCCATCCTGCGCAATCCGGGCGCGCTGGTGGGCCTGTTGCGCATCAAAACCAAGGACGATTACACCTTTTTGCACTCCGTTAGCGTCTGTACGCTGCTGGTTGCGTTTTGCCGCTCGCGTAACATCGCCGCCGACGTGACCCATCAGGCCGGCCTGGGCGGTTTGTTGCACGATACCGGCAAGGCGCTGGTGCCCGATTCCATCCTCAACAAGCCGGGACCGCTGACCGACGAGGAGTTCGCCATCATCAAGCGCCATCCGCGCGACGGCTATGACATCCTGCGCAAAACCCCGGAGGTCGGTCCGATTCCGCTCGACATCACCTTGCACCACCACGAGCGGCGCGACGGCAGCGGCTACCCGGGCAAGCAGGCCAACGAACAGATCAGCGAACTGGCGCAAATGGCGGCCATCGTCGATGTCTACGACGCCATCACCGCCGATCGTTGTTATCACAAGGGCATGTCGGCGGCGGCGGCGCTGCGCAAGATCTATGAGTGGAGCAAGTTCCACTTCAACCCGCAGTACGCGCAGGAGTTCATGCGCTGCGTCGGCATTTATCCGGTGGGGACGATGGTGATGCTGGAATCGGGCCGGCTCGGTGTGGTGATCGAGCCACACGAAACCAATCTGCTGGCGCCCAAGGTCAATGTCTTTTTCAACACCAAGCAGAATCTGTATATCAAGCCGGAGACGGTCGATTTGTCGCGCGGACTGGGCTTCGGCGGCGGCGACAAGATCGTCGGCCACGAGTCGGCGGCCAAGTGGAATGTCGATCCGATGCGGTTTTTGACGCTGGCTTAGCGCCGAATTAGAAGAATTCGGCGGTATCGTTCGAAGCGGTCGTCTGCAGCAGGCCGCCGCTGAGCAGCTCGTCGTAATGGCACACCAGGTTGCGGCCGTGGCTCTTCGCGTAATACAGCGCCTGATCGGCGTGTCCCAGGATGATCACCGGCGCCTCCAGCGCGCTGATGCTGACAAAGCCCACGCTCACCGTCACCTTGCCCACCTGCGGGAAATCATGCGACGCCACGTTCAGGCGGAAGCGTTCGATGATCTTTTTGGCGTTGTCGAGCGTGGTCGAGCGCAGCAGCACGACGAATTCCTCGCCGCCGAAGCGGAACACGCGGTCTTGCGCGCGGAACGACGAGGTGAGCAGGTTGGCGATCAGGATCAGCACCTCATCGCCGTACAAATGGCCGAAACGGTCGTTAACGTGCTTGAAATGGTCGACATCGACCACCGCCAGCCATTGCTTTTCCTCGTCGCCGTGGTGGCGGCGCTCCGGCTCGCCGGGCAGGGTCACCGAGTCCTGCTCGATGCTGGCGGCCAGCATCTTGGAGAGCTGGTCGTCGAAGGTCTTGCGGTTGAGCAGGCCGGTGAGCGAGTCGCGCTCGCTGTAGTCGAGCAGGTTCTGGAAGTTGCGGTAGACGCTGACGATGCCGCCGATGATATGGATGGTGTCGCTGGTGTACGGCGTCGGGTTGACGATCTCCAGGCAGGTGTCGGCCTTGTCGCCCAGCCAGATCGGCAGCCACAAGGTATGCTCGCCGGCCTCGTTGGCGACGTCGGCGCCCGATTCGTGGTGGGCGATGCAGTGCGCCAGCGCCGGGAAGTTCTCGATCGGCTCGCCGGGGTTGTGCAGGTCGGTGGTATCGACCATGCAGGCCGGCTCGCCGGCGACGACGATGGCGCGCGGCCGCACGAATACCTTGCCCCGCACGGTGGCCAGGGTCAGCACGCGGGCCTGACTGGCGCGGGCAAGTTCCTGCACCGCCGAAATCACGGAGATGTCGAGCATCGTGTGATCTCGGTGGCCAGTCATGTCCACCATGTGTTTCAGTAGGGAATCCATTTTCTTCTCTGGAAAATTAACACACAACCTTACGGTCAGCCACGCTTTTGTTCACGCCTATCAAGCACGATTTCTCTGATAGTCAGGCGCACGGTAAAGAAGCAATACGGGGCCTTTCCAAAGAACAGCTAAGCAGGATAATAGCTTTTTGCAATCAAGGCAATTCTTGTGTGCGAAAAAAAATGTCCTCGAAGCTTGTTGCAACCATTTTCCGACAGCTCAGCCGACTCCCGGGCCGCTTTCATCTTACTAGCGGGCAACAGCCGCCGGTTTGACATAGGCCAGTGCGCGGTGCGCGGCGCGCCGCTTGTTTGATCAAAATGACCAAAATAGTTCCATACGGAAAACTTGCGTCAAGTCAATCCCTATAAAGCTGCTAGTCGTATAGTGGTCCCAATGGCGCGGAAACGGCGGTCTGCAGGCCGGCCGTCCGCATCAGAGGGGTTTTTTTCTTTAATCGACTCAACTAGGGAGTACATCATGAACTCACTTATCGCAGCAGCAAAGGCGTTTGCGTCGGACGAACAGGGGATCACGGCCATCGAGTATGGCCTGATCGCGGCGACCATGGTCGCCGCGGTCGTCGCCGCGTTCGCCTTCCTGACGCCGGTGCTGACGCAGGCGTTTAACAGCATTGCCGCCGAGATCACCGACGCAACGACTTAAACCGCTTGGCTTTCCAGTCGCCCCCCGGCTGGAAAGCCTTTTTTCGTCGAAAGCCCTCCCATGTTGAACGCCATCGAAGTCATTCTGATCTGCCTGGTCGCCCAGGCGGCGGTGACCGATTTGGCCATGCGCAAGATTCCCAACGTCCTCATATTAAGCGGTCTGCTGTTGGCGATGATACTGCATCTGCTCGGCGGACAGCAGTGGGCACCGGTATCGCAATGGCTGGCCGGCGTGTTGGCCGGCTTTTTTTTATTCCTCCCGTTGTACTTGCTGCGTGGCATGGCCGCCGGCGACGTCAAGCTGATGGCCATGGTCGGCGCCTTTGTCGGGCCGCAGGCGGCGCTGCAGATCGGCGTGCTGGCCTACCTGATCGGCGGCGTCATGGGGTTGCTGATGCTGTTCTTTAGCGGCCGCTGGCGCGAGAGCTGGCGCAATGTCGTGCTGATTTGCAAACCGCTGATGTGGCGTCTGCTTGGCCTGCCGCTGGCGCCCGTGCCGCTGGCCTCGATCCGCAGCGTCGGCGGGATTCCCTATGGCGTGGCCATCGCGCTGGGCACCGGCGGCTTTGTGGCGTGGGCGCATCGCTGAGCGGCACGCTTGGTCCGCATTTGCTGCGAATCAATGCCCGCCGGGCGCCGCTCGATAAACTTAATTCCTCAATGAAACAATTCAGTCCGCGGAGACCTCCATGCTCAGCCTCGATCCCTCACCCTATGCATCCACTGCGGAGACGGAGCCGGGCCACGCGCTGCCGCCGCAGCCCAAAACCTTGCGCGACACCGGCCTGCCGCAACAGCTGATTGTCGAGCTGATCGCCAAGGCCATCTACGTCGGCGGCAGGACCCATTTGCCGGTGCTCACCACCAAGATGCACCTGTCGATCAACGTGCTGCGCGAGGCGCTCGACTTCCTGGTCGCCGAGCACGTGGCCGAGGTGGCGTGGCGCGGCGAGTCCGACATCGACGTCCAGTACCAGTTGACGGCCGCCGGCAAGCAGCGCGCCAGCGGCTGGATGGAGCGCTGCCGCTACGTCGGCCCCGCGCCCGTCACGCTGGAGGCCTACCGCGCCATGGTCGAACGCCAGGCCGGCCAGGCGCCGCAGCTGTGCGCGGACGATCTGGCCGCCGAGTTCTCCGACGATTTTCTGCCGCCGTCGGTGCAGCAGATGCTCGGCGCGGCCATGTACTCGGGCCGCACCATGCTGCTGTATGGACCGTCGGGCGGCGGCAAGTCGACCCTGGCGCGGCGCCTCGGCGCGCTGCAGCAGGGATTGGTCGCCGTGCCGCACGCGCTGATGGTGGGGCAGGACATCATCCAGGTCTACGATCCGGCGCTGCACCGCGCGCCGCTGCCGCGCCAGGTGCGCCAGGCGCCCGAGCGGCGCAGCAGCGATCCGCGCTGGGTGCTGTGCCAGCGGCCAGTGGTGGCGCTCGACGGCGACTTGAGCGAGGACATGCTCGACCCGCAGCCGGACATGCCCAACGGCTGCTACCGGGCGCCCCCCCAGCTGATGGCCAACAACGGCCTGCTGATCGTCGATGACCTGGGCCGCCAGCGCATGTCGTCGACCGACTTGTTCAACCGTTTCTCGCAGGCGCAGGAGCTGCAGCGCAGCCAGTTGTCGCTGGCGGGCGGCTACCATTTCAGCGCGCCGTGCCGGATGCGCCTCCTGTTCGCCACCAGCCAGGCGCCGGACGCGCTGCTCGACGCCTCGGCGCTGCGCCGCGTCGGCTACAAGATCGCGGTCGGCGCGCTCAGCGCGGCCAACTACCGCACGCTGTTCCGCCAGCGCTGCCTGAGCGCCGGGGTGGTGTACGACGAGCCCTCGCTGCGCTATCTGATCGACGAACTGCACGCGGGCAGCGGCTTGCCGCTGCTTGCCAGCTGCCCGCAGGAGATCATCGGCCGCGTCGTCGATTTCGCCGGCTTCAACGGCGAGTCGCCGCGCCTGACCATCGCCACCATCGACCAGGCCTGGAGCAGCATGTTCGCCGGCGGCGGACAGCCGGCCGCCATCGCCACCATTGGCGGCGGCGACACCCTTGACCAACTGGCCCAACACATTCTATGAAAAACCGACGCGCACTGTGGATGATGGCGCTGGCCGTCATATTCGGACTGGGGGCCGTGCTGATGGCGTCGCGCTGGCTGCTGCGGCAGACGCCGACGACGGCCAACCGCATCGTGGTGGCCGCCGCCGATGTCAGCCTCGGTCAGCGGCTGACGCCGGAGATGATGAAATCGCTGGACTGGCCGGCCGACAACCTGCCGCGCGGCGCGCTGCATGATGCGTCCAAGCTGGTGGGCCGTGTGCTGAAAACCAGCGTGCTGCGCGACGAACCATTGAGCGAAGTAAAGCTGGCGCCGGCCGGTACGGTCGGCGGGCTGTCGGCGCTGATCACCGAAGGCAAGCGCGCCATCACGGTGCGCGTCAACGACGTGGTGGGCGTCGCCGGTTTCGCGTTGCCGGGCAATTTCGTCGATATCCTGGTCAATACGCAGTCGGCGGGTAACGGCAACGGCAACGAGAACGCGATCTCGAAGATCGTGCTGGAACGGATACTGGTGCTGGCCGTCGCCCAGGACGTGGGCCGCGACGAGACCAAGCCGCGCGTGGTCAACGCCGTCACCCTGGAAGTGACGCCGTCGCAGGCGGAGAACCTGGATCTGGCGCGCAGTGTCGGCACCTTGTCGCTGGTGCTGCGCAACCAGGTCGATCCGCGTCCAGGTGTCACGGACGGCGCCACCAAGTCCTCGTTGCTCGGCGTCGTCGCCAAGCCTGTCGAGCCGGCGCCCGAACCGGCGGTCGTGGCCAAGCCCCGCCCCCAGGTGGCGGCCGCCCCGCGCGCGCGCGCTTGCGTCGGCGTCATCGTCGGCACGCAGCGCACGCAGGAATGTCTGTGAGGACGCCATGAAAAAACCACTCCACACTTCGACCTTGCTGATCCTGGCGGCGGCAACGCTCCCGCTGCAGGCGGTGACGCCGGCCGCCCTGGAGCCGGCGAACGCGCCTGCTTCGGTGCCCGCGTCCGCGCCGAAAATCGCCGCCGCGAGCGCCGCCAGACCCGCCCCCGTGCCCCCGGTCGAAGCCAAGGGTTTGCGTTGCAGCGGCCAGGCCGCCGCGCCGGGCGGCATGACGCTACAGTTGGGGAAGTCGACGTTGATGCGCATGCCCGAGGCGGTGCAGGCGCGCAGCGTCGGCAATCCGGCCGTGCTGCAGACGATGCTGGTGGCGCCGGATACCTTGTATGTGGTCGGCGTCGATATCGGCACCAGTAATATGATCGTGCAGGGCCGCAGCGGCATGTGCAACGTGGTCGAAGTGGTGGTCGGCATCGATCCGTCGGCGCTGCAGGCCTCGATCGCCGCACTGATGCCGGAGGAGAAAAACATCCACATCAGCGCCGCCGGCGACACGTTGGTCATCAGCGGCATGGTCGACGACGCGCAGACCGCGGCGCGCGTGCTGGATCTGGCCGCGGCTTTCGTGCGGCGGCCGATACATCCTTTGCCGGCCGCCGCCTCGACCGGCGAGAAGGACGCGCCCGCGCCGTCCACCTCGGCCAAAGGCGCCAACGCGGCCGGCGGCGCGCGCATCGTCAATTTCCTCAACGTCAGCGCGCCGCAGCAGGTCATGCTGGAGGTGAAGATCGCCGAAGTCTCCAAGACGCTGCTCGACAAACTGGAGGCCGGGCTGCTGTTGAGCATCGGCGGCGGTGGCTGGCAAACCACGCTGGCGGCGAATTTCGTCAGCGGCACGCTCAAAGGGATGCTGGGCATGGGCCGTCCGGACGGCAACCACGTGGGCGTCGAGGCGGACCGGAAGGAAGGCATGGTACGCATCCTGGCCGAACCGACGGTGATGGCGATCAGCGGCCAGGAAGGCAGCTTCCTCGCCGGCGGCAAGATCTTCGTCCCGGTCGCGCAGGACAACAACAAGGTGACCCTGGAGGAGAAGGAGTTCGGCGTCGGCCTGCGCTTTACACCGACGGTGCTGGCCGGCGGCCGCATCAACCTGAGGGTGGCGCCGGAAGTGTCGGAGATATCGCGCGAGGGCATCGGCATCACCGCGGTCGGGTTCTCCGGCGGCGCCGTCCTGCCGCTGATCACGACGCGGCGCGCCTCCACCACGGTGGAACTGTTCGACGGCCAGAGCTTCGCCATCGGTGGCCTGATCAAGAACAACCGCACCACCAATATCCATGGCCTGCCGATACTGGGCGAGATACCGGTGCTCGGTGCGCTGTTCCGCAGCACCGACTTCCAGCAGGACCGCACCGAATTGCTGTTTGTGGTCACCCCGCATCTGGTGAAGCCGCTGCCGGCCGACTACAAGCTGCCGACCGATGGCGCCACGGCGCCAAGCCGCGCACGGCTTTTCCTCGGCGGGAAAATGGAAGGCGAGCCGCTGCCCGCGCCTTCGTCGACCACTGAAAAACGTTAGCCATCTCTTGGGAATCACTATGCGAATTTTATTCAGCATGCTGGCGGTATGCGCGTTGGCCGCCTGCGTCAATACGCCCCTGGGCAAGACCACGCCGCAATGGGACAGCCAGTTCGGCAGCAGCACCCGCACCGCGCTGGCGCAGCAGGTCATCGATCCGGAAGCGCGCCGCAACGCCGATCCGGTCGCCGGCATGAACGGCAGGGCCGCGCACGGCGCCTACGAACGTTATCAGCGCACCTTCAGCGGCACCGCCCCGCAGGCGCCGACGTTCATGATCAGCGGCGACGCCAAGTAAGGACCTACCATGAAAGCACTGATGATCAGCAGGGATAGCCTGCTACACGCGGAAATCGCCGCCCAGGGTTCGGCGCGCATGCCGGCGGTGCAGCTGGTGGCGTCGCGCAACGGCCTGCGCGACGCCGTCGAACGCCTGCTGCCGGAGTCGCCGGAGCTGGTGATCTTCGACGCCAGCGATGTCGAACCCGCCGAGGCCGACCTGGTCGAACGCCTGGGCAAGACCTACCCCTCGGCGTCGTTCATGCTGCTGACGCGCGAGCCGCAGCAGGATTTGCTGATCCGCGCGATGCGGGCCGGCATGCGCGAAGTGCTGCAGCTGCCGCTGGTGCACAAGGCATTCCACGAGTCGATGGACCGCATCGAGGTGGCGGCCGGCGTGAGCCAGATGCGCGACGGGAAGGTACTGGCCTTCATCTCCTGCAAGGGCGGCAGCGGCGCCACGTTCTTGTCGACCAATTTCGGCTACGCGCTGGCCGCGCTGGCCGACAAGAAGGTGCTGCTGATCGACCTGCACGGCCAGTTCGGCGACGCCACGTTGTACGTGTCGGACCAGAAGCCGGCGATGACGCTGTCCGACATTTGCGGCCAGATCAGCCGGATGGACGGTTCCTTCCTCGATTCCTGCCTGGTGCACGTGGCGTCGAACTTCGGCGTGCTGGCGGCCGCCGACGATCCCAACCACCTGGTCGATATGAAGCCCGAGCACATGGACACCATTTTGCGCGTGGCGCGCCAGCACTACGACTACATCGTGCTCGATGTCGGCCGCCAGATCGACGCCATCTCGCTGCGCGCGCTCGACCAGGCGGACGCCATCTATCCGGTGCTGCAACTGGCGCTGCCGGACATCCGCGACGGCCGCCGCCTGCTGGACATCTTCCGTTCGCTGGGCTATCCGAGCGACCGCACCCGCCTGATCGTCAACCGCTACGAAAAGGGCGGCAAGCTGCGGCTGATGGACCTGGAGCAGGCGCTGGGCGCGGAAGTGATGCACACGGTGCCCAACGATTACATGTCGGCCACGGACTCGGTCAACCAGGGCATACCGGTGCTGCAGCTGTCGCGCAGCAGCGCGGTGGCACGCAGCCTGGCCGACCTGGTGGAACTGGTGACGGCGCGCCGCGTTTCCGAAAGCAAGGGCCTGTTCGACCGACTGTTCGGACGCACCGACAACGATTGATTTCTGGAGCAGAAAATGAGCTTACGCGAGCGTTTGGCCAGTGGCGAGGACGGCCGGCAGGGCAGCAACGGTCCGCCCGGCCTGGCCGCCGCGGCCTATCAGGAACTGAAGAAAAGCATGCACCAGACGATCATGGACCGGATCGATCTGGAACGGCTGCAGCGGCTCACGCCGGAGCAGTTCAAGCACGAGCTGGCGCTGCTGGTCCAGCGCATCATCGAGGAGGAGCGCATCGTGCTGAACCAGCACGAGCGGCACAACCTGGTGCTCGACATCCAGCACGAGATGCTCGGCTTCGGCCCGCTGGAGCCGCTGCTGGCCGATCCCGGCGTGTCGGACATCCTGGTCAACACCCACGCCAAGGTGTATGTCGAGCGCTCCGGCCGGCTGGAGCTGACCAGCGTCACCTTCAACGACAACGCCCACCTGATGAAGATCATCGAGAAGATCGTCTCGCGCGTGGGCCGGCGGGTGGACGAATCGAGTCCGATGGTCGATGCCCGCCTGCCGGACGGCTCGCGCGTGAACGCCATCATCCCGCCGCTGGCGATCGATGGCCCCATCCTGTCGATCCGGCGCTTTTCCGTCAATCCGCTGACGATCGAAAACCTGCTCGACAACCGCAGCCTGACGCCGCCCATGGTGCAGGTGCTCAAGGCGCTGGGCCACGCCAAGATCAACATCCTGATCTCCGGCGGCACCGGCAGCGGCAAGACCACCATGCTCAACGTGCTGTCCGGCTTCATTCCCGCGTCCGAGCGCATCGTCACCATCGAGGACGCGGCCGAGCTGCAGATGCGCCAGCCGCACGTGGTCCGGCTGGAGACGCGCCCGCCCAACATCGAGGGCAAGGGCGAGGTCAATCAGCGCTCGCTGGTGCGCAACGCGCTGCGGATGCGCCCGGACCGCATCATCCTGGGCGAGGTGCGCGGCGCCGAGGCGCTCGACATGCTGCAGGCGATGAATACCGGCCACGAGGGCTCGCTCGCCACCGTGCACTCGAACACCCCGCGCGACGCCCTGGCGCGGCTGGAGAACATGGTCAGCATGGCCGGCGTCAACCTGACATCGCGCGCCACGCGCCAGCAGATTTGCGCCGCCGTGACGGTGGTGATGCAGGTCTCGCGCCTGACGGACGGCACGCGCAAACTGGTCAGCCTGCAGGAGGTGACCGGCATGGAGGGGGAGGTGATCGCCATGCACGAGATCTTCCGCTACGAGCAAAAGGGCGTGGACGCCAACGGCAAGGTGCAGGGCGCCTTTTCCGCCACGGGCGTGCGGCCGCGCTTTGCCGAGCGCCTGCGCATGTTCGGCGTGCCGGTGCCCGATTCGGTCTTCGATCCCGACCGGATCTACGAGTAGCCGCATGGACGCCATCTTCTCCTCCTTCGTGGTGCTGCTGTTCGCGGCCGTGATCCTGATGGTCGAGGGCGCGTGGCTATGGTGGTCCGGCGCCCACGGCAGCGGCGCGCGGCGCATCGCCAAACGCCTGCGGTTGATGGCCGAAAGGGGCGAGGGCGGCGTCGAACGGGTCGACATCCTCAAACGGCGCACCTACAGCCGCTCGCCGGCGCTGGAAAAGCAGCTGCGCCGCATCGCACGTCTGGGAGCGCTCGACAATCTGTTGCTGCAGGCCGGTGTCCAGTGGTCGGTGGCGCAATTTCTTGGCTGCTCGCTGGTGATGCTGGTGGTCGGCCTGGTGGCCGCGCGCGCGCTGGACATGCCGGTGCCGGCGGCGTGCGGCGTGGTGGCGTTGGCGATGGCGGTGCCGTGGATACTGTTGATGCGCACGCGGCGCGAGCGCCTGTCCAAGCTGGAGGAACAATTGCCGGAGGCGGCGGACTTTCTCGGCCGCGCTTTGCGCGCCGGCCATTCCTTCGCAAACGTCATGCAGATGGTGGGCGAGGAGATGCCGGAGCCGATCGCCGGCGAGTTCAAGTTCGCCTACGAGGAGATCAATTACGGCGTGCCGATGAACGAGGCGCTGCACAACCTGGCGGTGCGCGTGCCGCTGACCGACCTGCGCTACCTGGTCATCGCGGTGCTGATACAACGCGAGTCCGGCGGCAACCTGGCCGAGGTGCTGGGCAATATCAGCCGCCTGATACGCGCCCGTCTGAAGCTGCTGGGACAAGTGCGCGTGATGTCCGCCGAGGGCCGGATGTCGGCCTGGATATTGGGCATCCTGCCGCTCGCGGTGTTGCTGTTGATGTCGATATCGAATCCGGCCTACATCCGGGTTCTATGGACCGATCCAATCGGCGTTCGGCTGATGTGGTACTCGGGCGCGGTCGCCGTGGGCGGCATTTTCTGGATGCGCAAACTGATACGCATCCGGATATAAAAGGAGCACGGCATGGACGGACAGCACATACTCTTTCTGGCGATAGTGTTCATCGTCGTCGTCGGCATCGTGATGCTGGCGTTGAAAGTCTTTTCGCCGGTGCAGGTGCGCGAGCGTTTGACCGAGGTGGTCGAGCCGGAGCTCACCATGCCGGAGGTGACCGGCGGCTGGGTCGAGAAGGTGGCGCACGTGGCGCAGCCGTTTTCGCGCCTGTCGTTGCCGGAGGAGGGGTGGGAGCGCTCGCCATTGCGCACTCGTTTCATGAACGCCGGGTGGCGCAGCGCGTCGGCGCCGTCGTTGTACTTCGCCGCCAAGACCGTACTGGCACTGGGACTGCCCGGTATAACCGCGTTGCTGTCGATGACGATGCTGAGCGCCGTGCCGCAGAAGGGCTTCATGTTCCTGCTTCTGCTGTCGGCCAGCATCGGCTACTACCTGCCCAACTTTGTTTTGTCGCGCAGGGCGGCCGGCCGTTGCCGCGAGATCTTCGAGACCTTTCCCGATGCGCTGGACCTGCTGACGGTGTGCGTGGAGGCCGGCCTGAGCCTGGAGCGCGCGCTGGCCAAGGTGGCCGGCGAGATCCACATTAAGAGCGTGGCGCTGGCGCAGGAGTTGCAGCTGGTGCTGATGGAGATGCGGGCGGGCTTCAGCAAGGAGCGCGCGTTGCGCAACCTGGCCCTGCGCAGCGGTGTCGAAGATGTCGACACGCTGGTGGCGATGCTGATCCAGTCGGAGCGGTTCGGCACCAGCATGGGCGATTCGCTGCGCGTGCATTCGGATAATCTGCGCGGCAAGCGCAGCGTGCAGGCCGAGGAGGCGGCGGCGAAGATCGCGTTGAAGCTGCTGTTCCCGCTGATCTTCTGCATTTTCCCGACATTGATGCTGGTGTTGATCGGCCCTGCGGGAATACAGATTTATCGCTCGGTGTTGCCAGGCATGGCGCGTTGACAGGAGGTCCGCGATGAAAAAAACACTACTGGCGACAGCCGCCGGCTTGCTGCTGGTCGCATGCGGCGGCATGCGGAACCAGACACCGTCGATCGCGCCGCCACCCGCCGTGGCGCCGGGTGGTCCGGTCGTCACGGCACTGGAGCGTGCCTGCCTGTCCGATCCGATGGACGCGGCCAAATGGGAGGCGCTGGCGGCGGCGCTGGAAGCGGACGGCCAGCGCGAGCGGGCGTTCAGGATGTACGAGCAGGCGGCCACCTTGCGCGCGCACGATGTGCGGCGCGACTATGCGCTGCTGCGGGAGAAGGCCGCCGGGACGCAAGCGTCCGCGCCGGACCCGTTGGCGGCGATGCCGCGCACCGAGGTGCGGCAGCTCGGCGCGGCGCTGGTGGAGGTGCTGCGCATCGCGCCGGCGGCCACGGTGAAATCGACCGCGATGCCGGGAAAGGCGCCGGTTCCGGCAAAGCCGGCCGGTCCCACGGCGGCGGCACCGGCCTTGCCCGCGCCGGTGCGTCTGGAAATCAGCAACGGCAACGGCGTCAATGGCGCAGCCGCGCGGCTGGCGCGCTCGCTGCGCGTGGAAGGACTGAAAACCGTGCGGCTGACGAATATGAAGAGCTTCGATGTGCCGATCAGCCGCATCGAATACCAGCGGGAGCAGCAAGCGATGGCGGAATCGCTGTCGGAGCGTTTGGGCCTGCCACTGAAAGCGCAAAGCGGGAACTCGCCCAACGTCGATATGCGCATCGTCCTGGGACACGACGCCACCCTGGGCGGCCGCTTCAAATAAAAAAACCGTCCGGGTGGAGATCATCCTCCCGGACGGAAAAAAACACACCCATGTGTTTCCTGTTGCCGCCGGCGCGCAACGAGCGTTCCGGCGCATTCCTTACTGCCAGCTCACGCTGCCCAAGCCATTGGCGACGGACTTGCGATTGGTCGGGTTGCCGTACACGGTGGCCGAACCGAGACCTGTCAATTTGAGGTTGGCGGTACTCGTCGCATAGACCGACGCGCTGCCCAGGCCCGTCATGTTGACGTCGACCGCTTCGGCGCGCAGCTGCTGCGCATCCAGACTGCCGACGCCACCGAGGCTGGCGTTCAATTGCTTGGTCTGGCCGATCATCTCTATGCGGCCAGCACCGTTAAGATGCAGTTCGACGTTGTCGCTGCTGCCGGTGTTGACGGTCATGCCGCCCACCCCGCCCAGCTTCACGTCGACATTGCGGTATTGCGCGTTGACCTTCACCGCGCCTGCCCCTTCCAATGCCAGGCGCAGGTTGTCGCCGCTGAATCCCGTGACTTCGGTGGCGCCCACGCCACCCGATACCAGCGCGCGCAGATTCGGCAGGGTCAGTTCGGCGCGCAAATCCTTTTTGCCGCCGAAGTTGATGGTGTTGGTCTTGACGGTGCCGATGCGCAGCGTGTCGCCGGTCTGCTGCACCGTCACTTTTTTCAGCGCGTCCGGTTCGCCGTACAAGGTCAGCGAAGCCACGGCGCCCTGTTTGATCTTCAGGCTGATGACGCCATCGAGATCGACGTTGACGGCGCGCGCATCGACACTGCGGCTCTCGCTGATGACGTCCGCGGCCAGCGCGGCGCTGGCGCCGCTGCACAACACCGTGGCCAGCATCGCGGCCTTCAGATATTTTTTCATGATGCGCTCCATCTTCGTCGGTGGGGGTTACTGTGAAATCACAGTGCGGCTTTTTCGGCGGCGGTCAGGCGCTTGGCGGTGACCGTCACCACTGGCATGGCGCCGGTGTCGGCCTTGGCGATGACTGCCGCCGTTGGCGCGGCGGCCGGCGTGGCGGCGCGCGTTGCCGGCACTGCGGCGGTGGCGAAGGTGGTGGCGCTGGCGACGACGATGGCGGCGACGAAGATGGCTTCCATGTTTTTTGCGATGTTCATTTTGAGCTCCTTGGGGTTGAATAGTTCGTTGCGTTGAGTGAACTATAGACAAGGGCCATCCGGCCAGCCACCGGGATGTGACGAACTGCAAAAAGGAGGGGGCAGACTGCGATTTGGCGGCTTATACGCCGCGATCGGGCGGCGGGATCAGTGGTTGAGCCCTGCGCCGCACAGCAGGTCCTGGTGGCTGGCGTAGAGCTGCGTCAGCCAGGCGGAGACGGCCTTGAAGCGGGCGATCGACCCGGCGTCGCGATGGCTCAGCAGCCAGATGTCGCGCTGCACCTCCACGCCGGCGCCGATGCGCCGCAAGCCTTCCGGCTCGCCCATGATGCACGGCAGCAGCGCCATGCCGACCCCGGCGCGGCAGGCGCGCACCATCGTGCTCAGGCTGTTGACCTTGAGCACGCGGCGCGGCTGCGGCTCCATCGCCGCCAGCCACTGCATTTCACCGGTGCCGGCCAGCGTGTCGTCGTAGGCGATCCACGGCTGGGTGCCCCAGCAGGCGCGCGGCGTGCCGGCGTAGCGGGGGTGGCCATAGACGGCGAAGCCGAGATCGCCCAGCTTGCGCATCACCAGCGCCGCGTCCTCGCCCGGCTTGCCCATGCGCAGGGCGAAGTCGGCCTCGCGGCGCGTGAACGACAGGTTCTGGTTTTCCGCCTGCAAGGTCAGTTGCAGGTGCGGATGCTGCGCGTGCAGTTCGGGCACGTGGTCCAGCAGCCAGTAGTCGAACAGGAAATCGATCGAGGTGATGTTGACCGGTCCGGCGGTGGCGTCCGCCTCCTGCGACGACGCTTGCAGCATGCTCTCTACATTGCCGTAGACGGTCTCGCCGTGCGCGACGAAGACCCGGCCGGCGTCGGTCAGCTGGTAGCCGGTGTTGTCGCGGATGAACAGGCGCAGTTTCAGCGCTTTCTCGGCGGCGGCGATGCGGCGGCTGATGGTCGACGCGTCCACGCCCAACTGGCGCCCGGTGGCGCTCATGCTGCCGCTGCGGGCCAGCGCCAGGATCAGCGGAATATCGTTCCAGTCGAAGTCGTTACTGCTTGGCATTTTTGTCGGCGTAGGGGATGAAGTGGGGGCTGTGCATTTCTGCAAAGTGGGCTTGCATGGCTGTCTGTTCCACAAACGCGGTGACGGGCCTAAGATTCAACCCATCGCAAGGCCAAACTTGCAAAGAATCGTAGCACAGACCCTTATATCCAAACATCAACTAAAAGGAAGACCATCATGAATAACGCCGCTCAAGACACCACCGTCAACCTCTCCCGCCGCACCGCCCTGTTCAGCAGCGCCGGCGCCGCCGCAGCAGCCGTCGCGGCAGTCGCCGTGCCCTTGGCGACGATCGGCGGCGCCGCCGAAGCCGCCCCGGTCGTCAAGGGCGGTCCGGTCGCCCACTCGGTCAGCACCATCACCACCCGCGACGGCGTCGAGATCTACTACAAGGACTGGGGTCCGCGCACCGGCCAACCGGTCGTGCTCAGCCACGGCTGGCCGCTGAACGCCGACAGCTGGGAATCGGCCGCCTTCCACCTGGCCAACAACGGTTTCCGCGTCATCACCCACGACCGCCGGGGCCACGGTCGCTCGAGCCAGCCTTGGGACGGCAACGACATGGACCACTACGCCGACGACCTGGCGCAGCTGATCGAAAAGCTGGACCTGAAAAACATCATCCTGGCCGGCTTCTCGACCGGCGGCGGCGAG
>Ga0105244_10001060_pt1 | contig 22991 bp, 22 predicted proteins | sample KBSM44metaG_FD_80423 | JGI IMG/M metagenome (GOLD analysis project Ga0105244, IMG submission 80423) | Miscanthus rhizosphere microbial communities from Kellogg Biological Station, Michigan, USA - KBS M4-4 metaG | ecosystem: Host-associated > Plants > Roots > Rhizosphere > Soil | place... | reverse complement strand
TGTAGCGCCCGAGGATGGTCTTGTTGAGCACGAGGCTCGCGGCCATTGCTATCAGGAACAGGATCAGCACCGCATTCGGGATCGGCAGCGCCGGAATGAAGTAGCCGATGAGCGAATCCTGCGAGATCGCCGGGAAGTCCGGCGTGTCGTTGAAGTAGATCGGCTTGGTGCCCGAGATCACGAGCGACAGGCCCTTGAGCAGCATCATCATGCCCAGCGTCGCGATGAAGGGCGGGATCTTGAGCTTGGCGATCAGCACACCCGAGACGAAGCCGGCCAGCGCACCGAAGAAGATCGCGGCCGCGATGCCGAGCGCGAGCGGCATGCCCATGTAGGTGAGCACCACGCCGGCCATGACGGCGCAGAAGGTCATCAGCGTGCCCACCGAGAGGTCGATGCCCGCGGCGATGATGACGAAGGTGCAGGCGATGGCGAGCACGCCGTTCACGGCGGTCGACTGCAGGATGCTCACGAGGTTGTCGGTCTGCAGGAACTGCGGCGACGCGAAGCTGAAGAACACCATCAGCGCAATGAGGCTGGCAAAGGCCAGCAGCTTCTGGCGCGTGGCGGGCCGAAAGAGCCGCGCCTTCAGCGAGAAGCCCGGTGCATCGGTGGTCGTCGCGGCGGTGGTGGCGGTGGGGGTCGTCAAGGGGTTGTCTCCAGTCGTCATGCGGTGGCGGCAGCTGCGCGCCGGGTGGCGAGCTGCATGATCTTTTCCTGCGAGGCTTCGCGCCCCCCGAGTTCGCCGGTGATGCGGCCTTCGCACATCACGAGCACGCGGTGGCTCACGCGCAGGATCTCGGGCAACTCCGAAGAGATGATCACGATGGCCTTGCCCTGCGCGGCCAGTTCGTTGAGCAGGCGGTAGATCTCGGCCTTGGCGCCCACGTCGATGCCGCGCGTGGGCTCGTCGAAGAACAGCACGCTGCAGTCGCGCAGCAGCCACTTGGCAATCACGATCTTCTGCTGGTTGCCGCCCGACAGCAGCCGTACCTGCTGGCGCACCGAGGGGGTCTTGATGCTGAGCTGCTTCACGTAGCGCTCGCCGGCCGCCTCGATGGCGCGCTGGTCGATGAACAGGCCCATCGACAAGAACTTCTTCATGCTCGGCAGCGCGATGTTGGTCTCGACGTCCATGCCGGTGGCCAGCCCGAAATGCTTGCGGTCTTCCGACAGGTAGCCGATGCCGCAGGCCACCGCGTCTTCGGGCGATTTGATGTGCACCTTCCTGCCGTGCACGAACACCTCGCCCGCGTCGATGCGGTCGGCGCCGAACACGGCGCGCGCGAGTTCGGTGCGGCCCGCGCCCATGAGGCCCGCGAAGCCGAGGATCTCGCCGCGGCGCAGCACGAAGCTCGCGTTGCGCACCATCGTGCCGCGCGTGATGCCGCGCGCCTCGAGCACGATCTCGTTGCCCGTGGTGTCGGGAAAGTCGTTCTCCACCTCGGTGAGCTGGCGGCCCACCATCATCGCGATGAGCGAGTCCATCGGCGTTGCCGCCATCGGCACGGTGGCGATGTACTGGCCGTCGCGCATCACGGTCACCCGGTCGGCGATGCGCTTGAGCTCGTCCATCTTGTGCGAGATGTAGACGATGGCCACGCCCTGGGATTTGAGCTGGCCGATGATGCGGAACAGGTCGGCCACCTCCTGGTTGTTCAGCGCGGCGGTGGGCTCGTCCATGATGAGCACGCGCGAGTCGAAGGACAGCGCCTTGGCGATCTCCACCATCTGCTGCCTGGCCACGGTGAGCTCGCCGACGGGCGTGCGCGGGTCCAGGCGCAGGTTCATGCGCTCGAAGATGCGCTGCGTCTCGGCGCACATCGCTTCCTCGTCGATGAAGAGGCCCAGGCGCCCCCGCGGCTCGCGGCCGATGAAGATGTTCTGCGCGGCGCTCAGGTGGTTCATCAGGTTGAGCTCCTGATGGATGATGCCGATGCCCAGCGCCTGGGCCGCGCGCGGGCTCGAGATGTCCACGGGCTGGCCGTCGAGCAGTACCTCGCCCGAGTCCTTGCGGTAGACGCCCGCCAGCACCTTCATCAACGTGGACTTGCCCGCGCCGTTCTCGCCCATGAGTGCATGCACCTCGCCGGGCAGCAGGTCGAACTGCGCCTTGTCGAGCGCGCGCACGCCGGCGAAGGACTTGCTCAGGTCGCGCAGGACGACGATGGGTTGCGTCATGGGATTTCCCGATGCAATGGCAGGTTGTAGAAGCGCTGTGCGGTACCGTGCCACACGTGGGCCTGCTCGCCGGTCGCGAGGCCGCCGATGCAGGCCTCGCTGAGGGCGATCCAGCCCGCGTAGTCGCCGGCCAGCGTGAGCACTGGCCAGTCGCTGCCCCACATGAGGCGATCGGGGCCGAAGCATTCGAGCAGGTGCTCCCACAGCGGCCGCACGGCGTAGGTGACGACATCCGCATCGCGGTGCATGGAGGGCGGCGCCTCGGTCCAGAGGCCCGAGAACTTGCAGCAGACCTGCGGCAGCGCCGCGATCTCGCGCATTTGACGGCGCCACGCAGCGACGGCTTCGCCATCGGCGCTGCCCACGGGCGGCTTGGCCGCATGGTCGATCACCACCGGCAGTTGCGGCCATTCGCGCAGGAACTGCAGCAGCGGCGCCAAGTGCCGCGGCGTCACGAGCGCATCGAAGCGCAGCCCCAGGCGCACCATGGCCCGCAGCACATCGGGGTGCGGCGCGTGCGCGATCCAGTCGTCTTGGGGCAGGTCTTGCAGCATCGGCCGCACGCCCTTGAATTTCGGATGGCGCGCCATGCGCTCCAGCGAGGCGACGGACTCGGCCCGGCTCAGGTCGACCCAGCCGACCACGCCGCCAACCACGTCGTGCGCAGTAGCCAGTTCGAGCATGAAATCCGTTTCGGCTTCCGAGTCGGCCGCCTGCACCAGCACGGTCCGCCCGATGCCATGTGCTTGCAGCAGCGGCACGAGATGCTCGGGCAGGAAGTCGCGCACCAGCGGCGCCAGGGCGGGCACGTCCGCACGCAGCCACGCGTAGTCGCCGCGCGCGGGCCGCCAGAAATGCTGATGCGAGTCGATGCGCTGAATCATGTGGGTCGCGGGGCAGCGGGAGTCCTGCCGAAGTCTTGCCTCTTAGTCCATTCGTGAACATAGTATTTACAGACGAACTTTTGACGTCAAGCCCACTTGATGAGTGCTTACCCGTAGAACCAAACTTGCAAAAAGATGGGTCTGCTGTTGAAATTCATACGTGAACAAATCTATCCATCCAGACATCTTGAGCAAGCCGACCGAAGACCAGGACCGCTACCGCGCACCCGCGCTCGACAAGGGCCTGGACATCCTCGAACTGCTGGCGGACCAACCCGAGGGCCTGACGCGCGGCGAGATCGTGAAAGCGCTGGACCGTGGCCCGAGCGAGATCTACCGCATGCTCGAACGGCTGGTGGCGCGCCAGTACGTGCTGCGCTCGCTCGCCGGCGACCGCTACAGCCTGAGCCTGAAGATGTTCGACCTGGCGCACCGCTACCCGCCGAACCACCGGCTGGTCACGCAGGCGCTGCCGGTGATGGACCGCTACGTGAAGGAAGCCGAGCAGTCCTGCCACCTCGGCGTGTACGACCGGGGCAACGTCCAGATCGTGGCGCAGGTCAACAGCCCGGCGGCGAGCAGCATGACGGTGCGGCCCGGCACGCGCGTGAACCTGCTCGACACCGGCTCGGGCCAGGTGCTGCTGGCCTGCGAATCGGACGAGCGGCGCCGGCAGATGGTGGCCGAGCACGTGGCGCTCGACGGCGAGGTGCAGATCCCGCCCGACGAGCTGGAGCACATGCTCGAGGCCGTGCGCGCCACGGGCTACCGGCAGCGCGAGAGCCTGCAGTACTTCGGCGTGATCGACATCTCGTGCCCCATCTTCGGCCCGCACGGGCATGCGCTGGCGGTGCTCACCACGCCGTACATCCGGCGCATCGACCGCCATGCGATCCCGTCGCTGGACCGCGCGCGCGAGCTGATGCTGCAGGCGGCGCGCGACCTGTCGTTGATGGCGAACGCGGCCTGATTACTTCGGGGCCTTCTTCCTTCGCCCGCCGATGGCCCCGGACGCCGCAGCCTCGAGGATGCGGCGAAAGGTCGGGCATTCCATGTGGCTGGGCGCGCGGCACACAGCGGCGTGCCGCAGGCCGTCGCGCATGGCGCTCAGGCTGCGGATCGTGCGGTCGAGTTCGTCCGCCTTGGCCGTGAGCATCACCCGGTCGATGCGCGGCTGCCCGTCGGGCCCGAACATGCGCGCGATCTCGTCCAGCGAAAAGCCGGCGGCACGCCCCAGCGCGATCAGCGCGAGCCGCTCCAGCACGCCGGGATCGAACAGGCGGCGCAGGCCTTGCCTGCCCGTGGAGGCGACGAGGCCTTTTTCGTCGTAGTAGCGCAGCGTGGAGGCGGGCACGCCGGAGCGTTGCGCGACCTCGCCGATATCCAGATGCTTCATCACCCTCTTGACCTCAAGTCGACTTGAACTTGCATAGTGCGGTTTCCGCCTCCCGAAGGCAAGCACAAGGAAACGACCATGGAAGCCACACAACAGCCCGGCGACGAACAGGCCAGGCTCTGGAACGGCCTGGCCGGGCGCGCCTGGGTCGACGCGCAGGCCACGCTCGATCACCTGTTCCAGCCGCTCGAAGACCTGCTCGTCGAAGCAGTGTCCACCAACCCCGCGAGCCGTGTGCTCGACGTTGGCTGCGGCACGGGCAGCACCACGCTCGCCGTCGCGCGGCGGCAGGGCAGCGAAGGCGGCTGTGTCGGCATCGACATCTCGGAGCCGATGATCGCCGCCGCCCGGATCCGCGCCGAACGCGAAGGCACGCCGGCACGCTTCGTCTGCGCCAATGCGCAGACCCACGCGTTGGAGCCCGCGAGCTTCGACCGCATCATGTCGCGTTTCGGCGTCATGTTCTTCGACGAGCCCGTGCAGGCCTTCGCGAACCTGCTGCGGGCCGCGAGAGAAGGCGCCGAACTGCGGTTCATCGCCTGGCGCAGTGCGGCGGAGAACCCGTTCATGACGACCGCGGAGCGCGCCGCCGCACCACTGCTGCCGAACCTCCCTGCCCGCCGGCCGGACGCGCCAGGCCAGTTCGCCTTCGCGGACAGGCAGCGGGTCCATGCGATCCTCGAAGAGAGCGGCTGGGCCGGCATCGACATCCAGCCCATCGACGTGCCCTGCACGATGCCCGGGACGGCGCTGCCCGGCTACCTGAGCCGGCTCGGTCCCGTCGGCCTTGCCCTTCAGCAGGCTGACGAGCGCACGCGCGTGCAGGTCATCGACACGGTGCGCGCCGCCTTCGAGCCCTACGTGCACGGCGATGAGGTCCGCTTGACTGCGGCCTGCTGGATGGTCGTTGCGCGCGGGGCGAACGCCCATGTCTGAGGCTCAGGCGAACAGCTTCCCGTTGAGCGCAATCCGCACGGTCTTCACCGTGAGAACCGCCAGCGCCAGGTTGAGCGCGACCAGCAGCGCCATGGCAATCACCCAGAGCGGCTCGCTCGCGCGCGACCCGGCGTACTTCAGCGCGGCATTGGCGAGCGCGGCCAACGGGAAGCCGATCGCCCACCAGCTCGGCGAGAACGTGGCGCCGCGGCGGAACACCTTCGGCGCGACCACCGCGAACATGAAAAGGCCGAAGTAGAAGAGCAGCGAGGCAAAGCGGTCGATCTCGCCGACGATGTTGGTGTACGCGAGAAAGCCCACCGCAAAGGGCGCCACCAGGATCATCAGCGACGGCTCCATGGCGGGAGCGAGCGGGTCGCGATGCACCAGCCGGCCGACGATCATCGTGAAGAGCACGAGCGCCAGCACCGCGCCGACCGCGCCGGCGGCCAGATTGAGTTCGGGCGCCCATGCCATCGGCATGTGCGCGCCGGTGACGGGAATGTCGAGCGTGGCCACGCCCGGGATGATCCAGGCCGGCACGGCGAGCGAGGCATCCACCTGCCCCTTCAGCAGCCTCGACAGGCCGACGAAGCTCAGTACCAGGGTCGCGAGCAGCCCCACGGTCCACGCGAGGTGCGCCAGGGGCGCGCTGTACGGCGCCACGACGGCCGACAGCAGCAGGATGGAAATCGCGATGGTGCCGAAGAAGTTGCCCGCCACGGGGTGATGGAATTCCGCGTGCACCGCCTGCGGGTGCCTCACGAGCTTTGCCAGGTAGCCCATCGAGATGAGCACGAAGACGCCCAGCGCGAACGCCCCGACGGCCTCGCCGACGATGGCCGGCGCACCCAGGCTGTCGTGCGCGAGCCGCCATGCGAGGGCCAGTCCGGTAAGGCCCATCACCGAGGCGAACAGGTTGACCGGGAGATTGCGCACGGAGGCTTGCGCGCGAGGCGCGATCGACGCAATGGCCGGTGAAGAAGGATTCAGAGCTTGGTTTTGCATGTCGGATGCCCTTGTCTGGATTTGCATTAGTTTGTATTTTCCGCCAGACTCCCACCGTCGTTTTTGCCAACTCACGGCGTTTTCCGCCAATCCCGGGGCCTTGTCTGCCATGCGCGTCGCCATCCTCGCTTTCCCCCGTTTCCAGCTGCTCGACGTGGCCGGGCCCGCCGACGTCTTCGCCGAGGCATCGCAGCAGCTCGGCAAACCGCGCGCCTACCAGGTCCAGGTGATCGGCACCGGGGAAGGCATGCTCAAGAGCAGCGGCGGATTGCGGCTGGGTGTCGATTCCACGGTGGCCACGCATTGCGGCGCCATCGACACCCTGCTCGTTGCGGGCAGCCCCCGCGTGAAAGACATGGCGACCGACATGCAACTGCAGGATTGGCTCAGGCGTCAGGCCCGCACCGTGCGGCGTTATGGCTCGGTGTGCAGCGGCGCCTTCGTGCTGGCCGCCAGCGGCCTGCTCGACGGCAAGCGCGTGGCAACCCACTGGAAGCTCGCTGGCCGCCTCGCGTCGGACTACCCGCTAGCGAGCGTCGAGGCGGACGCGATCTACGTGAGGGACGGCCAGCTCTTCACCTCCGCCGGGGTCACGGCCGGCATGGACCTCGCGCTGGCCATGGTGGAGGAAGACCATGGCCGCGACCTCGCGCTGAGCGTGGCGCGCCAGCTGGTGATGTTCCTCAAGCGGCCCGGCGGCCAGAGCCAGTTCAGCGCCCACCTGGCGGCACAGACCTCGGAGCGCTCCAGCATGCGCGAGGTGCAGGACCACGTGCTCGCGAACCTCAAGGACGACCTGTCCGTGCCGGCCCTCGCCTTGCGCGCCGGCATGAGCGAGCGGAACTTCGCGCGCATCTTCCGCGGCGAAACCGGAACCACGCCGGCGGAGTTTGTCGAGAATGCGAGGATCGACGCCGCCCGCCGCCTGGCCGAGGAGTCAGACCTGCCGGCCAAGCGGCTGGCCGATGCGGTGGGCTATGCGAACGTGGACGGCTTCAGGCGCGCGTTCGGCCGCCGCCTGGGCGTGAGCCTCGTGGAATACCGCAGGCGCTTCGCCAGCTGACGACGAGCAGGCGAACCGCGACTCGCGCTCCGGCATTACTTTTCGGCGACCCAGAGCCGCGGATAGTCGCGCACGAAGCTGTCTTGCGTCACGCCCAGCGTCGCCGCATAGTCGAAGCGCTTCGCCTCGTAGGCATATTCGGTGTCGCTGCGCCGCTCGTAGCGCTGCATCAGCTCGCTCAGCACGCCGCCGCCGTCGAGGTCGACCCAGGCCGCCGGCGCATCGGCGCCCTCGCCCTTCGCCAGGTTGAGCCGGCGCAGCTGCAGCAGGTTGGTGGCGGGCGTGAAGCCCAGGTCGAGGTCGACGCAGTGCGACAGGTCGGGCACCGCCTCGTCGTTGAGCTTCCAGTGGCCGCGCGCATCACGGGCGATCGACAGGTCGACGGCCGAATCACCGAGCCAGCCGCGCACCGTGCCCCATTGGGTGTGCCAGTGCAGGTCGCATCGCACGCGGTAGTGCAGCTGGCCGTTGCGGCCGTCTTCCAGCCGGAACACGGCCGCACCATCGAGTTGCCAGGCCGAAGCATTGCGTTCGAGGCGGCAGGCGTCGTGGCCGGGTACATCGAGCCTGCGCCAGAGGATGGAGGCGACGGTTTGCATGGCGCGGATGATGGCACCGGCATGCTCCACCACGCAAGCCATGACCCGCGGCGCCCACAGGTGGAAGTCAGGTTCGGGGAACAGGATCGCCACGCATGACGCCACCGGCCGAAACACCAGAGACCCGCCCCGCGCCACCGGTGCCGCGCGGGCTCGACTGGGTCGACCGCGCGGCGATGCCCTTCGCCATCGCCATCGCGCTGCTGCTGTTCGCGCAATGGCCGCTGCGCGACCTTGCCGGCTCGGGCAACGGACCGACGCAGGCCAACGACCTCGCGCAGTGGCTGTTCGCGCTGTACGTGGCCGTGGCGCTGCGGCATGCCGGGCGCCGCGGCGCGCATCTGGTGGCGCGGCCCGACCTGGCCGCCGACACCGCCGGGCCCTATGCGCGGCTGCGCCGCATCGGCGCGGCGCTGTGCGTGCTGCCGTGGGCACTGTTCCTGATCGCGACGGGCACCGTGCCGGTGCTGCGCGCGGTGGCCGCGTTCGAACTGTTCCCCGACACCTTCAACCCCGGCTATTTCATGATCAAGGTGGCGCTGCTGCTGCTCGCGGTGCTGCTGACGGTGCAAAGCGTGCTCGACCTCTGGCACGAACGTCGACTGCCCGGGCAATAGATGGCCTGGCTCGGACTCGCCCTGCTCGCGCTGGCCCTGGCGCTGATGATGACCACCGGCTGGCCGACCTATGCCGTGCTGCTCGGCGTGTGCACGCTGGGCGCAGCGGCCGGGCTGGCGTTGGGCGCGTTCGATGTCGCGTTGCTGCAGAACCTGCCGTGGCGCATCGTCGGCCTGCTGGAGCACGATCTGCTGCAGGCGCTGGCGCTCTATGCGCTGGTGGGCGCGCTGCTCAACCGGCTGGCGCTGGCCGAGCATCTGTACAACGGCCTGCGCAAGGCGCTGGCCTTCGTCGCGCCACGCGCGGCACCCGAACTGGCCGGCATGGTGCTGGGCCTGATGCTCGCGCCGATGAACGGCTCGGTCGGCGCCAGCCTGCTGATGCTCGCGCGCACCGCCGGCAAGGGCTGGGCACGCGAAGGCCTGCCCGCGGCACGGCGCACCGCGCTCGTGGCCGTGACCAGCACGCTGGGCGTGATCGTGCCGCCCTCGCTGGTGTTGCTGCTGCTCGGCGACGCGATGCTGCGCGCCCACACCGAGGGCGTGAACATGGCGCGCGCGCTGGCGCTGCCCACGGCTGCCGCCGGCGCAGCCAACCGCATCGTCAACACGCAGGACATCCTGCAGGCGGCGCTGGTGCCGGCGGCGGCGTTGCTGCTCGGCTGGCTTGCGGTCGCGTGGTTCGGCGCACGGCGCAAGCCCCGGCCCGCGGCGCCGCGCGAGCCGATGGATTGGCGCGAAGGCTGGACGCTGCTGCTCGTGCCCCTGCTGATCGGCGCGCTGCTCGTGCTGGTCACGCTGGGCAAGGTGCGCGCGGTCGAGGGCGCGGCCGCCGCCTGCGTGCTGCTGCTCGGCTGGGGTGTGGTGTCGCGCCAGCTCACGCGACCGGTGCTGTGGCAGGTGCTCGACGACGCCATGGCGCTCACCGGCGCGCTGTATGCGCTGCTGGCGGCGGCCACCAGCTTCTCGCTGCTGCTGCGCGGCTTCGGCACCGACGGGCTGATCGCGCGGCTCATGCTGGCGCTGCAGGGGCATCCCATGGCCGGGCTCCTGGTGGTGCTTGCCGTGCTGCTGGCATGCGCCTTCGTGCTCGACGCCTTCGAGCTGATCTTCCTGATCGTGCCCATCGTGATGCCGCCGGTGCTCGCGCAGCTCGACGACGCGGCGTGGATCGCCACGCTCACCCTGCTGGTGCTGCAGGCCGGCTTCCTGCTGCCGCCTTTCGGCTATGCGCTGGTGCTGGCGCGCGGGCAGGCTGCGCCGCGCCCGCCAGTGGCCGCGGTGGCACGGGCGCTGGCGCCCTACCTGGCGGTGCTGGCCACCGTGACCGCGCTGGTGATGGCGCTGCCGGCCACCACGCGCTGGCTGCGCACCTCGCCCACCGCGCTCGCGCCGGCCGAGCCGATGAACGACGAAGCAGTGGACCGCCTGATGCGCGAGATGGCACCGCCCGACGCCGGCGACAGCACCGCGCCACCCGAGGAGAGATAGCACTCGCGGTGTGCCGCACAACGCGCGGCACACGACCTTCGACGCGGGCTAACATCGTCCGCTCGACCATTCAGAGGAGCGCGCAAGTGGAACCCTGGTTCGCCGATGCCAAGCCGATCAACTCGCTGGAGCCCGAGATCGCATTTCATTTGTGGGACGCGTTCAACGCTGCGCCGTACCAGCGGCCCGAGCCGCTCGCATTGCCGGAATTCCAGCGCGCCGAGCGCTTGCGGGTGCGCACCTCGGAGGCCATCGGGCACGAGGCGGAGCTTGCCGCGTACTACGGCCAGGTGGCCGCGCTGGCCCGGCAGCACGCATTGAAACTCCACCAGGTGCGCCAGTATTTCTGGATGGACCTGCGGCTCGACAACGAGGAGGCGGACGTGCACCTGTCCTTCCCCTGGTACGACACCTTCTCTTCCATGGACCACTTCCTCGTCGCCGTGGCCGGGCACGACGAGGGCAATATCTACGACGACCAGGACCAGGGCTGGGCGGTGGAGGTCTGGGCTCGCAACGGCACGCTCTACATCCGCGAAAGCGACCCCGATTCCGAAGAACCCGGCCAGGCCGTTGCGCTGCCCAGGGCCGGCCTGCAGGCCCGCATTGCCCCGCTGCGCGAGCGCACCGCGAAGCTCGTGGCCCGTCTTGCAAGCGAGCTCGGCGCCGACGTGTGGACGACGGGCGAAGCCCCTTCTTTCCCGTAGGCCTGCTGCGCCGCGCCGCGGCGCTCAGATCGGATAGGCCGTGAGGATGTAGAACGGCTTGCCGTTGTAGCTTTCCATCTTGAGGATGATCCGCACGCCGGAGAGGTCATTGACGGCCGTGCTGCCGAACTGCACGCCGCGCCCCACCACGTAGCTCAGCACGTGCTCCAGCTCCGGCGACTTGCTGCCCGCGGCCGCCCCGCGCGACCACGCGCGCACCGCGGCGGCGTTGACACGCAGCGTCTCGGTGATCGCGCGCTCCGCGGTGGCAAGGTCGCCAAAGGTGGACACGGCCCTGGGACCCGGCCGGGTGGCGGTTCGCACCCTGGCCAGCAATTGGGCGTCGGTCTGCCCGACATGCCGCGCCATGGTGTGGCCGCCCAGCCTCGATCCCGCTGCGGCCTCGTGCTCGGCCAGTCGGATGCGGCCGCCGCGCATCACGGCGACGATGCGTGCGGCTCCCAGCGCCGATGCCACGACCAGCGGCACCGCCACATCCACCGCAAGCCCGATGCCATCGGCCGTGTCGCGCGAAGCGCCCAGCGCCTCGGCCGCCGAGCTGGCGGTCACGGCGGTGGCCGTGCGCTGCGGCGTGCCGGTCCAGATCTGGCGGCCCGACGTCGCCATGGTGTCGAAGCTGTGCACGCCCAGCACCACGCAGCCGGCCTTGGTCACCATCGTGGGTTCGGGTGCGACGCAGAGCACGCCGGCGCCGACCAGTTCCACGACACCGCCCACCAGCCCCACGGTGCCCCAGAGCCGGTTGCTCCAGCTCGCGGATTCGGGCACGTCCTGCCCGTTCAGCACCGCGGCCATCTGCACCGGCGTCAGCGCGATGCTCAAGCCTTCGACTTCGTCATCCATGCCATTTCCCTTTCCCATGCCATCGGAGGGTCCATCCGCAATCGGCCGCATTCTTGCACGCAGTCGCCCGGCAGGCGAACACCGCCGGAGCGCGAGACAATCGTCAACGTGAGTTCCGAGCCCCCGACATCCCCTCCGATGCGCCGCATCGCCCACCTCGACATGGACGCCTTCTACGCGTCCGTCGAGTTGCTGCGCTATCCGCAGCTCAAGGGCCTGCCGGTGGTGATCGGCGGCGGCAGGCGGCGCGTGGACGAGGCCATCCGCGACCTGCCCGAGGGCGGCACGCTGGCCGACATTCCGGTCGCGGCCTTTCCGCTGCTGAAGGACTACACGGGCCGCGGCGTGATCACCACCGCCACCTATCCCGCGCGGCAGTTCGGCATCGGCTCGGCGATGGGGCTCATGAAGGCCGCCAAGCTGTGCCCGCAGGCCATCATCCTGCCGGTGGACTTCGACGAGTACCGGCGCTATTCGCGCGCCTTCAAGAACATCATCCTGGAGGTCGCCCCGCTCATGGAAGACCGCGGGGTGGACGAGGTGTACATCGACTTCACCGACGTGCCCGGCGGCCAGCGCGACGGCGGGCGCTCGCTGGCTCGGCTGATCCAGACCGCCATCTTCGACGCCACCGGCCTGACCTGCTCCATCGGCGTGGCGCCCAACAAGCTCATCGCCAAGATGGCGAGCGAGTTCAACAAGCCCAACGGCATCTCGGTGGTCTACGAGCACGACCTCGAAACGCGCATCTGGCCGCTGCCCTGCCGCAAGGTGAACGGCATCGGGCCGAAGGCCGACGAGAAGCTCAAGCGCTTCGGCATCGAGACCGTGGGCCAGCTCGCGGCGCGCGACCGCGACTGGCTCGTTGCCACCTTCGGCAAGGCCACGGGCGCGTGGATGCACGAGGTGGCCTGGGGCCGCGACAACCGGCCGGTGGTGACCGAGAGCGAACCCGTGTCGATGAGCCGCGAGACCACTTTCGACCGCGACCTGCACGCCGTGCGCGACCGCGCCGAGCTGGGCGCGATCTTCACCCACCTGTGCGAGAAGCTGGCCGAAGATCTGCAGCGCAAGGGTTACGTGGGCAAGACCATCGGCATCAAGCTGCGCTACGACGATTTCAAGATCGCCACGCGCGACCAGACCATCGAGCGCTTCACGTCCGACGCGAAGACCATCCGCCACACGGGCGGCCTGTGCCTCAAGCGCGTGCCGCTGGAGCGCCCGCTGCGCCTCCTGGGCGTGCGCGTGGGCGCGCTGGCGAAGGCGGGCAGCCCTGAGGCGCTCGCGCCCACGGGGACCGGCGCGCACCGCGCAATGCCGGAGCCCGCGTCGACCACCGCGTCGCTGTTCTGACGGCGCCATGGCGAAACGCTGGCTGCGCCGCATCGCCTTCACGCTGCTGGGCTTCGTCGCGCTGACAGGCCTCTACCTGATCGTGGCCTGCGCGCTGGTGTTCTGGCCCGCCAATGCGAGGCCTGCGGGCGATGCACCGGGCGACGTACAGGCCTGGGTGCTGAGCAACGGCGTGCACACCGACTACGTGTTCCCGATCCGCTCGGCCACCATCGACTGGCTGCAGGTGTTTCCGCTGAAAGACTTCAGGGCGCCGCCGCCCGATGCCGAATTCATCGCCATCGGCTGGGGCGACCGCGAGTTCTACCTGAACACGCCCACCTGGGGCGACCTGACGGCGGCGCGCGCCTTCGGGGCGCTGTCGGGCGGCAACCGCGCGCTGATGCATGTGAGCTACCTGCGGCGCGAACAGCTGGCGCGCGGGGCCTACAGCCTGCCGCTCTCGCACGCACAGTACGCACAACTGGTCGGCTACGTGCGCGCCGCCCTGCCCTCGGGCCATGCCTCACCCATTGCCGGCGCGCACTACGGCGACGACGACGCCTTCTACGAAGCCGAAGGCGGCTATCACCTCTTCGAGACCTGCAACACCTGGATCGGCCGCGGGCTGCGGCAGGCAGGCGTCACCGTCAGCCGCTGGACGCCGTTCGACTTCACGGTGACATGGCACCTGAAGCCTTCACGGCCCTGAACCCGCTCAGGGCTTCGGCACGCCGCCCTGCCACTTCGGCCAGTTGGTCACGATGTGATCGACCACGCGCGAGCCCACCAGCTCGATGTTCTCCACCGTCTCCGCGAAGCCGCCGGCCGTTTCGCCCGGCGCCGGGTCCAGGTGCTGCAGCGTGGTTTCCTTCGGGCTGCCCTGGTCGAAGTTGACCGCGCCGCGCAGGCTCATCACGCGGTCGGTGCCGTGCGTGCGCTTGATCACGAGGGTGATGGCGGCGGCTTCCATTTCGGTGATGACGTAGTCGTCGGCGCCGTAGAGCCCGGCGATGTATTGCGCCTGCTTCGACATGCCGGGGCCATGGAAGAAGGTGTCGCCGGTCATGTGCGTGCCGGTGCCGACGAAAGGCGCGCGGCGGGCCGCGGCGTCGGGGTAGCGCAGGCGGTACTTGCGCGCGCCGTCCGAATCCTTGAGCGGCGTGTCGGCCGAGAGCCTCATGGCCCAGCTCACGAGGTCGGGGTTGAGCTTGAAGCGGCGGTACTCCTCGTAGCCCTTGCGCGGCATGAAGGTCGGCTCGCCGGGCTTGTTCTCCTCGGGGGCCCAGCGGTGGCCGAGATCGTAGTCGACCAGCCAGGTGGCCCAGCTCACTTCGCCGATGGTGCCGCGCGAAGGCGGCGTGCCGGCCACGCCGGAAATCACGTAGTAGCTCTGCGAGAAGTCGAACTGCGGGTTCAGCAGGATCGCCTGCATCGACGACGACGAGTTGACCTTGCCCATGCCGAGCACCGCGCCGCACACGCCATCGGCATTGCAGTACACAGGCTGCAGCGCACCGGGCACCGCAATGGGCTTGGCGCCCTTCCAGTAGCGTTCGTACCAATGTTGGAACTCGCCGGCGCGGTCGCCCGTGTTCTGGCCGATCTCGAACATGGCGGCGACGAAGACCTTGACCTTCACGGGCGCGCCCGGGGCCGAGGCGGCCGGAGTGGAAGTGGTGGACGCGCAGGCCGTGAACAACAGCGCTGCGGCAGGCACCGCCAGCCAGCGGGCGGTGAAAAGAGTGGACCTGGAAGAAGTCATTCTGGAACCCGTTCAAGAGGAAAGAAGAAGAAGAAGGCGGCGCAGGCGCACAAGCGCGCCTGCCGCACCGAGGGCGCTTGCGGCGTCCTACAACCGGCGATTGTCGATGCTGGCAAAAGCGCGATGTCGCGCCACCACGCAAACCCCATGCCGGCCTCTTCCCCTCCTGCCAAGCCGCCTTCGAAGCCGACGCCCATCGCCAACGGCCTCGTCTACGTGAACCCCGGCATGCCCGGCATCCGCCGCCTGAAGCACGGCGAGCGTTTCCGCTACCGCGACGCCAATGGACAGTGGCTGCGCGACGTGGACGAGATCGCGCGCATCCGCATGCTGGCCATCCCGCCCGCCTACACCCAGGTGTGGATCTGCCCGCTGCCCAACGGCCATCTGCAGGCCACAGGCATCGACGCGCGCGGGCGCAAGCAGTACCGCTACCACGCCGACTGGCGCTCGATGAAGGACGAAACCAAGTTCGATCGCCTCGAAGCCTTCGCGCTCGCGCTGCCGCGCATCCGCGCCCGCGTGGCGCGCGACCTGCGGTCGACGAAAGGCCGCAAGGCGCCCGGCCGCACCCAGGTGCTCGCGGCGGTGGTGCGCCTGCTCGACACCACGCTGCTGCGCGTGGGCAACGAGGAATACGCGAACAGCAACGGCTCCTACGGCCTCACCACGCTGCGCAGCCGGCACGCCGCCGTGCAGGGCCAGGCGCTGCGGCTGCGCTTCCGGGGCAAGAGCGGCGTGATGCACGAGGCGAAGCTCGACGATCCGCGCGTGGCCCGGGTGGTGCGGCAATGCCAGCAGCTGCCGGGGCAGGCGCTGTTCCAGTACGAGGACGAGGACGGCGAACTGCGCGGCATCTCGTCCACCGACGTGAACGACTACCTGGACGAGGCCGCGCAGGGCGAGCGCTTCACCGCCAAGGACTTCCGCACCTGGCACGGCACGGTGCAGGCGCTGGAGCTCACCTTGCTGGCCTGCGAACCGGGCCGCGTCGCTGCCGACGGCAGCCGCTACAGCGCCAAGGACATCCTGGCTGCCGTCGCCAGGCAGTTGGGCAACACGCCGGCGGTCTGCAAGAAGGCCTACGTGCATCCGGCGGTGCTGGCGTTGGGCAGCGCGCTCTCGGATGGCGACGAGGCCACGGGTGTGCTGTTCGAGAAGATCGCCGCGCACCGCACCACCAAGCCCTCGCGCGGGCTGCATGCGGCCGAGCGCCGGCTGCTGGCCTTCCTGCGCGCGCAGCGGCGCGGCCATGCGGCGCGCAAACGCGGAAAAGCTCAGTTGCCGGTCGCGAGCACGAGGCGCACGCTGTCGCCTTCCAACGCCACGGCGTAGCCGAGGTCTTCGGCCAGGTTCTGCAATGCGACGGCGTCGATGGCCAGCGCACGCGGCGCACGGTGCGCGTCGAGCACGGCATGCGTGCCGCCGGGTTCGCGCGGCAGGGCCGTGAGGCGCAGTGCGTTGGCGCCGTCCGCCTCGACCCGGATCGCCCCGGCCTCGGCCGCGCCGTCGTGCAGGTAGCCCAGCGCACCGAGGAACAGGTAGCGCAGCGCAGCCGCGGCGGGCCAGCGATGCTCGTCTTCCTGCGGGTCCAGCGAGGCGTCCGCATCGAGCGTCACGCCGTGCAGGTCGAAGGCAGAGCGCATCAGGGCCACGCACTGCGCCACCAGCGCGCTGCGGGTGATGCCGTCATCCGTGGTGGCCAGCTCCCAGTCGCGCAGGGAGCGGATGGCCTCGACCAGTTCGGACACCTGGTTGTCGATCAGCGCCACGCGCTCTTCGCAGGCGGCGGCGTCGATGGTGGCTGCGCCGACCTGCCGCTTGAGCATCAGCAGCGCCATGCGGACCACCGAGACAGGTGCCGCCATGTCGTGCCGCAGGGCGGGCAGCGCGCGCGTGAGCAATTCGTGGCGCACACCGGCGGCAATCCAGCTGCGCGCACTCGGCGAGGACTTCATTTCGCAGCGGCCACGGGCGTCGGGTTCATCGGCACGGTCACGGGTACTTCCTGAAACGAGGGGGAATAACAAGTATCGGCCCCACCTCCCCCCCCGGGTGTAGGAGCGTGCCTACGATGGCGCCGGCACAGGGCCCGGCCCCTAACTTCAGGCCTTCGCGATCCGCAACGCATGCAGCCACGCTGGCCAGCGGCCGGCACTGCGACGACGACGATTGCTTCGTCTTCGAGCTGCGCGAAGGCCGCATCGCCCGGGTGCGCGAGTACATGGACACGCAGAAGGGCCGGACCGCGATCTTCAGCTGAAATCAGCCCGCAGCCGGCCCGCAGCGCGCCTGAAGTTCGCGCTTGAGCAGCTTGCCGTTGGCGGTGGTGGGCATTGCATCGATCACCTCGATGCGGGCCGGGCGCTTGTAGGGCGACAGGTGTTCGACGAGGTACGCGCGCAGCGCCGCTTCATCGAGCACCGCGCCGGCCTTTAGCTCGACGAAAGCGACGACCTGTTCGTTGCCATCGGCCTCGGGCACGCCGACCACCGCGCACAGGTGCACGCCGTCGAAGCGGCCGACGACGGCCTCGATCTCCGCCGGATAGACGTTGAAACCCGAGCGGATGATCATTTCCTTCAGCCGCCCGACCACGAACAGCGCGCCGTCCTCGCCGAAGCGGCCGAGATCGCCGGTGGCATACCAGCCGCCGGGCCGCATCACCTGCGCCGTGGCGGCGGTGTCGCGGAAATAGCCGAGCATGAGGCCGGGCCCGCGCAGCCAGATCTCGCCGGTGGCGCCGGGTGCGGCGTCGTTGCCGTCGAGGGTCACGATACGGGCCTCGCCCCCCTCCACCGCATACCCCGCCGCGGTGTCGGCGCGCGGCGACTCGGTGCGTGTGAGAAACACCGAGCCCGCGTACTCCGACAGCCCGTAGCCATAGTGCAGCGGCTGCCCGAACAGCTGCTCCACGCGCTGCTTGAGCGCCGGGTCGAGCGGCGCGGAGCCGGTGTAGACGTAGCGCAGTTGCGGAAAGCACGGCGTGGCCTCCTCCGCCTCGATGTGCGCCAGCAGCCGCGCATACATCGTCGGCGGCCCGAGCAGGTTCGACACCTGCTCGTGCGCCAGCGCGTGCAGCACGTCGGCCGGCGAGAAGCTGCCGCGCAGCACCAGCGCCGCGCCGCCCGTGAGCGCAGCCATCAACACCGTGCCGATGCCGAAGATGTGCGTCATCGGCAGGAATGCATAGACGCGGTCGCGCTCGCCCAGGGCGCGCACCTGGGCCGACACGCGGCCGAAGTGCAGCAGCCCGCGGTGCGACACCATCACGCCCTTGGGCGTGCCCGAGGTACCGGAAGTGAAGATGATGGCGGCCGTGTCGGCCAATGCCGGATCGGGCTCGGTGCGCGCTTTGGCACGCACGGCCGAGCGCATCACGCCACCGAGCGCCGCGGCCGTTGCACCGGCCCTCTGCGCATGCTTTTCAGCGGCTTCGGAGGCGGCGGCCGTGAAGCAGCAGACACGGGCATCGGCGCGCTCGGCGATGGCAGCGATCTCGCCCGGCGACATGCGCGCATTCACACCGCACGACCATGCACCGACGCGGCTGCAGGCCATGAGCAGCGCGATGTGCGCCGCGCAGTTCTCGGCCACCAGCACCACGCGGTCGGTCGGCCGCACACCGGCGGCCAGCAGGTCTTGCGCGGCAACGTCGACCATCGCCTGCAGCGCGGCATAGGTCGTCGTGCCCGCAGGCTCGAAGAGGAAGACGGCATCGGGCGTGCTTGTCGCGCGTTCTTCCAGCAGGCTGTGGATGCGGCGCATCGGCTATTCCGCCTCGATGCCCTTGGACGCGGTCGCCCAGAGCTGGCGGTCGGACTTGCCCTTGGCCGCCAGCAGGTCGGCCGCGCCGGACCACACGTCGTAGCCCTGCTCGCGCAGCCGGCTCGCGATGTCCTCGCGCGCGAGCATCTTCTGCACGGCGGCGTTCATGCGCGCGACCAGCGCCGGGTCCATGCGCGCCGGACCGTACAGGCCGAACCAGCCGCCCACGTCGTAGCCCGGCACGCCCGATTCGATCATCGTCGGCACCTCGGGCAGCATGCGGTTGCGCTGGCGCGAGGTGACGGCCAGCGCGCGCACCTTGCCGGTCTGGATGAAGGGCTTCGAGGTGGCGATGATGTCGAACATCATGGTCACGGTGCCGGCCATCACGTCGGCGAGCGCGGGCGCACTGCCTTTGTAGGGCACGTGCGTGAGCTGCACGCCGGTCATCTTCTCGAGCAGCGCGCCGCTCAGGTGGTTGGACGCGCCCACGCCCGCCGAGCCATAGAACACCTTGCCGGGCCGTGCCTTCGCATAGGCCAGCAGCTCGGCCACGCTGTGCACCGGGACTTCGTTGTTGACCACGAGCACGTTGGTGTAGTCCACCAGCGGCGCGATGGGCGTCAGGTCCTTCATCGGATCGAAGGCCATGTGGCGCTGCACGTTCGGGTTGATGGTGATGGTCGGGCTCGCCCCGAAGAACAGCGTCGCGCCATCGGGCTGTGCTTTCGCGACCGCGTCGCCGCCGAGCGAGCCGCTGGCGCCGGGCCGGTTGTCGACGATGACCTGCGTCCCGAGTGCCTGGCTCAGCGCGGGCGCGAGCAGGCGCGCGGCGCCGTCCACCGGGCCGCCCGCGGAATAGCCGACCACGAGCTTGATGAGGGACGGCAAGGACTGCTGCGCGAAGGCGCGATGGGGCACGGCGGCCAGCGCCGCGCTGCCCGCCAGCGCGGCCACCCATTGCCGGCGCGAAAAGTCGATCGAGGTCATGAGCGTTGTCTCCTGTTATGAATTGCTTTGGCGGCTGCGTCGCTCACGCCGGCAGGTCGAGGACTTGCCGCGCGAGGATGTTGCGCTGGATCTCGTTGGTGCCGCCGTAGATCATTGCGGCCGTGGAGCCGATGAGCGGCGCGAGCACGTTGAAGGTCTGGCCGTCGAGCACCTGGTCGCCGGCCACGGCGCCCTGCTCGTCGCCCGCTTCGACCAGCAGCGCGCCGATGCGGTGGTAGGTCTCGCTGGCCCAGATCTTCAGCAGCGACACCGAAGCCGGCAGCGGCTTGCCCGCACGCACGATGTTCGCGAAGCCCGTGTACGCCGCCGACAGGTCGAGCACGTCCAGCCGCAGCGCTGCGAAGCGCTGCGCGAACACCGGGTCGGCGAACAGGCGCCGCGCCTGCGCCAGCCGCGCGAGCTGACCCAGCGCGTACTGCGACTGCTTGGGGCTGCCGAGGAAGATGCGCTCGAAGCCCAGCAGCGCCTTCGCGATGGTCCAGCCGCCGTGCAGCTTGCTCACGAGGTTCTCGGCCGGCACGCGCACGTTGTCGAAGAACACTTCGCAGAACTCGGGCTCGCCCGCCAGCGTGCGGATCGGCCGGACGGTGATACCCGGTGTGCGCAGGTCGCACAGCAGGAAGCTGATGCCCTCCTGCTTGCGCGCCTCCTTGTCGGTGCGCACCAGCATGAAGATGTGGTTGGCATCCTGCGCGAGCGTGGTCCAGATCTTCTGGCCGTTGACCACGAAGTGATCGCCCTGTGCATCGCGCGCGGGCAGGGCTTCGGTGCGCAGGCCCGCGAGGTCGGAGCCGGCGTTGGGCTCCGAATAGCCCTGGCACCACACATGCTCGCCGCTCAAGATGCGCGGCAGAAAGCGCTGCTGCTGTTCGGTCGTGCCGTGCTGGATGAGCAGCGGCCCGATCATCACGATGCCCTGGTCGGGTGCGCGCGCCACGCCGTACTGCTCCAGCTCCTCGATCCACGCGATGAGCTTGTCGGCGGGCAGGCCCATGCCGCCGTGCGCCTGCGGCCAGGCGGGCGCGATCCAGCCCTGCGCCGACAGCGTGAGGTACCACTCGCGCATCTCGCTCCAGCGTGCGCGGTGCGAGAGGTAGCGCAGCTGCTGCGGATAGCGCTGCTGCAGGAAGGCGCGCACCATGCGGCGGAACTCGGCCTCGGGCATGGTGGACCAGTCTGCCGTGCGCGGGAACTCGCCTTTCCAGGTGGCCGCGCCCGTGGTCGCTTCGGCATCTCCAGCCAGCACGGCATGCCGCCGCTGATGCGCACTGACATTCCCAAGCCACGCCGACAGGCACAGCACCCGCTTGTAGAACAGGCTCAGGTCGCACTCCTGCGTGTAGCCGATGGCGCCATGCAGCTGCACCGAGGTGCGCGAAGCCTGCAGCGCGGCGGCCGTGCAGCGCGCATTGACGCGGCTTGCCTCGGCTTCGAGCCGGTCGACCGTCAACCCCTGCCCTGCCACCGCCAGCACCTCGTTCAGCGTGGCCTGCGCCACTTCGAGATGGATGAACATGTCGACGCAACGGTGCTGCAACGCCTGGAAGCTGCCGATGGGCTTGCCGAACTGGGAGCGCGTGCGCAGGTAGGCCAGCGTCTGCGCCAGCATGGCCTGCCCCGCACCCAGCAGTTCGGCGGATTGAAGGATCTGGCCGGCCGCGAGTGCATGGCGCAAGGCGTCCTGCGCAGCCGGCCCTTCGGCCAGCACGGCCTCCGGCGGCAAGGCGACCTGCTCGAAGCGCAGGTTCGAGGCCTGGCCACCATCGACCAGCGGCACCAGCGCCTCCGTCACGCCTTCGGTGCCGCGCGGCACCCACAGCAGCACCGCGTCGTCGTCGCCGCGCGCCGACACCAGCCAGCCGCTGGCGGCCGCGCCGGGCAGCACCATGAGCTTTTCGCCCTGCAGCAGCACGCCGCCAATGTGGCCGGGCCGCGGCTCGCAGCCGCAGGCCAGCGGCACGGCGCTGAGGTCGCCAGCGCTCTCCTGCCATGCCAGCGCGGGCAGGCTGCGGCCTGTAACCAGTTCGGCGAGCAAGGCGTTCGCGCCCGGCGTACCGAGCCGCGCCAGCAGCAGCGCACTGAGGCCTGCCACGGCCAGCAGCGGCTCGGGTGCCACATGCTCGCCCGCGGCCCGCAGGATTTCCGCTGCGCCGTCGAGCTCCAGTGCGAGACCGCCGGCCGATTCGGGAGCCAGCATGCCGGGCCAGCCGAGCTCGGCGATTGCGCGCCAACCGTGCGCCTCATCGGCATCAGCTTGTTCCATACGCTCGCGCCGCCGCTGGATGGCGCGGCTGCGAACGAAGTAGTCGAGCGCCGCTTCGCGCATCGCCGAAAGTGATTCGAAGTCCATCGCCGCAGCGTGACAGAAGGCCCCGCCGGGCGGCATTCGCATTTGCCGAAGGGAGGGTTTTGCAATCACGCAGCCGCCTCGCGCGATGGAGGGCTAGATTCGGCGCCATGACCAAGATCAAGAAATCCCTGCACACCGAGCTGGGCCACAGCACGCCGGACAAGATCACCGTGCGCGGGCGCGACCTGCCTTCGGAAATCCTCGGCCACCTGAACCTCGGCGACATGGCCTTCCTGGAACTCACGGGCCGCATACCGACGCCGCAGGAATCCGTCACCTTCAACGCCATCGTCGTCACGCTGGTGGAGCACGGCATTACACCCAGCGCGCTGGCTGCGCGCCTCACGTATGCGGGCGCCCCCGAAGCGCTGCAAGCCGCTGTGGCAGCGGGTCTTTGCGGCCTGGGCACGGTGTTCGTCGGCAGCACCGAGGGCGCGGCGAAGATGCTTTACGAAGCAATTCCCTTTGGCGAGAAGCCCACGCGCCCGCTCGCCGACATGGCGAAGGACATCGTGGCCGATCATCGCGCGCGCAAGCAGATCGTGCCGGGGCTGGGCCATCCGCTGCACAAGCCCATCGACCCGCGCACGCCGCGGCTGTTCCAGATCGCGGCGGAGAACGGCTTGTCGAGCCACTATGTCGCGCTGATGCAGGCGGTGCAGGAGGAAGCCGATCGCGTGTCGGGCAAATCGCTACCGATCAACGCGACCGGTGCCATCGGCGCGATCGCGGCCGAGTTCGGCTTTCCGTGGAAGATCATCCGCGGCTTCGGCGTGATGGCGCGCGCCATCGGCCTCGTGGGCCACATCCTCGAGGAGATCGACGATCCGATGGCGGTCGAGATCTGGCAGCGCGTGGAGAAGGAAGCCGGCGGCCCGCGCCGGGACTGAGCAGCAGCAAACAATGAACAACACCAACGACAAGAACTTCCCCGACATCCGCGACGCCGTGCGCGACCTGTGCACGCAGTTTCCCGATGCCTACTTCCGCAAGATCGACGAGGCGCGCGGCTACCC
>Ga0105244_10001058_pt1 | contig 23011 bp, 27 predicted proteins | sample KBSM44metaG_FD_80423 | JGI IMG/M metagenome (GOLD analysis project Ga0105244, IMG submission 80423) | Miscanthus rhizosphere microbial communities from Kellogg Biological Station, Michigan, USA - KBS M4-4 metaG | ecosystem: Host-associated > Plants > Roots > Rhizosphere > Soil | place... | reverse complement strand
GCCCAACTGGCGCAGAGCAAAGCTAATTCGACCAAGGCGACCGCCGCCGCCGACGAGCTGCAACAGAGCATCCGCGTGCTGCGCGAAGAGCTGAACCGCAATAGCACCACCACCCAATAATAGAGACGAGGCAATCATCATGAAACAACTGAACCTGAAAAAACTGAGCGTCATGCCGACCGTGCTGGCGATGTCGATCATGCTCGCCGCCTGCAGCTCCGCGCCGACCACCACCAGCCTGCTCGACCAGACCCGTGGCGACTTCTCGGCCGCGCAAAGCAATCCATCGGTCGCCGCCAACGCCCCGGTCGAGTTCAAGGCCGCCGCCGACGCGCTGGACCGCGCCAACGCCGCCGCCGACAAGAAGGAAAGCGTGGAAGCGATCGACAAGCTGGCCTATCTGGCCAAGCAAAAAATCGCCGTCGCCCAGGAAGTGGCCAAGAGCAAGCAAGCCGAATCCGACGTAGCCAACGCCGGCCGCCAGCGCGACGAGATCCGCCTGCAGCAGCGCACCCAGGAAGCCGACAAGGCCAAGATGAGCGCCGAGCAAGCAAAGGCCGACGCCGACGCCGCCCGCCGCCAGGCCGAGGCGGCCACCGCCAGCGTGCGCGAAGAGCAATCGAAGAGCGCCGCGCTGCAACAGCAGCTGGTCGACCTGCAAGCCAAACAAACCGACCGTGGCCTGGTGATCACCTTGAGCGACGTGCTGTTCAACACCGACAAGGCCGAGCTCAGCGCCGAAGGCATGCGCACCGCGCAAAAGATGGCAGACGTGCTGCTGCAGGAACCACAGAGCGCCGTGTTGATCGAAGGGTTTACCGACTCCACCGGTTCGTCGGCGCACAACCTGCAGCTGTCGCAGCGCCGCGCCGAATCGGTGCGTAACGCGCTGATCGGCCTGGGCGTGAAGGCCGACAAGGTTTCCACCCGTGGCTATGGCGAAGCGTTCCCGGTCGCCAGCAACAGCGATGCTGGCAGCCGCCAGCTGAACCGTCGCGTCGAAATCGTGCTGTCGCAAAACGGCGCGCCGATCGCCAACCGCCGCTAACCGCGGCGGCGGGCCGCGGGCCGCCCGCGCCGGGTCATTCCGGCGTGGCGTCCGGGCGGTCCCGCCGGCAAGACTTTCTGTACTTTTTTTAAGGAAAATATCATGGCTGAATCCAACCCCACCCAACCGGCAGGCATCGATAGAGAAGCCATCCGCGCCGCCGCCCGCAATCTCGAGGACGGTCCGGTAACCGCCGGCTACAAGGGTGACCGCGCCGCCGTCATCAAGATGCTCAACGAGGCGCTGGCGACCGAGCTGGTTTGCGTGCTGCGTTACAAGCGCCACTACTACACGGTCAGCGGTTTGCAGAACGGTCCGATCAAGGCCGAGTTCCTCGAACACGCCCAGCAGGAACAGGAGCACGCCGATTCGCTGGCCGAACGCATCGTTCAGCTGAACGGCCAACCTGATTTCAATCCTGCAACGTTGCTCGATCGTAGCCATGCCGAGTATGATGCATCGGAAGACGTGCAAGCGATGATCCGCTCGAACCTGATCGCCGAGCGGGTGGCGATCGAATCGTACCGCCAGATGATCGAACAGATCGGCGATACCGATCCGACCACGCGCCATCTTTTGATCAGTATCATGGCCGTGGAAGAAGAACACGCCGATGATATGCGCGATTTGCTTGAATAACGACTAACATTTTGATTTTGCTGTAAAGTTTTCACACCTCACAACCATAACAGGAGCTCCATCATGCTGGAACAAAACATCAGTACCGTGAATAACGACGTGAAAACTCTGGTCAAAGATGCGCAAGCATTGTTTACCGCCGCCACCGCCCTGACCGGTGAAAAAGCGGAAGAACTGCGCGGCCGCGGCATGCGCGCGCTCGACACCGCGCTGGCCAAGGCGCACGACGCGCAGATCAGCGCCCTCGCCGCCAGCAAGGAAGCGGCCAAGCAGGCCGACGTCTACGTCAAGGAAAACCCATGGCGCTCGATCGCCGGCGCGGCAGCCGTGGGCCTGCTGATCGGTGTCATCATCGGCCGCAAGTAATCCATGGCGCAAGCTGATGAGTTGAATCGTCCGCCAGGCCTGATCGCGTCGCTGGGCAATATCGCCCGCAACAGCATCGGCCTGTTGCTGACGCGGCTGGAGCTGGCCGCGCTGGAATTGTCGCAGGTGCGCAATCACCTGATGCATCTGGTGCTGGCGTTCGCGCTGGCGGTGGTGGCGGGCTGCTTCGCGCTCGCCTATGCCACTGTCACGATTGCTTATCTGGCGTGGGATGCGCTGGGCTGGACAATTCTGCCCATTATGACCGGCGTCTTCCTGCTGCTCGCGATCGGCCTGATGCTGTACGCGCGCGGTTTGGTCCGCAGCGGCAAGCTGGGCATGCCCGCGACCATGGCCGAGCTCAAATCCGACCGCGACATGTTGTTGTAAGAGGAGCGCATATGACGAAAGACGCGGAAAGCGCTGCATTCGCCGCTGACAAACAGCGGCTGATACGCGAAGGCGAGTTGTATCGCATCAAGGTGGTGCACTCGAAGGCCCTGGTGGCCAACGCGCTGCATCCCGATGCGCTGTTTCATGGCGCGGTCGACCATGCCGTCGGACTGGCGCAAGCCCGTCTGGGCGGCTTGCTGCAACCGGGCGGCCTGAGCGGCTTTAATTACAAGGCGCTGATGCCGTACGCGCTGACGGTGGGTTCGTTTATCGCCCGCAAGAAGCTGGTCAAGCCGGCGCTCGGCGTGGCCGCGGTGCTGGGACTGGGCGCCGCCTGGCTGATGCGCCGCAAACGCACCACGGACTAGTGTGTTGAGTTCGTCGTCCAACAAACTGAACCCCTCGGGCATGCGCATCGTGCTGGTGCTGCAAGGGGGCGGGGCGTTGGGCGCTTATCAGGCAGGCGTCTTCGAGGCGCTGCACGAGCATGGCCTGGCGCCCGACTGGATCGTCGGCACCTCGATCGGCGCCATCAACGCCGCCATTTTGGCCGGCAATCCGCACGAGACCCGGCTGGCGCGCCTGCGCCAGTTCTGGGAAGGCATTTCGCACCGCGACCCGTTCGATATGCGCCGCCTGCCCGATGCGCAGCGCCGCTCCAATATTCTTCTGCAAACCTGGGATACCTTGCTGCGCGGCGTGCCGGGCTTTTTCAAGCCGCGTATGTTCAGCCCCTTTGCCGCCGGCATGGCCGTCGCGCCGGAGGAGGCCAGCTTCTACGATACGGCGGAGCTGGGCGCAACACTGAATTCCCTGGTCGATTTCGATTATCTCAATGGTCCCGAAGGTATGCGCCTGACCGTCAACGCGCTCAAGGTGACGTGCGGCACGCTGCGCAGCTTCGATAACCGCAACCTCGACATCAATGCCGACCACATCCGCGCCAGCGGCGCCTTGCCGCCCGGTTTTCCGCCGGTCCGCATCGACGGCGACCTGTACTGGGATGGCGGCTTGTACTCCAACACGCCGCTCGAGACCGTGCTGGACGACCCCGAGCCGGTCGACACCCTGTGTTTCATGGTCGACCTGTGGAGCGCCGACGGCGGGGAACCCACCACGCTGGACGAAGTGCAGACGCGGCAGAAGGATGTCACCTTCGCCTCGCGCTCCAAGCGCCATCTGGACGATTATGTCGCCCGCCACAAGCTGCAGCAAAAGCTGCGCGGCCTGTACGCCGCGTTGCCGGAGCACGCGCAGACGGAGCAGGGCGAGCAGGATCTGGCCGAACTGGGTTGTGGCACCACGCTGCACGTGGTGCGCCTGGAATACGCGGGACGGGACTGGAACATGGCGGCCAAGGACATCAACTTTTCCAGGGGTTCGACCGAGTGGCGCTGGGACCAGGGCTACCAGGACGGCATGCGCGCGGTCCAGGCCGCGGGCTGGCTGACCTTTGTGTCGGAGGATACGCCGCTGGTGGTGCACGAGTTGCCGCCGCTGCCGGCCGCCAAGCCGGCCGCCGCACGTGGAAAAGCCGCCTGATCGCCCAGGCGGCTTGCGGTACCCGCTACATAGCAATTACTGCCGTTTGTTCTCCGCGAGAATCTGCGGCACCTTGTCCATGTCGCGTTTGTAGGTCTCGCGCGCTTCGCGGATGCAGGCGGCGCGTTCGCTGGCCGGGCCTTTCTTGCAGGCGTTGGTGGCCTCCGCCAGCGCGGCGCCGATTTCCTTGCGCAAGGTACGCGTTTGCTCGGCGCCGGTGGCGTCTTCCTTATACCATCGCGCCGGATCGCCCTTGGCGATTTCCTGCTGTTGCAGCTGGACGTTTTGCGGCGGCGTGTTGTCCTGCGCCTGCGCCAACACCGCCGCGCAGGCCATCGCGATGCCGCATGCAATGTGATGGAAACGAGTCATGATGTCCTCCCGTGCTTACAATCGGCCCGTCAGCAGCATGATCAGCAGGATCAGCACGATCAAGCCGGTGATGCCGCTCGGCGCGTAGCCCCAGTTGCGGCTGTGCGGCCAGGTCGGCAGCGCGCCGATCAATGCCAGGACCAGAATAATCAGAATGATGGTGCCCATGGTGTTCCCCTTGTTAGTATATGTTTTTTGGATGCTGTTTCAAGCGGCGGTTTTCAGCCGGGTTTTGTGGCGCGAATTAATAGCGGTACAGGCGGCCATCGACCAGACGCACGCGGTTGCCGACGCGCAGGTCATACACGCTGTCCTGGTTCACCATGCGGTAGTCGCCGTTGTCCATGCGCACGCTGATTTGATATTCCTCTTTCGCCTCGTTGCGGTTGCCTTCGACGGTGTTGCCGACCACGGCGCCGCCGACGGCGCCGGCCACGGTGGCGGCGGCGCGGCCGCTGCCCGAGCCGACCTGGTTACCCAGCAGGGCGCCCACCAGGCCGCCCGCGACGGCGCCGGCGCCGCTGGTGCCTGCCTTGGCTTGCTTGATCTGGATCGACTCGATCGTGCCATAGCTGGCCGATTCGTTTTGATTTTGGTACGAAACTTGTTGCGGCGCGTTGTTGGTGCTGGCGCAGCCGCTTAACACGGCGGTGCCGGCGATCATCAGTGCGGCCAGGGTTTTTGTGTGGTTCATGTTGTTCTCCTGAAAATGTGATTCCAGAATAGTCAGGCGGCATCGGTGGGTCTGTGCGGTCTCGCACGAATGTTGCCAAGTTGGGAGGAGGGCGCGGGACGCGTGCCTGTGGCCAAAATTTCATCTGTGTACGGTACCGTACAGATGTCCATTTGGAAACCACGTAAAACGTCTACATCGGTAGCAGAGATGTCCAAACGTCCCGCTGGCTGACAAACTCATTAGTTAATAACTCCAAGGAGAACCGCCATGAAAATCGCACATAAAATCGCCACCGCCCTGTTCACCGTCTCGCTGCTGGCCACCGCCGGCTGCGCTTCGACGTCCACCAAAGAAGGCACCGGCGAATTTGTCGACGATTCGGTCATCACCACCAAAGTGAAAGCCAGCATCTTTAACGAGCCTACCCTGAAGTCGACCGAAATCAATGTCGAAACCTTCAAAGGCACCGTGCAACTGAGCGGCTTCGTCGCCCAGCCGGCCGACATCGCCAAAGCAGGCGAAGTGGCCCGTGGCGTCAAAGGCGTGACCGCTGTCAAGAACGACATCCGCGTCAAGTAAGCTTCATCCGCCGGCGCGCCGTGCTCGTTCGAGCATGCCGCGCCGGGATTTTTTTGTGAGTCGTCATGAGCCAGCCGCCTGTAGAGATTTCCCTCCCTCCTGTTCCGGCCAGCAATGTGGCCACCGGTCCGGCCCCCGTCGCCGAACCCGATCTCAGTAACGCCCCCCGCATTCCCCTACATGTCAACGCCCGCGGCCTCGCGCTCGGCGTCATCGCCACGGTCGCCTTTATCTATGCGCTGCAATGGTCGCGCGGCTTCCTGGTGCCCCTGCTGCTCGGCATTCTGATCAGTTACACGCTCAGCCCATTGATGGGCTGGCTGGAGCGCCGCCACATTCCGCGTCTGATCGCCGCCACCATGATCACCTTCGCCTTGGTCGGCGGCTCGGCGATGGTGGTCGACAAGCTGCACGGCGAATTCGAAGCGATAGTCGAAGAGCTGCCCAGCGCCGGACATAAATTGTCGCGCTTGTTGTCGGAGCGCCTGCATGGCGGTTCCAGCGCGCTGCAGCGCATACAGGCGGTCGCCACCGAATTGCAGCAGGCCACGGCCGGCGCGCAGGAGCGGCGCGCCGCGCGCCGGTCGACGCCGGCCCCGGCCTCCGATTTTCCGCTGATGGACTGGGTGTGGGCCGGCTCGATGGGCTTGGTGGGTTTCCTCAGCCAGGCCACGATGGTGATCTTCCTGGTGTTTTTCCTGCTGCTGTCGGGGGATACCTTCAAGCGCAAGCTGGTCAAGTTGACCGGGCCGTCGCTGTCGAAGAAAAAGATCACCGTGCATATTCTCGAGGACATCAACACCTCGATCCAGAAGTACATGCTGATGCTGCTGGTCACCAACGGCATGCTGGCGCTGCTGATGTGGGTGGCGTTGCGCTGGATCGGCCTGGAGAACGCCGGCGCCTGGGCCATCGTGGCCGGCCTGCTGCATTTGATGCCGTATTTCGGCCCGTTGCTGATCATGCTGGCCACGGGGATCGTCGCCTTCCTGCAATTCGAATCGCTGCAGATGAGTTTGTTGGTGATGGGCAGTTCGCTGGCCATCGCCACCCTGGTCGGGACGGTGATCACGACCTGGATGACGGGGCGCTTCGCGCGCATGAACGCGGCGGCCGTGTTTGTCAGCCTGTTGTTCTGGGGCTGGTTGTGGGGCGTCTGGGGCCTGCTGCTGGGCGTGCCGGTGATCGTCATCGTCAAGGTTGTCGCCGAGCGGGTCGAGGGGATGGAAGTGGTGGCGGAGTTGCTGGGCGAGTAGCCGGCGGGTCCGGAATACGGAAAGGCCGGCAATGCGCCGGCCTTTTTTTCGTCACGGGGTGATCGTTTTGGTTTGCGCCGGTGGCCGGTGGCGCAAACTTCCCAGTTGCAGCGCGTACTGGCGCGCGAACTCGGCGCCGAAGAAGAAGATCTGCGCCGAGTAATACACCCACAGCAGCAGCGCGATCACCGAGCCGGCCGCGCCATAGCTGCTGGCCACGCCGCTGTTGCCGATGTAGGCGCCGATCGCATACTTCCCCAACGCGAACAAGGCCGCCGTGCCCAGCGCGCCGATGGTGACGTCGTGCCACGACAGCTTTACCCTCGGCAGCATCTTGAAGATCACGCCGAACAGCGCGGCGATGACGATGAAGCTGATCGCGTAGTTGACCCCGGTGAGCAGGTCGCCGGCGTTGACCCAGACGCTGTGCCAGTATTTTTCCAGCACCGTCAAAATCGCGCTGACCACCAGCGACACCATCAACAGGAACGCCAGCACCAGCACCATGCCGAACGACAGCAGCCGGGTGCGGACCACGTCCCACGCCGTGCCCGTTTTGAGCGGCGGCACTTGCCAGATCGCGTCCAGGCTCGCCTTGAGCTCGGCGAACACGGTGGTGGCGCCGAACAGCAGCAGGCCGCCGGCGATCAGGGTGGCCAGCCGTCCTTCCTCCTTGCTGCGGGCGCCGGCCAGCACCAGCTGGATCGCTTCGGCGCCCTGGTTCCCGACCAGGCCGCGCAACTGCGCGAACAGCTCGCCCTGCGCCGCCTGCGGGCCGTAGAACCAGCCGGCGATGGCCAGCACCAGCACCAGGATGGGCGCCAGCGAAAACAGCGTGTAGAAGGCCAACGCCGCGCCCATGCTGCTGCCGCGGTGGTCGAACCATTCGGAGACGGTGCATTTGAGCACCGAGATGATATTTTTGTTCATATAAAAAAAAAGCCCCGCGACTCGCGTCGCGGGGCTCCCCAATTAATTAATTAATTGACGCGGCGTTCGATCGTGATCTGTTCGACCTCGACGCGACGGTTAGGTTCCAGGCACTTGATCAGGTCGGCGCGCTTCTTGTTGTCGCAGGTGACAACAGGATTGGCTTCGCCCTTGCCTTCGGCGACCAGGCGGTTGGCGGCGACGCCTTTACCGACCAGGTAGTCCTTGACCGAGTTGGCGCGCTTCTCGGACAGCTTCTGGTTGTACTTGTCGCTGCCCAGACGGTCGGCGTAGCCGGTGATGACGACGTTGTCGACGGTCGGGTTGGCGTTCAGCACGGTGGCGATCTCGTCCAGCTTAGGCTGGTTCGGGTTCAGCTTGGCGCTGTCGAAGCTGAACAGCTCGGTCGACGACATCGTCACTTTTTCGAAGCGTGCCGGCGGTGGTGGCGGTGGCGCGACCGGTGCTGGCGGCGGTGGCGGCTGGACGGCTTCCGGCGCAGGCGGCGGTGCCGGTGGAGCAGGGCGCGGTGGCGCGGCGAACGCGAAGTTCAGGCCGACGGTCACGTAGACGTTGTCCGCTTTGCTAGGAGGGAAGGCATCGCCGCGCAGGAAGCCGTGCTGGTTGCGGATGTCCGCCTGGAAGCTGGTGCGCTCGTTCAAGTCGGCCTGGAAACCCACACCGGCGCTGACGTACGGCGAGTTCTTGGCGATTTCGCCGAAGGTGTTCAGGTTCGACTTGTCGCGCTCGACGCCGGCGCCGACCAGGATGAACGGACGGAACGATTTACGGGAGAACATATACAGGGCGTCCGCGCCCAGGCTCTGTTGCTGATAGCGCTCGCCGTTTTCCTTCGAGCGGGCGTAGGTGCCGCCCAACTGGACGTCCCACTGTTCGTTCAGGGCTTTACCGAACTTCAGGCCGCCGCCGTAGCCTTTTTTGTCAACGCCGAATGCGTCGTTGTCAGGCTTCATGCCGTTGATGCTCGGCTGTACATACCACGATGGATTGATGACCGCGTCTTGAGCGACAGCGGAGAACGACGCGCAGAGGGCTGCGACGGCGAGGACGATTTTCTTAGTTTTATTCAAAGTATGCTCCCGATTGATAAATTTGGCGATTTGTTGCTTCATCAGCAGCAGTGCAGTGCTTACCGCTGTTGGACCGAAGAATAGGTAGCTTTCATGACGCGGTCGGTTCGCTACCGCACAAAAGCTTGCGCTGTATCAAATCGTACACAAAACTTGAAACTTTTGCTTGATTCCTTTGGTCCGAAGGCTATAGGGACCAAAAGTCATGGTGCCGGAGCCGCCGAAACGGGTTCACAGATCAATAAGTCTGAAGTTCTGTCACTAATGTTCGTTGCCGCACAGACTGGTGCGCTGCGAAACGGCATTCTTGAGTCAGATGCAGAGACTGTGGCGTTTCAAATTGTAGGCCACCCCTCTTGCTGCCACTAATCTCGGCAAATTGTTATAAGGAGTGTTCAAATGCATGCAGTTAGACAACCTCAACATCTGGTTCAGAACGAGATGAAAGCCTCGCCGGAAATGCAGGCCACCACCAAGCTGATGCTGGTGGAACGTCCGGCCCCGGCTCCTCTGGACCGCAAACCGGCGCTGTCGATGGCGTCTATCGAGCGTGTGCGTTCGACCTCCGCGACCTTGCGTCGCATCGAAAATATGCAAAAACTGATCGGCGAGCTGTCCATGCACGAGATGCTGGCCGACGAAATCGCCTGGTTCCTCAAGTTCTCGCCGTCCGGCGCCCGCAAATACATCCGCGACCTGCGCGAAGCCGGCGTCATCGAGCTGGCCCGCTATGTCGAAGGCACCGCCACCTACCTCGGCAAGGCCGTCTACCAGCTGACGCCCGACCCGGAGCGCGTCGCCGCCTTCCTGGCCGCGATCGTCCAGCCGAAGCGCGAAGGCGCGCCGCCGCGCAAGGAACGTCCAGGCATCCGTGAACAGGCCATGGCCGGCAGCGGCCGCCACTTCCACATCCTGGCCGACGACACCCACTACGCGATCCGCGTCAACCGTGGCCCGGTCATGCGCGATCCGCTGGTCGCCGCGCTGTTCGGTTCGGCCCCTTCGGAGCAAAAAGCCGCCGACTAGGCCGCCGGCCGCCGACGCCGGCGCACAGGTGTATCATCGACAGCCGGGCATGCCCGGCTGTTTGCATATTGAAAAGCAGACAAGCCGCCCCACTTAGCCAGCAATGGATATCACACGGACGCGCGGCACATGGAAGCTTTGATCTGGATCGGCCTGACGGCGCTGGCGATAGCGCTGCCTTTTTATGTGCCCCGCTGGCGCCTGCGGCGGGTGCTGGCCAGGCCGTTGCCGGCCGAGGCGCAAGCTGTTTTACACCGCAACATCCCCGTCTACCGCCGCATGACCCCCGAGTTGCAGCAGCAGTTGCAACGGCTGGTCGTGCAATTTTTGCATCAAAAAAAATTCGTCGGCTGCGAAGGCGTCGAGGTGACCGACGAGATGGCCGTCATCATCGCAGGCCAGGCCTGCCTGTTGCTGCTCAACCGTCCGACCAAGGTCTATCCGGCGCTGCACACCATCCTGGTCTATCCGAGCGAGTTCGTGGCGCGCCGCGCGGAGGTCGGCCCGGGCGGCGTCGTCACGCCGGGACACCAGAGCATGCTGGGCGAATCGTGGGACGACGGCCGCGTCGTGCTGTCGTGGGACGACGTGCGGCGCGGCGCCGACGACTGGACCGACGGCCACAACATCGTGCTGCACGAGTTCGCGCACCAGCTCGACAGCGAATCGGGCCGCGCCAACGGCGCCCCGTATCTGGGCAGTCCGGACAGCTATAACGAGTGGGCCGAGGTGTTGTCGCGCAATTTCCAGAACCTGCGGCACAGCGCCATGTATCGCCAGCACAGCGTGATGGACCATTACGGCGCCACCAATCCGGCCGAGTTCTTCGCCGTGGCCACCGAAACCTTCTTTGAAAAGCCGTACCAGATGGCCGAGCACCACGGCGAGCTGTTCGCCGAGTTCCTCAAATACTACCGCGTCGATCCGCGCGAATGGTTGCCCCCGCCGCCGCCGCCGCCGGAGCCGCCCGCTGATCCGTCGTACGCCTGGGCTCCGACCTGGTCGCACTGACCCGGGCCCGCTAACGGTCGACACTCGCGGAACGCCGTAGTCCGCCATTGCATGCGTCGCCGCGACGCACGCCATGGCCGATTACGCTACGCTAATCCGCCCTACGCGAGCACTGTTGAGGCATAATTGGTTTCAATGCGCGACGCCAGCGAGGCTATCACCATGCAATTTGACGAGTTCGAATTATTTTCCTCCGACGCCAGCGCGCCGCGCGCCGCGCCGGCCGCGGCGGCCGAGGCGACGTCGCCCATCGTGCGCTTGCAATACCTGGTCGACAACACGCCCGCCATCATCTATTGCACCGTGCCCAGCGGCGACTTCAAGATGACCTTCGTCAGCAACAACGCCTTCAACGTGCTGGGCTACCGTCCCGAGCAGATGGTGGCCGACCCCAACTTCTGGTTCGACCACATCCACCCGGACGACGCGCCCAACATCTTCTCCAGCCTGGCGCTGATATTCACCGAGGGCCAGCGCGCCTATGAATACCGTTTCCGCATCCATGACGGCAGCTACCTGTGGATGCATGATTCGCTGCGCCTGATCCGCGACGAGAAGGGCGCGCCGCTCGAAGTGATCGGCTCGCTGACCGACATCACCCAGCGCAAGCTCATGGAGGAGGCGCTGCAGGCGCGCGGCATCGAGCAGCAACAGCTGATCGGCGAACTGCGCAGCGCCCACGAGCAGCTGCTGCAATCGGAGAAGATGGCCTCGATCGGCCAGCTCGCCGCCGGCATCGCCCACGAGATCAACAATCCGGTCGGCTTCGTCAATTCCAACATGAGCTCGCTGAAGAACTATGTCGGCACCCTGCTGGGCGTGATCGACAAGTACGAGCAGGCGGCCGCGCCCCATCCCAACCTGGCGGCCCAACTGGCCGCGCTGCGCAGCCAGGCCGACCTGGAATTCCTCAAGGAGGACGTGACCGACCTGGTGCGCGAATCGATGGACGGGCTCAAGCGGGTCAAGGACATCGTCCAGGCGCTGAAGGATTTTTCGCACGTCGGCGAGACGGAATGGCAGGTGGCCGATCTGCACCACGGCCTCGACAGCACGCTGACCATCGTCAGCAACGAGATCAAGTACAAGGCGCGGGTCGACAAGGCGTATGGCGTGCTGCCGCCGGTCACCTGCCTGGCCTCGCAACTGAACCAGGTGTTCATGAACCTGCTGGTCAACGCCGCCCACGCGCTGCGCGACCAGGGCGGCGTGATCACGATCCGCACCGGCACCACCGGCAGCGGCGCCGACGGCTGGGTATGGATCGAGGTCGGCGACAACGGCGTCGGCATCGAGCAGGCCAACCTCAAGCGTATCTTCGAACCGTTCTTCACCACCAAGCCGGTCGGCAGCGGCACGGGGCTGGGGTTGTCGCTGTCCTACGGCATCGTCAACCGCCACGGCGGGCGCATCGACGTCGCCTCGGTGGTCGGCAAGGGCACGCGCTTCACGGTGCACCTGCCGGTGCGTCCGCCGCAATCGCTGGAGACGCCGGCCAAGGCGTGACCGGGCGCCGGCATCCGCCGGCGGCGCTCACTCCGCCTTGGGATTGCGCACCCAGATCGACAGCCGGCCGCCGGCTTTGGATTCGAAATCCTGCACCTGCTGGATCATGCGGGCGTCGAACGTGTGGTCGACCGTCAGCAGCATCAGCCCGTCGCGGCTGACCAGGTCGCGCGCCAGCACCATGCCGGGCAACAGCTCGCCCGACAGCACCTCGACCCCGACCACCGCCGCGCTGACGCCGCCGTCCATGATCTGGCGGAAGGCCGCCACCACGTTCGGATCGTAGCGCTTGCCGCTGGCGTCGAGGATCAGCGACTTGGCCTCGTCGGCGCGCAGGTGGCGCTGCACCATGCCGCCCTGTTGCAGGTTGTAGTAGTCCACCGCCAGCGACAGGATGCGCGCGCCCAGCGGAATCGCCAGCCCGGCCAGGCCGTCGGGGAAGCCGTTGCCGTCGAAGCGTTCGAGCTGGGCGCGCAGGATGGCGGCGCTGCCGCGCAACTCTTCGAGCGGCATCAGCAGTTCGGCGGCGCGGATCGGATGCTTGCGGAACAGCCCCAGCGCGTCGCCGGTCAGCATGGTCAGCGGCGTCGACAGCATGTCGTCGCTGAAGCCGATCTTGCCGATGTCGTGCAGCAGGGCGGCGATGAACACGTCCTGGCTTTCCTTGGCGTCGAGCTCGAGGCGCACGCACAGCTGGCGCGCCAGGTCGGCCACTTGGCGCGCGTGGCCGGGCTGGTTGTGCGCGCGCAGCTCGATCATCGTCGAGAAGATCTTGATGGTGGTGACGAAATTGGTCTTGAGCTTGTTGTTGGCCGCGACCGTGGCCTCGTGCTCGACCTTGAGCAGCCTGGTGCGCGCCTCGACCTTGGCCTCCAGGCTCTGGTTGAGCAGCTTGAGTTCCTCGTTCTGGCGCAGCGCCAGCGCTTCCAGGCGCTGCTTGTCCAGTTCGAGCTGGCGCCGCTCGAGCGCGTGGCGCACCAGCAGCAGCATGTCGCTGTCTTCCCACGGCTTGGTGATGTAGCGGTAGATCTCGCCGCAATTGATGGCGTCCTGGATCGACTGGATGTCGGAGTAGCCGGTCAGCAGGATGCGCAGGGTGTCGGGCCAGCGTTCGCGCACCTTGGCCAGGAAGCGGGCGCCGTCCATCTCCGGCATGCGCATGTCGGAGATGACCAGGTCGACCGCCTCCTTCTCCAGCACCTCCAGCCCCAGCGCGCCGCCCTCGGCGGTCAGCACGCGGTAGCCGTTGGCGCGGAACAGGCGCCGCAGCGACGACAGGATGTTCGGTTCGTCGTCGACGCACAGCACGGTGGCCGGCGACGCCGGGGCGTTCGGCGAAAGCGACGAGGTCGACGGGGAGAGCGCTTGATTCATGGTGGTGGGTCCTCGGTGGCGGCGCCATGGTGGATCGGCAGCCGCACGCGGAAGCGGGTGCCCTGACCAAGCGCGGTATCGACGTCGATACTGCCGCTGTGTTTTTGTACGATGCCGTAGGCCAGCGACAGGCCGAGGCCGGTGCCCTTGCCGACGGCCTTGGTCGTGAAGAAGGGGTCGAAGATGCGCGAGACGGTCTCCGGCGCGATGCCGCTGCCGTTGTCGCCGATCTCCAGCCAGACGTGGTCGTCGCCGTCGCGGCCGGTGCGCACGGTGATACGCCCGCGTTGCTCGCCGATGGCGTGGGCGGCGTTGACGATCAGGTTCATCACCACCTGGTTGATTTGCAGCGGCAGGCATTGGATGTCGGGGATGTCGCCGTACTCCTTGATGACGTCGGCCTTGTATTTGACCTCGTTGCTGACGATGTTGAGCGTCGAGTCGATGCCGCGGTGCAGGTCGGCCCAGACCCATTCCTGGTTGGCGTCCACCCGCGAAAAATCCTTCAGGTCCTGCACGATGTGGCGCACGCGCACGATGCCTTCGCCCGACTCGGCCATCAGGGTCGGGATGTCCTGGCGCAGGAAGTCGAGGTCGATGCGCTCGCGCATCGCGCGCAGCGTGGCGGCGTCGGGCGCCGACAGCGACGGCTCGGCGCGCTGGTAGGCGTCGAGCATGCCGAACAGCTGGTCCAGGTAGTTTTGCAAGGTGCGGAAGTTGGAGAAGATGTAGCCGATCGGATTGTTGATCTCGTGGGCCACGCCGGCGGCCAGCTGGCCGATCGAGGCCAGCTTGTCGGCCTGCAGCAATTGCTGCTGGGCGCGCGACAGTTGCTGGTTGAGTTCGGTCAACTCCAGGTTGCTGCGGCGCAGCTCCGCCTCGGCCAGCAGGCGCTGGGCGATATCCTCCTGCAGCTTGGCGTTCATGTCGGCCAGCTGGCCGGTGCGCTTCTCGACCACGTGCTCGAGGTTGTCGTGGGCGCGGCGCAGCGCATTTTCCGCCACCCGCCGCTCGGTGACGTCGCGCAGCGTTTCGATGGCGCCAACCACCCGGCCGCCGCCGTCGCGCAGCGGGGCGGCGGTGAAATGCAGCCAGTGGCCGCTGGCGCCGATGTTGGGGAAGAATTCCTCGACCTCGTAGGCGTCCGGGATCAGCGGCGAGCGCCGGTGCTTGCCCGGATACAGCCGTTCCAGCTCGCTCTCGAGTTCGCCGGCGCCGCCGGCGATGACCAGGTCCGCCAGCAAGGGCCGCGGCCTGGAGTAGAACGCCTGCCAGTGGTTGGCGGTGCCGACCATGTCGGCCTTGGCCCAGCCCAGCAGTTGTTCGCAGGCGCGGTTCCAGTGGGTGACCACGTGCCGGGTGTCGATGGCGAACGTGGGCACCGGGTGGCCGTCGAAAAACTCCGACAGCGCGATGGCCGTCGGGGCGTCGTGCTCGGCTGTCATGGACGTGGTGGCGTGGCTCATGGCGTCAACGTCTGGCACATGTCGTGGAACAGCTGCTCGGCCTCGGCGAACGCGCTTTCCCAGGCGCCGTCGCCCAGGTCCAGCGCCTGCCACACCTCGGGCGACACGGGCGGCACCTGGTCGTCCTCCTGGCCCGACATGTCGAGCGCGTGGGCCAGGATGTTGGCCATGTAGATCACCGTGGTCAGCGTCGGCGCGGGGCGGGCGCGCCCGGTGGCCTGCGCGGCCGCCGCGTCGGCCAGGTGGTGGCCGGCCACGGCCGCCTGGATCTGTTGCGGGAATTTCCAGTGGGCCGTCAGCGCGCTGCCGACGGCGGCGTGGTCGATGCCGAACACGGCCAGCTGGGCGGCCGAGGTGACGCAATCGTGTTCGCGCCGGTACGCCGCCACGCGCCGGTAGTCGGCCGGAAAGCGGGTGCACAGCACCAGGGTGCCGAGGTCGTGCAGCAGGCCGGCGGTGAAGGCGGTGTCCGGATTGATGCCGCAGCGCGGCGCCAGCACGCGGGCGCACACGGCGCTGCCGATGGCATGGCGCCAGAACGCCTGGAAGTCGAACTCGACGTCCTTGCTCGGCGCGAAGCTGGCCGTCACCGAGCAGGCCGTCACCAGGGTGCGGATGCTGTGGAAACCGAGCACCGAGATGGCCTGCTGGATGGTGGTGACCTTGGACTGCAGGCCGTAGAACGAGGAGTTGGCCAGGCGCAGCGTCTTGGCCGTCAACGCCTGGTCGAGCGCGATCTTGGTCGCCAGCACATGGGTGTCGATATCCTCCTGCTCCATCGTGGCCAGCAGTTCGGCCACCACGGCCGGCAGCGACGGCAGGTCGCGCACGCACTTGATGACGTCGTCGGCCGCGATCACGCCGGGTCCTTGTCGCGGTAGGCGCGCAGCACGCGCAGCAGCGACGGTCCGTCGGCGCCGTCGTCGCCGCTGTGGCGGAACAGCCGCTCCAGCCTTTGCATGCGCAGCGCGCGCTCGCGCGCCCGTTGCGCCGGATCGACTGCCGCCGCTTCCTCCTCGGCCCACACCACGCAGCGTTCCACGCCGCGCCGGCGCAGCGACGCCAGCATGCTGTCGGTCAGCGCGGCGTCGCGCGGCAGCAGCACGCCGCCGTGGGCGTCGAGCAGGGCGCTGGCCAGGGTCATGCCGGCGGCGGCCTGGTCAATGTCGATCTCGGTCGATTTGGTCCCGGCGTTCATGGCGTCTCCCCCGTCAGGCTCAGTGTGATCAGGCTGCCGCGCGAGGCCGAGCTCTCGCCCATCGGATACACCACCACCGCGTAGCGCCGGCCGTCGATGTCGGCCAGGTGGCGGGTCGGGCTGGTGTGGCGCGGCGGTTCGCCGGCGGCGGGGCCGCTGGCGCCGGCCGGTGGAAACAGTTGCGGCAGCACGCTGCCCGCCTCGTTGCCCAGCAGCGCGCCGCTGTGGCGGAACAAGCCCTCGGCGGCGCCGTTGATGAAGGCGATCATGCCGGCGTCGTCCATGCCGATCACCGGCAACGGCAGATGCTGCAGCACTTCGCGCGCCACGCTCAGGCTGACCTCGTCGCGGCTGATCTGGCGCTGCTTTTCCAGCAGCAGCTTTTCCAGCTGGCGGTTGGCGGCGGCCAGCTCCAGGTTGGCGCTGCGCACCTCCAGGTGCAGGCGCTGGTTGTCGTCGGCGATTTCCTTGAGGCGGAACGCCTCGGCCACGTGGCCGCGCAGCAGTTCGTCGTCCCACGGCTTGGTCAGGAATTTGTAGATCGCGCCCTCGTTGACGGCGTCGGTGACCGACTGCAGTTCGGTGTAGCCGGAGAGCATGATGCGTATGGTTTCCGGATACTGCTGCTTGGCCTTGCGCAGGAAGTCGGCGCCCAGCATGCCGGGCATGCGCTGGTCGGAAATGATGACGTCGACCGGCTGCCTGGCCAGCAGTTCCAGGCCCTGCTGGCCGTCGTTGGCGCTGTAGATCTCGTACTGGTCGGCGCGCAGCAGGCGCTTGAGCGCGGAGACGATGTTGGGCTCGTCGTCGACCAGCAACAGGCGCCGCGGCGGCTTGTGCATGCGCCGCAGGTGCGGCGCCAGCGCGCGGCCGCTGGCCAGCAACTGGCTGACCTCGTCGGCCGCGAGCGGCGGGGAAAAGAAATAGCCCTGGATCAGGTCGCACATATTGCGCCGCAGGAAATCGCACTGGGCCTCGGTCTCGACGCCCTCGGCCACCACCTTCATGCCCAGGTGGTGCGCCATGGCGATCAAGGTCTTGCACATGGCCGCGTCGTGGCCGCTGGTGACGACGTCGCGGATGAAGTGGGCGTCGATCTTGAGCGCGTCGAACGGAAAGCGTTTGAGGTTGCTCAGCGAGGCGTAGCCGGTGCCGAAGTCGTCCAGGGTCAGGCTCAGCCCCGAGGCCTTGAAGCCGGCCAGCAGGGCGTCGCAGTCGGCGCCCGCTTGCGTGAGCGCGCTCTCGGTCACTTCCAGGGTCAGCCTGTCGGGCGCGATCTCGCACTCCTTCAGCATGGCGGCCACGGCCGCGCCCAGCGCGGGATCGCGGAACTGGCTGGGGGCGACGTTGATCGCCACCTTCAAGCCGTCCAGGCCGTCCGCGTGCCACGCGTGCAGGTCGCGGCAGGCGCGTCCCAGCACCCAGTCGTCGATGGCGCCGGCCAGGCCGGCGGCGTCGGCCAGCGCCAGGAATTCGCGCGCGGCCAGCATGCCGTGCAGCGGGTGGCGCAAGCGCACCAGCGCCTCCAGGCTGGCCACCGCGCCGGTCTGCAGATCGACCAGCGGCTGGTACAGCAGCACCAGCTGGTCCGACGCCAGCGCCTGCCGCAGACCGGCGCCCAGGTCCGCGTCCTCGCCGCACGGAGGCGACGCCATCAGCGGCGCGCGCGTCGCGCTGGCGGTATCGTCGGCCACGGTGGCCGGAGCGAAAAGGGACCGCGGGAATGGGGCGGGAGTCATCGGCGTTCCTATTGAAATGCAAGCTGATTGCTGCAACAAAACCTCTGCCGTCTGCGGTCGATTATACGGCCAAGCCGGGTTTAGTTGTCATCCGGTACGAACTCGTTGCACACATCGGACAGTGCCCCGGAAGCCGGCCGTGCCGGCGAAAACAGGCCTCCACAGTGCGTAAGCGCACGGAAACGCGGGCCGCACGGGCGCATATTGCGCTGATCGGGCTTCGGCCGAAACCAGGGAGAACAGCATGAGCAATATTATTGCGGGGCATTTCCAGTTACAGGATGAAATCGCGGATGCGCGCATCGCCCTGCTGCGCGCCGGCTTCGCGGCCGACCGCATCAGCGCGTTCTACGTCAACCCGCCGGGGCAGCACGATATGTATGAACTCGGCGGCGACCACGACAAGTCGCCCGGCGCCAAGGAAACCGACGAGGGCGTGGTGCAGGGCGGGGCCACGGGCGCCGTGGCCGGCGCGGTGGCGGGGGCCGCCGCGATTCCGGTGTCCGGCCCGTTGGGTCCGGTCGTCGGCGCGCTGGTCGGCGCGCATGTGGGTTCGCTGTTCAGTTTTTCGAAGATGAAGGACGCCGGCGAAGCGGAGGAGGGCAGTGCCGAGAACCTGCGCGCGCCGCGCAAGTCGGGCATGATGATCGCCGTCGAGGTGGTCGACAGCGGCCAGGAGCAAAAGGCGCTCGACGTGCTGCGCGGGCTGGGCGCCAAGGATGTCGAACGGGCCGACGGCAGCATCAGCGGCGGCGATTGGCGCGACTTCAATCCGAACTCGCGGCCCGTGCCCGCGTGATGCGCAGTTGTTGCGAAAGCGAGACTGTGCAAGCGCCAGTGCGATTTCCGTCGGTATCGTTGCTACAATCGACCGCACCACGCGTTGGCCGCGATCGTGCGCGCCGCGTGGAGCCACGTAGGGCGGATTAGCGCAGCGTAATCGGCCATCGCCGAGCCGCCAACGGCTCATGGCCGATTACGCCGTTCCGGCTAATCCGCCCTACGTGTTTCCGTGGATGTTACGGGGACACCCGCGCTGGTTGGAGGGGATGCGGCTATGACACAGGCTTGGCTGGTGCTAACCCTCGCGGACGGGCGCGAGGTGGTCGCGCCGTCGGAGGCGCAAATGGCGGCGGCGCTGGACGAAGTCTACGGCGCTCCCGGCAGCGCCGTGCTGCGCTTCGGCTACGATGACGGCCTCATGTACGAGATGGAAGTGGCGAGCGGCGGCGCGGTGCGCTTCGCCGAATGGTCGGACCGCGACTGCGAGATCGCCCTGGCCGATCCGCGCACGATGACCGCGCTGGCGCAAGCCGACGCGCTGCAACTGTGGCGCCTGATGGCGCGGCGCCAGGTGGCGAAAATCCGCAGCCAGCCCTGGCTCGACAACGACTGACCGATCGGCAGGCCGCCGGCGTCATCGCCGTCGTTGCTCCATGCGCGTCTGGCAACCGATGCACAGGCGCGCCTCCGGCCGCGCGTCGAGCCGCGAGAAGCCGATCTCCTCGCCGCAGCTTTCGCACAGGCCGTAGCTCTGGTCGTCGAATTTGGACAGCGCCCGCCGGACCATCGACAACTGTTTGGCGGTGTGGGCCGCCGTCTCGTGGACGAGGGCGTTGAGCGTGCGCTGGCTGGCGTTGTCGGCCGGCGAGGCTTCGGCCTCGTGCGGCGGCGGCAGGCGCACGTCGGTGCCGCGGTCCAGATCGTCCGCGAGTTGGCTCAGCAGGGCCTTGCGGGCGCGTTCCAGCCGCCCCTGCAAGGTCCGCCATTGATGTTCTTCCAGTCCGTTCATGCCGCGCGCTCCTCACACCGTTGGACCGGAGACGGCGCGCTTCGTTCGGCCCAGCGTTGGCGTGGGCGTCAGCCCGGCGCGTCCATCGCCTCCAGATGGTGCTTGATGGCCTCGAACGGCTTGGCGAGCTTGTCGGGCTTGCCGGTGGCGATGGCCGCCGCCAGCGACAGCAGCTCGCCGGTCAGCTGGATCAAATCCTTGGTGTGCTGGATTTTGCGGATTTTTTCCTGCGCGCGGGCGGTCACGTCGAGCAACTGCCGCTGCGCGCCGCCCAGTCCGCTCGCGGCCAGCACCGCCGCCTCCAGGTACAGGCTGTTGGCGCGCTGGCGCAGCGCCACTTCGTTTTCGAACAGCGCCTGCGCGACCGTCTGCGCGACGGTTGGCGGTTTCTGGCGGATATCGCGCATCAGGCGCGTGTGCAGGGCGTCGGCGCTGGCGGACAGGCTGTCGGCCAGCGCTTCGATGTCCAGTTGGATGGGATTGGTAGTCATCGCGGCTCCTGTGTGGGCTTAGTTGGGCGGGATCTGGTCGAGCAGCGCGCGGTGGCTCTGTTCGATCGCCGCCAGGTTTTTCTGCGCCAGGGTCTGGCGCTGGCCGATCAGGCGGTACTCGGCTTGTTTGGTCTGCTGCTGGCTTTTGGCCAGCGCCGTCAGCAGGCGGTCGCGGGTCGGGTCGAGGAAGGGAATCTCCGACTCCAGCATGCCGATGACGATGCGCTCCTCGTTCTCGCTGGACTTGTCATACAGCCTCAGCAGCGTGCTCATCGCCTCGAGCAGGTCGCGCACCGGCTGCTCGGCTTCGCGCATGACCTGGTTGACGGCGCGTTCCTGCGTTTTCGCCGTGATGGCGCGCGCGATCAGCGTCGTCAGCCGGGTGAAGGCGTTGACGTGTTTCTCCTCGATGCCGGAGTCGGGCCAGGCCTTGATGCCGCCGCCGATGGTCTTGAGCTGGTCGCGCAGCTCGTACTGCTCGTCGCCGGCCAGCACGCCGAGCGTCTGCATGTACGCCTGCACGCCGTATTGCAGCTTGACGAAATCGTCGCACGCCTGCCGGCGCCTGGCGTCGAGTTCGGCCTCGCGGGCGTCGGCGGCGGCCGTCAGGAAAGGCTGTTCGCGCTGGTAGGTTGTGCGGTAGCGTTCGGTCAGTTCGTGATAGGCGTTCAGCTTGGGCGCCTGGGCGGCGAAGGCGCGCACCTCGGCCATGCGCGGCGTGCTGCTGGCGCAACCGCCGAGCAGGGCCAGCAATCCGAGTAACAGGAAAAGACGCGGCAGTTTCATGGGTGCTCCTCTAGGGTTGGGACTATTGTTATGCTGGGTGTTTACGGCTGCTTTGCGAATGCACAGATCGCGGCGTCAGGGCGCGGCGCCAGCCCAGGCCGGCGACGGTGTCGCCGGCCGGAGCGTATTCGCAGCCCAGCCAGCCCGTGTAGCCGAGTTCGTCGATGAGGGCGAACAGGTGGCGGTAGTTGATCTCGCCGGTGCCCGGTTCGTGGCGGCCCGGGGTGTCGGCGATCTGCATGTGTTTGATCATCGGCAGGTTGGCGCGGATCGTGTTGCTCAGCTCGCCCTCCATGCGCTGCATGTGATAGATGTCGTACTGCAGGAACAGGTTGGCGCGGCCGGCCTCGGCGATGATGTCCAGCGCCTGCGCGCTGCGGTTGAGGAAATAGCCGGGCATGTCGAAGTGGTTGATCGGTTCGATCAGCAGGTCGACGCCGTGCGGCAGCGCCAGATCGGCGGCGTGGCGCAGGTTGTCGACATAGGTGGCGCGCGCCGCCGTCGGCGCCAGGCCGGCCGGCACCTTGCCGGCCATGCAATGCAGCTGGGTCACGCCCAGCGCCAGCGCATAATCCAGCGCCGGCCGCACGGTAGCGCGGAACTCGTCGATGCGCAGCGGATCGCAGGCCATGCCGCGGTCGCCGGCATCCCAATCGCCGCAGGGCAGGTTGAACAGCACCAGCCGCAATTCATGGCGTCGCAAACGTTCCGCGATGCGCTCCGCCTCGTAAGCGTAAGGAAAGAGAAATTCGACGCCATCGAAGCCGGCCTCGCGCGCCAGCGCGAACCGGTCGAGGAAGGGAACGTCGGTGAACATCATCGACAGGTTGGCGGCGAAGCGGGGCATGGACGTTCCGATAAGCGTTAGCAATACGATATCGTAAACGATATTTGGCCGGCCACACAAAAAAGCTTCTCAACCCCGGGGTCAGTGCCGACATTCGGACAAACCCGACAAGATGCGGAACCTTTCAGTGTGAAAAAAGTTCCGCGATGTCCGAATGTCGGCACTGACCCCTGGGGAGGGGCGAAAAAAATGCCGTTCAATTCGCATTGAACGGCATTGCATTGGTGCGGGGCCGGCTTATCGGCCGCGACCGCCAGAGCGGTGCGGGGACGCCGGGCGCGGGGCGCTGGTGCCCGTGCGTGGACCGCCGCCGTTGCCGCCGGCCGAAGCGCCAGGCGCGCGTGGCTTGTTGCCACCGCCATCGCCGCCGCCACCGCTCTTGGCACGGCCTTGGCCGCCACCGCCGCCGCTACGGCCGCCGCCGGGACGGTGACCGGCGCTGCGCAGTTGCACAGGTTGGGCGCGCGCGGTCGGGTCCGGCTCGAAGCCCGGGATCACTTCGCGCGGCAGGGTTTGCTTGATGAGCTTTTCGATGTCCTTCAACATGTCGTGCTCGTCCACGCAGACCAGCGACACGGCTTCGCCGGTGGCGCCGGCGCGGCCGGTGCGGCCGATGCGGTGCACATAGTCTTCAGGAATGTTCGGCAGGTCGTAGTTGACCACGTGCGGCAGCTGGTCGATGTCGATGCCGCGCGCGGCGATGTCGGTGGCCACCAGCACTTGCAGCTTGTTGTCCTTGAACTCGGACAGCGCCTTGGTGCGCGCCGATTGGCTCTTGTTGCCGTGGATCGCCATGGCGCCGATGCCGTCGCCGCCCAGTTGCTCGACCAGCTTGTTGGCGCCGTGCTTGGTGCGCGTAAATACCAGCACCTGCGACCAGTTG
>Ga0105244_10001057_pt1 | contig 23037 bp, 17 predicted proteins | sample KBSM44metaG_FD_80423 | JGI IMG/M metagenome (GOLD analysis project Ga0105244, IMG submission 80423) | Miscanthus rhizosphere microbial communities from Kellogg Biological Station, Michigan, USA - KBS M4-4 metaG | ecosystem: Host-associated > Plants > Roots > Rhizosphere > Soil | place... | reverse complement strand
CGTTGCGCTTCTGGTATTCGTACTCGCTCAGCTCGTTGAAGCGGGCCAGACGGGCTTTCGACTTGGCCTGGCGCGCTTTCGGATTCTGGCGCGACCATTCCAGTTCTTTCTGCAGCGCTTTCTGGCGTGCCGATTCGGTGGCTTCTTCCTGCTTCAGGCGGTCCTGTTTCTGCTCCAGCCACGACGAGTAGTTGCCTTTCCACGGAATACCGTGGCCGCGGTCCAGTTCCAGGATCCATTCGGCGGCGTTGTCGAGGAAGTAGCGATCGTGGGTGATGCCGACCACGGTGCCCGGGAAGCGCACCAGGAATTGCTCCAGCCATTCCACCGATTCCGCGTCCAGGTGGTTGGTCGGTTCGTCGAGCAGCAGCATGTCCGGCTTGGACAGCAGCAGTTTGCACAGCGCCACGCGGCGCTTTTCACCGCCCGACAGCACGCTGATTTTCTGGTCCCACGGCGGCAGGCGCAGCGCGTCGGCGGCCATTTCCAGCTGCAGGTTCAGGTTGCCGCCATCGGCTGCGGCGATGATCGATTCCAGGCGCTCCTGCTCCTTGGCCAGCGCGTCGAAGTCGGCGTTTTCATCGGCGTAGGCGGCGTACACGGCTTCCAGCTTGGCTTGCGCTTCAAATGCTTCGCCCAGGCCGGACTCGACTTCCTGGCGCACGGTTTTTTCCGGATCGAGCTGCGGTTCCTGCGGCAGGTAGCCGATGCTCAGGCCCGGCATCGGGCGTGCTTCGCCCTGGATGTCGGTATCGATGCCTGCCATAATTTTCAGCAAGCTCGACTTACCGGAGCCGTTCAGGCCCAGCACGCCGATCTTTGCGCCCGGGAAGAAGGACAGCGAAATATCTTTCAGAATCTGGCGCTTGGGCGGGACGATTTTGCCCACGCGGTTCATGGTATAGACGTAATTTGCCATTGAGAATCTCAGTGAAGAATGGGTAGAAATGCAGGGAAGGACGACAGGATACGATAAATCCCGCCATCTTCCCACTATTTAGCACGTTTGCTCGCCCACAGCCCTTCGGCCACGTACAGGATCAGCGCGCCCCAGATGATCAGGAAGCCAATCAGGCGGTCGGCGGTGAAGGCTTCGTGGAACACCCACACGCCCAGCAGCGCCTGCATGGTGGGCGACAGGTATTGCAGCAGCCCCAGCACCGCCATCGGGATCTTGCGCGCGCCCGCCGCGAACAGCAGTAGCGGGATGGCGGTAATCGGCCCGGCGGCGGCCAGCAGCCAGCGGGTGCTGTCATGCGGCGTGTTGATAAAGGTATTCTGGCCGTGGAAGCCCAGCCACAGCACGTAAATCAGCGCCAGCGGGAACAAAATCATGGTTTCCAGCGACAAGCCTTCCAGCGCCGCCAGCGCGGCGGTCTTGCGCAGCAGGCCGTAGCCGCCGAAAGTAATGCCTAAAATTAAGGCAATCCACGGCAGCTGGCCCGATTGCCAGGTCAGCCAGGCCACGCCGCCGGCCGCCACGCTGATGGCGATCCATTGGGCGCGGCGCAGCTTTTCCTTCAGCACAATCAGTCCCAGCAGCACGTTCACCAGCGGATTGATGAAGTAGCCCAGGCTGGCGTCGATCACGTGGCCGTTGTTGACCGACCAGATGTAGACGCCCCAGTTGGCCGTCAGCAGCAGCGCGCTGGCGACAAAGCTGGCCAGGATGCGCGGCTGCTGCAGCACCCTGGGCAGCCACTTCCACTGCTGGCGCACGGTCAGCACGATCACCAGGAACAGCAGCGACCACAGCATGCGGTGGGCCAGAATTTCCATCGGCGGCACCTCGCCGATGGCGTGGAAATACAGCGGGAACAGCCCCCAGCACAGGAAGGCTGCGGTGGCGTACAAAATACCTGGATTCATGAAGGGGACGCTGCAAAAGTCAGGGAAGGTCTACCATTATCCCTCATCTAGCAAATCCCGGCCGGAGCGGCGTACACTCTCGGTATTGATCATTTGGAACGAATCCGTATGCCAAAATCTCCTTGCCTTTTGCATAGTCTTATCCTATTGTGCAATGCACCAAAACAACAACAGGTGCAATCTTGACCGAGCAACACAAGAAAAGCAGTCTCGCGGCACTTACGCTGGCGGCTGTCGGCATTGTCTATGGCGACATCGGTACCAGCCCTCTCTACACCCTCAAAACCGTCTTCGATCCCGAGCACGGACTGGCCCTCACCGAGGGCAATCTGCTGGGCATCATTTCCCTGATTTTCTGGGGCCTGACCATCATTGTTTCGCTCAAATACGTCAGCCTGGTGCTGCGCGCCGATAACCGCGGCGAGGGCGGCATCATGGCGCTGATGGCGCTGGCGCTCAACTCGGTCACCAGGGCGGCGCCGAAATGGCACTACCCGCTGATGCTGCTCGGCGTGTTCGGCGCCACCATGTTCTACGGCGATAGTGTGATTACCCCGGCCATCTCGGTGCTGGGTGCGATCGAGGGGCTGGAAGTGGCCGCGCCGGGACTGGAACAGTACATCGTGCCGCTGACCATCATCGTGCTGATCACCCTGTACGCCATGCAGCGCCACGGCACCGCCGGCATCGGCCGCTTCTTCGGCCCGATCATGGTGGTGTGGTTTGCGGCGCTGGCCATCATGGGCGTGATCAATATCGTTGAAGCGCCGCGCGTGCTGTACGCGCTGAATCCATTCAAGGCGCTCGGCTTCATGTACGAAAACCGCATGATCGCCTTTGTCGCGCTGGGCGCGGTGGTGCTGGCGCTGACCGGCGCCGAGGCGCTGTACGCCGACATGGGCCACTTCGGCAAGAAACCGATCCGCGCCGCCTGGTTCCTGATCGTGTTCCCGGCGCTGGCGATGAACTATCTGGGCCAGGGCGCGCTGCTGCTGACGCACCCGGACGCGGTGACCAATCCCTTCTTCCACCAGCTGGGCGAGTGGAGCGTGTTCCCGCTGGTGGTGCTGTCCACCCTGGCGGCGGTGATCGCTTCGCAGGCCACCATCTCCGGCACCTTCTCGATGACCAAGCAGGCCATCGCGCTGGGCCTGCTGCCGCGCATGCGCATCCTGCACACCTCGGTCACCGAGATCGGCCAGATCTACATCCCGGCCGTCAACTGGCTGCAACTGGGCGTGGTGCTGCTGGCGGTGGTGGGCTTCGGTTCGTCCGACAAGCTGGCCGGCGCCTACGGCATCGCGGTAACCGCCACCATGCTGGCCACCACCGTGCTGACTTTCTTCGTGATCCGCTACCGCTGGCACCTGCCGCTGGCGCTGTGCTTCGGCGCGACCGGCTTCTTCCTGGCGCTGGATATCTCGCTGTTCTCGGCCAGCACCCTGAAGCTGTTCCACGGCGGCTGGTTCCCGCTGCTGCTGGGCGTGGTGCTGTTCACCGTGATGCTGACCTGGAAGCGCGGCCGCGAGCTGGTGTTCGAGAATCTGCAAAAGCACGCGATTCCGCTGGAAGAATTCCTGTCCTCGCTGTTCGTGGCGCCGCCAACGCGCGTGTACGGCACCGCCATCTTCATGCGCGGCGAGAGCGACGGCGTGCCGCACGCGCTGCTGCACAACCTGTCGCACAACAAGGTGCTGCACGAGCGCGTGGTGTTCCTGACCGTGCACATCATCGAAGAGCCGTACGTGGCGGAGGCGGAGCAGGTCAAGGTCACTGACCTGGGGCACCAGTGCTACCAGCTCAACATCTACTACGGCTTCAAGGATGAACCGGACATTCCGCGCGTGCTGCACTTGTGCGAGTGCCTTGGCCTGCCGTTCGAGATGATGGAGACGTCGTTCTTCATCGCCCGCCAGACCGTGATCTCGGCGCCGGGCTCGGGCATGGCGACCTGGCGCGAGCACCTGTTCGTGGCAATGTCGCGCAATGCGCGCGGCGCCGCCGACTACTACCAGATTCCGCCGAACCGCGTGATCGAACTTGGCACGCAAGTGGAAATTTGAAGACAAAATAATGTAACTGAATGTAGTGCCGGGAATGGAAGTGGCGCGGTCTGCTAAACTTCTGCGCCGGGACTACCGAATACGCATACTTATCAAAGGTAAATAATGAAATCGAAGTTGCAATTGATCGCTGCAGCCGCCTGCCTGGCGGTGCTGACCGCCTGCGGTGGCGGCGCCAAGACCCCTACCGCCGTGGTGGTGCCGCAACCGGACTACAAGCTGACCACCACCGTGGTCGGCAGCGGCCTGACCGCAGAGACGGGCGATACCGTGACATTCCATTACGAGGGCTACCTGTACGATTCGACCAAGACGGACGGCAAGGGCACCAAAGTGCAGAGCAGCGTGGCCACCGGTATGCCGAAGAGCGGCACGGTGGGCGTGGGTATCCTGCCGGGCGGTGACTTCCCGGGTTCCGCCGGCTGGGACCAGGCGCTGCTGGGCATGCAGCCGGGTGGCAAGCGCACCGTGGTGTTGCCGGCGAATCTGGCCTATGGCGCCTACTCATTCGATCCGGCCACGGTGAAAAGCCTGCTGGCAGCCATTCCGGCCAATTCGCCAATGGTGTTTGACTTCACGATGGTCAACGTGACCAAGGCCGTGGTGATCCCGAACACCCCGCCGCCAACCGTGACCACGATTGTCAGCGACAGCGTCGGTACCGGCGCCACCGCCGTTGCCGGCAAGACCGTCACCGTTACCTACACCGGCTGGCTGTACGACGGCACCCGCGCCAACCGCAAGGGCGCCCAGTTCGACAGCAATGTCACCAGCACCACCCCGTTGTCGTTCACCGTCGGCAGCGGCGTGATCGCCGGCTTCAGCACCGGCGTGACCGGCATGCAGGTGGGCGGCAAGCGCACCGTCATCATCCCGCCTGATCAAGGTTACGGCGACAAGGTGCAGACCAATTCGAGCGGCGTGGTGACGATTCCGGCCAACTCCACGCTGGTCTTCGATATCCAGCTGCTCACCGTGAACTGAGCGACCCAGACATGAAAAAGGCAGCTTCGGCTGCCTTTTTTTTACGTCCGCAGGATGTGCGCCGGCGCCATGCGCATGGCCGACCAGGTGTGGCGCGCAGTGGCTGCGGCTACCACCAGCAGAGCGAGCGCCAGCGCCACCGGCGGCGCCCAGGCGCCCAGCGGCGAGCGCTCCGCAAACGGCGCCAGATAGTGCGCAATCGCCAGCCATGCGGGCGGCAGCGCAATCAGGGCCGCTACCGCGATCAGCAGCAGGAATTCGCGTCCCACCAGGGCGGCAATCGCGCTGCGGCCGGCGCCGTGCAGCTTGCGCAGCACGATTTCGCGCGCCCGCTGCTGCACGCTGTGCGCGGCCAGCACGTAGATGCCGAATGCGGCCAGCACCAGCACCACCGCCGTGGCACAGGCCAGCAGGCGCGCCAGCCGCACATCGTCTGCGTAGGCGAGGGCGTAGAAGCTGGCTGCGCCGCGTATTACCGCCGGCTGCAGCGGGAAGTAGCGCTGCCAGACGGCGGCGATGGCCGGCTCCACGTCGGCACGCCGGCCGTTGAGACGCAGCGTGAATAAGCCCCGGTCGCAGGTTATGTGATACATCAGCGGCCCCACCGGATCGCGCAGTGTCTCCCAGCGCAGGTCCGGCACTACGCCAACCACGCGCTGCTGCGTGCCGTTGATGCGCTGGCCCACCGCCTGCTGGGCGGAGGCAAAGCCCAGCGCCTGCACCGCCGCTGGATTGAGCAGCACGCTTTCGTCGCCATCGCGGGCGGGCTGTCTTTCACGCGCGTCGAAAGTACGGCCAGCCAGCGCCGGCACGCCGTAGACCTTGAAGAAATCCGCACCGACGAATTGCAGCGGCATGGCCACGTTGCTGCCGTCCACGTGCCTGACGGTCTGGCTGCCGCGCGTGCCGGTGTGATCGTCGCGGCCCGGCACGTTGCAGCTTGCGGCGATGGCGGCCACGCCGGGCAGTTGCGCCAGCGCGTCGCGCAGGGCGGCGGCGCGCGGCTGGCCAAGGGCGATGGGCGTGTCAATCACCAGCAGCGGCGATGGATCGAAGCCGGGCGAGGCTGCGGCGGCAAACTGCGTCTGCCACAGCATCGCCAGCGCCACGCTGCCCATGCCGATGGCGGTGCTGAATTGCACTGCGGTCAGCGCACGCCGTAGCCATGCGCCGCCGGCTGTTTCGCCGCTGCGCTGCGCCAGCGTAGAGCGCATGTCGACGCCGCGCGCCAGCCAGCCGGGATATAGTCCCGCTATTGCCCCGACCAGCGCGCCGAAGGCCAGGCAGGCCGCCATCGCCGCCAGTGTGAACGTGCCTTCCAGCTGCCGCTGCAGCAGCTCGGACGCCAGCGGCAGCAGCAGCCACGTCAACAGCACGCCCAGTGCGGCGGCGGCGGTCGACAGCAGCATGGCCTCGGCCATGAATTGCGTCAGCAACTGGCGCGTGGTGGCGCCCATCACGCGGCGCACGGCAATCTCGCGCTGGCGGCGCACCGCGCGCACCGTCGCCAGGTTGATGTAGTTGACCACCGCCAGCAGCAGGATCAGCAAGCCGGCCGCGCCGAGCGCCAGCACCATGCGCATGTCGCCGCGCGCCCCGGTGCCCATGGTGTTGGCGACACTGCGGTCGAAGTAGGCGTCGGCCAGCGAACCGAGGCCGATATCGACCATCTTGCGCTGCCCCAGTGCCGCTTTCATTTCCGGCGTCGCCAGGCTGGCCCAGGGCGCGGTATCGACAGCGTTTTGCAGCGCCGCTTGCAGTGTTTGCGGCGCGGTGCTGGTCTTGACGTAGATGCGGCCATTGATGCCCATCCAGTTCGACAGCGCCTCCTGCCGTTCCCGCTCGTTCCACAACGCGCTGCCGACGCCGACCAGTGCGCCGAACTGCATGGTGCTGTTGGTGGGCCGGTCCGGCAGGATCGCCCGTACTTGCAGCGTTTGTCCGTTGACCACGGCGCTGCGTCCCAATACGCTGGCGCTGCCGAACCATTGCAGCGCCGCTTGCCGCGTCAGCGCCACGCCGTCCGGTTGCGCGAGTGCCTGCCGCAGCTCGCCTTCCAACGCATGCAGTCCGGCGATCTGCTCGAACGCCGGGTCCACCGCTGTGATATCGACCATGCGCTCCGCGCCGTTCTGGTTCAGCGCCGCCTGGCTGGGCCACCACGCGCTGGCTTGCAGCGGCACGCCGCTGTGCAATGCCACATCACGCAAGGCAAACGGCGTGTATTCCATCCACTGCGGCTGCGGGATGAAATTCAGGCGGTGCTTGATGACGTACACCTGCTCGCGCTGCGGCACGTCGCGGTCGTAGCTGAACGAATACTGCACGAACGCCAGCAGCACAAAGCACACCGCAAATCCTGCGGCGAGGCCGATCAGTTCAACCGCCGTGTTGAGCGGATGGCGCAGCAGCAGACGCCAGCCGACGCGGAAGTCGCGCAGCATCACGCCGCCTGCAGCGCGTCAACCATCACGCGGCCGTCCAGCAGGTTGAGGGTACGCGAGGCTTGCGCGGCGTGGTCGGGCGAGTGGGTGACCATCACCACCGTCGTGCCTTCGGCGTTAATCTGGCGCAGCAGGCGCATGACTTCATCGCCGTGCGCGCTGTCGAGGTTACCGGTTGGTTCGTCGGCCAGCAGCACGGCGGGGCCGGACACCAGTGCCCGCGCAATCGCCACGCGCTGCTGCTGGCCACCGGACAGCTGCGACGGACGATGGCCGGCACGGTGACCGACGCCAAGTTTATTCAGCATGGCCGTGACGCGCTCGCGTCGTTCGCGCGCTGGCGTGCCGTTGTACTCCAGCGCCAGTTCGACGTTTTCAAACACGGTGAGTTCTTCGATCAGGTTGAAGCTCTGGAAAATGAAGCCGATGCGGCCGCGCCGCAGCTTGTTCAGTTGCGCCTCGCTCCATCCGGCCACGTTCTGGCCTTCGAACCAATATTCGCCGCGCGTCGGCACGTCCAGCAGGCCGAGGATGCCGAGCATGGTCGACTTGCCGCAGCCGGACGGCCCGGTGATGGCGACGTATTCGCCCGCCTCGATATGCAGATCGACGCGGTCCAGCGCCGTGGTCTGGATTTCTCCCGCTTGGTGAATTTTGCTGACGCCGACGAGTTTGAGCATGTGCGTGTGCCTCTGATTGGTTTAATGAGAAGGTTACTGCGTAATTTGCAGCCGTGGTGAATTTCCGTACGCCGCGTAGCTGGACAGGATCACCTTGTCGCCAGCAGCCAGGCCATCCAGTATTTCGACCTGGCTGTTGCTGCGGCGGCCGATGCGCACGGCGCGCCGTTCGGCGTGGCGGCCTGCCGCATCGAGCAGGTAGACCCAGGCGCCGCCGCTGTCGTTGACGAAGGCGCCGTTGGGCAGCAGCAGGGCGCTGGCCGGCTCGCCCAGCGTGATGCGCGCGTCCAGGCTTTGCCCGGGATTGAGCACCGGCGGTTGTCCTTGCGTGAACACCAGTTCGACCGTGAAGCGGCCTTGCTTGATCTGCGGGTAGATGGTGCTGATATCGGCTGCGTAGTTGCGCCCGTCCTGCTGCACGCTGGCGTGGCGGCCGGCCGCCATGCGGTTCAGGTAGTACTCGTCCACGCTGGCGGAGAGTTTGAAGCGCAGCGGATCGTCGATGCGGCCGATGTTTTTACCGGTGGCGATGGACTCGCCCACTTGCAGGTGGAAGTTGGTCAGGCGGCCGTCCGCTGGCGCGCGCACGGCCAGCGCGTCGACCGTGGCCGCCACCAGTTTGAGGCCGGAATTCAGGCCGCGGATCGCGGTTTCCAGCTGCTGCCCGGCGTGATCGCGCACACGCGATTCGGCGGTCGCGGCCTGCTGTTCCTGCCGCAGTGCGCGCTGCTGCTGGGCGAGGCGGTCGGCCGATTCTTCCAGCGCCACGCTGGAGATGTAGCCTTGCGCCGCCAGCTTGGCATTGCGCGCATGCTGCTTGCTGGCCTGGTCGACTGCGAACTGCAAATCGTCGAGGCGGCGCTGGTGTTCGCTGGCGCTGGCCTCCTGCGCCACGCGCAGGTTGGACAGGTTGAAGATGCTGACCGCATGCTCCGATTGCCGCGCCAGCAGTTCGAGATTGCGCTGTGGGTTGGAGATGCGGAACAGCAGCTGGCCTTTCTTTACCAGTGCGCCGTCGCTGGCATAGACCTCTTCCACGCGGCCGGATTCCACGGCATCGAGGATGACGGAGTTGAGCGGCTCGGCGCTGGCGCGCACGATCACTTCGTCGACGAACACGCCGCGCGTGGCGATCCCGGTGCGCAGGTCGGCACCGTCGATTTGCAGGCCGCGCGGCATCCATGACCATAACGCATACGCCACAGCGGCCAGTGCGAACAGCGCCGTCACGATGATGGCCTCGCGCTTGCCGCGACGGCGCGGAATCTTCACGTCCATCGTGGATCCGTCGTGCGGCGTGGCGGTCTCAAAATTTTTTTTGATGTGCATATGGTCCTTACTGCAAACGCTGTGCCATGGCGAAAAGCGGGGTTTTGCCGGTGTGAGTGTTCATTTCCGGACAGTGGGCGCTGTTCGCATGCGGACAGCTGCAGGAAGTGGGCGTTTACAGCGCCTGGACGGCTGCTAGAATGGCCGCATGTCTGCCTATATCCTGATCCTTGATGACGATGCCGATGTGGCCACCGCCGCGCAATTGCTGCTGCGGCGCCGCTACGGGCAGGTTGCCACCTTGTGCGATCCGGCGGGCTTGCCGGCGCTGCTGGGGCGCGGCGTGCCGGATGTGGTGCTGCTGGATCTGAATTTCACACCGGGCAGCATCAACGGCGCGGAAGGCTTGGCCTTGCTGGACGTGCTGCGCGCGCAGCCGCGTCCTCCCGCCGTGATTGCGATGACGGCGTATGCCGATGTGCCGCTGGCGGTGGAAGCGCTCAAGCGCGGCGCGGGGGATTTCATTACCAAGCCATGGGATAACGCGCGCTTGATTGCGGCGGTGGATCAGGCATTGGCGCGGCGCGAAGCGGTGCGCGGCGGTGCGGCAGGTTCGCCGGAGCTGATGGGCGAGTCGCGCGCCATGCGCGAGTTGAAGGCGCTGATTGCCAGCGTGGCGCCGACCGAAGCCAATGTGATGGTGCTCGGTGAGAATGGCGTCGGCAAGGAGTTGGTGGCGCGCGCGATTCATGCAGCATCGCGGCGTGCGGCGGGGACCATGCTGGCGGTGGATATGGGCGCGCTGCCCGAGTCCACATTTGAAAGTGAATTGTTCGGGCATCGCAAAGGTTCGTTTACGGATGCGAAGGCCGACAGGGCGGGGCGCTTCCAGGCTGCGCGTGGCGGTTCGCTGTTTTTGGATGAAATCGGGAATATGCCGCTGGCGGCGCAGGCCAAATTGTTGACGGCACTCGAGCGGCGCGAGGTGACGCCGATCGGCGCCGACAAGCCGGAAGCGATTGATGTGCGCATCATCAGCGCGACCAATCTGGAAGAGGCGCGCTTGTTTGATCCGTCGGTGTTCCGGGCGGATTTGCTGTTTCGCTTGAATACCATTGTGGTCCGCGTGCCGCCGTTGCGCGAGCGGCGCGAGGACGTGCCGCTGCTGGTGCGGCATTATCTCAAGCTGTATGAGGCGCAGTATGAGCGGCCGGTGCGCAACCTGACTGCATCTGCAATGGATGCGCTGCTGCGGCACGATTGGCCGGGCAATGTGCGCGCGCTGCGTCATGCGTGCGAGCGGGCGGTGATTCTCGGGCAGGGCGCGGAATACGCAATCAGTGATTTCGGCCTCGCTGTACCCGGCGTCGGCACCGCCTTGATGTCAGGCGGCGCAACGGTCGGCGCTACGGGGCTGACGTCCGCCAGCGGCATCGATGCGCGTGCCGCCACCTTGCCGCTGGCCGTGCCGGCTGGGGGGACCGGCAGCGCCGGTGCAGGCGGCGACCTGACACTGGACGCCATCGAGCGGGCGGCGATTGCAGCGACGCTGGCGCAGTTCAACGGCAATATCAGCCACGCCGCCAAGACGCTGGGCATCAGCCGCGCCGCCTTGTACCGCAAGCTGGGCAAGCATGGCATCTGAGCGCGCGCTCAAGCTGGGCGTGGCGGCTGGTGTGGCCGGCCTGATGGCCTTGTCCATCGCCGCCGACGTGCTATCCCCTGAACCGCGCCGCATCGTCCTATGCGGCCTGCTCGCCATCGCACCCGCAAGCCTGCTGTGGCAATGCCTGCGCCGCCTTGCCCTGCGCGCCCCGCACATGGAAACGCCATCGCCAGACGCCGCGCCGCGCGAACTGGCCGACGCCATGCTCGCGCTGGAAGCCAGTCTTGAACACGCACCGATCGCGCTATTCCGCATTGAAAACGCAAGTGGCCCAGGCGCAGTTGCCCCGCTCAACTCCAGCGCGCGCCGTCTGACTGCCCCCGGCCGCGCCATCGCGCCGCAAGAACTGCATCAGCTGCTGGCAGCACAAGCCACCGGCCAGCGCCAGTTAGTCAGCTTTGATACCGAACGCGGCGCCGAGCGCGCACTGGTCGCCGTCTCCGCGCTCACCATGCAAGGCTCCGCCCAACGCCTGGCCGCGCTGATGCCGGTCGAAAGCGAACTGGAAGCCGAAGCCCTCAACGCCTGGCGCGAACTGGTGCAAGTGCTGACTCACGAAATCATGAACTCCCTCACGCCGGTGGCCTCGCTCTCGCGCACCGCCTGCACGCTGCTCGACGAAGCGAGCGGGCAGCTAGCGCAAGACATTCATGCAGACCTCAACACCGCGCTGGATGCCATCGCAAGACGCGCCGCCAGCCTGGTGGATTTCGTCGGCAGCTACCGCAGCCTGTCCACCGTGCCGCAAGCGCAGCCGCAGCGCGTGCTGCTGGAAGCATTGTTTGAACGCCTGAAGGCCCTGCTGGAACCGCAGTGGCAGGACAGGCTGACCTTCGCGGTCGAACCAGCGTCAATGGAAGTGATGATCGATCCCGGCCAGCTGGAACAAGCCCTCATCAATCTATTGAAGAACGCAGGGGAAGCAGGCACCCACGCGCAAGTGAGCGCGCGCCTGAGCCGGGGCGGCCGCCTGCGCATCGAAGTGTCGGACAATGGTCCCGGCGTGCCGCCTGCACTGGCCGCGCACATCTTCACGCCGTTCTTCTCCACCAAAAAACAGGGCAGGGGAATCGGACTGGCGATGGTGCGCCACCTGGTGCACGCCAACGGCGGCACCGTGCGCTATGCGCGCGCAGTCGGCGCCGGCGCGCGTTTTATCCTGACGTTTTAGCGCGCACCATATCGACGTGCATGATGCCGTCTTCGTCGTAAGGATCGGTCACGGTCTGGAAGCCGAAGCTGCCGTAGAATTTTTCAAGATGCGCCTGCGCGCCGATGCGGATATCCCAGCCCGGATGCAGTTTTTCAGCCAGAGGAATCGCCTTGGCCAGCAGCTCGCGGCCAACGCCGGTGCCGCGGCCGGCCTGCGTGGTCAGCACGCGGCCGATCGACATCTCATCGAACTTCACGCCCGGCGGCACGATGCGCAGGTACGCTACCAGCGTGCGCTGGCCGTCGATCTCACGCCATCCCATCAGGTGATGGCAGAGCGGATCGGCGCCGTCGATATCGGGATACAAACAGGTTTGTTCGAGGATGAAAACCGCTTGGCGCTGACGCAGTACTTCGTACCAGTCAGCGCGCGGAATATCATCAAATGCCAGACTATGCCACTCAATCATTGCTTCTCTCGCCAGGGATCAAAGCAATGATTGTAAGTGAAATTACAGAATGGTCAGCTTGACGTCGATGTTGCCACGGGTGGCGTTCGAGTATGGGCACACGATGTGGGCTGCGGCGACCAGTTTTTCAGCGGTAGCGCGGTCCAGGCCTGGCAGCGAGATCTTGTGTTCCACTTCGATCCCGAAGCCGGTTGGGATAGGACCGATGCCGACCGAGGTTTCCACCGACAGGTCTGCAGGCACGGCGATCTTGTCGCGGCCGCCGACGAATTTCATCGCGCCGATGAAGCAGGCTGCGTAGCCCGAAGCGAACAGCTGCTCAGGGTTGGTGCCGTCGCCGCCGGCGCCGCCCAATTCTTTCGGGGTGCTCAGTTTCACGGACAGTTTGCCGTCCGTCGAAGCCGATTGGCCTTCGCGGCCGCCGGTGGTTTTAGCGTGTGCGGTGTACAGAACTTTTTCGATCGACATGATATTTCCTTTCAGTGAGTGAGGTACATCTAAGTACAACATGAGTTTAGTTGACTATTCAATCGCGTACTATCTACCGTAGGGGGTAATTAGCTTGCTAATCTACTACAGTCTGCGCCGTTTGCAGCGCCCATGTACGTACTATACATAGCGAGCGATCTAATTGCAAGCGATATTTATAAAAATTTGTCACCGTAAAAAAATCGCCGATCGCAGCATTGCCTGATTCACGCTCATTAATAGCCGGTTCGTCGCAGCGGCCACCGTGCCTATGCATTTCTTTTTATAGTGCGGTCATTGTCATCTTGTTGAAAGATAAACTGCATGAGCATCCCTGTTCAAAACTTCAATCTGATCGGGCAGGTCGCCGACGGCGGCGGGGCCATCCTGTTGACGCTCGGATTATCGGTACTGTTCCTTGCCGTCACGATCGAGCGCTTGCTGCATTTCCGCGCCCGCCACGTCGTGCCCGGCGGCCTCATCGAGCGTGTCAGACCGCTGTGGGCAGCGCAGGAATTCGGCAAGCTGCAACAGCTATTGGCCGAGCAGGATAGTACCCTGGCCCGCGTGATCGCCTATGTGGTCCAGCATCGGCATCACGGATACGCCGTCGTCAGCAGCGGCGCCGGCGAGATCGCCTCGGTGGAATTGCGCCGCCATCAGCAAAAAGCGTATGCGCTGTCGATCGTGGCGACGGTGGCGCCGATAGTCGGTTTGCTGGGTACGGTGGTGGGCATGATCGAAGCTTTCCATGTGATCGCATTCGCGGACGGCATGGGCAATCCGGCCCTGCTGGCAGGCGGCATTTCGAAGGCCTTGGTCAATACCGCTTGCGGCCTGTGCGTCGCGCTGCCGGCACTGGCCATGCACCACTTCTTCAAAAATCGCCAGACGCTATTGGGCCTGGCGCTGGAAAGCGAGGTCAGCGACCTCATCAACGAGTGGTTCCTTGGGAGCGATGCGCCTCCGCAGCATCTGCATATGGTGTCCCATGCGAATTAAGTCAGGCGAGGAGGAGCAGCCGGAAATCGGCCTGATCGCGCTGATCGACTGCATTTTCTTCCTGCTGATGTTTTTCATGGTGGCGACCACGTTCAAACAGCCCGCGCCGCCGAAAAAGCAGGTCGAGTTGCCGGTTTCGCTGCCGCTTTCGCAGGTGAGTCTCGAAGCGAATGAAGCCGGGCCGGCGCCGCTGGTCATTGGCGTTGACAGGGATGGTCGCTTGTTTCTCGACGGTGCGCCGGTGTCGACCCAAGTCCTGCACGGGCGCCTCAAGCTGGAAGCGGCTACCGATCCCGGACGCCGGGTACGCATCGATGGCGACCAGTCCGCCAAGTACCAGGACATCGTGCACGTGCTTGATTTGTGCCAGTTCGAGCGGCTGACCAATATCGCCATGCACACGCGGAGCGCAAATTGATGCTGTCCGCCCGCATCGCCGAGCTGAGCAAGCGGCTCATCTTCATGCAGGTCTCGCTGATAGTGCATGCCGTGCTGATAGCGCTGTGCTACTACTTCGGTTCCTATCGGATCGAGCTGGCGCGGCAGCAGGTGCAACTGCGTGCTGGCGCGGAGTTATCGAAGCAGTCGAGCATCGAAAAGCGGGTGCTGGATATGCAGCGGATCAACGACTTGCTGGAGCAGAGCGGACGCGCAGTTTCTTCCCCGCCCGATGAACAGATCAACTTCAGCGCCACTTCGCTGCCGAAGGCCCCAGCTGAATTGCTGGACCAGGCCAGAAAGTTGGCGACGTCTATCGCCGAGGCGGAGCGGCGTCTTAAAGCCGGTGAGCTGGCGCGCATCGAAGGGATCTCGACAGAGCAAGCGTTGAAGCAGCTTGACGCCGCAGCCCCGGCCCCAGCACCGGCCCCAGTGGAGGCCGCGCCGCCAGAACAGCTGGCGGCAGAAATCGAGCAGCTTGAAAAGCGTGCGCGCGCATCGCTGCTGCAACGGCAGCAGGATCTCCAACGGCGGTTGAACGGGGTGGCGATCGCCCCTCCGGAGCGCCCGGCGGACCGCGCAGACAACGGCGGCCGGCGTGCCGACGCAGTCCGGCGTGGTCTCAGCGGGGACGAGGTCAAAGATGGCGCGGCCAGCACGACGCCAGGCCGCGAGGAAGGCGAGATGGCCGACCGGATCGCCAGGTTTATCAATCGTGATATTGCGCTTCCCCCGGATGCCTCCGCGCACTATTACCGGGACGGCGAGCGTATCTTCAATCCTGGACGCGGCCGGATTCCGTCGGTCGACGCCGCCGCCATGCACAAAGGCGCCGGCCGTATGCTGGGCCGTGATGGTACGTTCGCCAACCGCGTCTACGTCAACAGCTGGTATCTGATCGGGCCGTTTGAAGGAAAACATGGCAGCGCGCTGTTTTCCAACTATCGCTATCCGCCCGAGGATGGTGTGGTGCTGGATGCGGCCTATCGCGGCAAGGACAATCGCCTGCTCAAGTGGCAATACATCAGCGCTGACAGCTATCCGCTGGTGCCGCCCGATTTCGCCGAAGATGCCGTGTACTATGGTTATACCGAACTCATGCTGGATCGCGACCAGTACCTGACGCTGTGGTTGGGCGCCGATGACGACGCCCGGGTATGGCTCAACGACGAACCGGTCTGGGTGGGAGGCAACATCAACAAGACGTCGTTCTGGCGCGACCTGTACGACACGCGGAACACCTATGCGCGCGACTTCAACATGACCGAGGGTAAACGCACCGTCCATTTCAAGAAGGGCCGCAACAAGCTGTTTTTCAAGTTGGCGAACGGCCCCTCACGCACGTTTTTCTCATTGGTGCTGACGAAATAAAAAAACCGGGAACTGCAAGCAGTCCCCGGCAAAAGGCCAGTTAATGGGTTTCCCGGCCCCCCGTGGTGTTACCGGTTAGAACTTGTAGGCGGCCGTCAGGTAGAAGGTGCGGCCCAGCGGATCGGTGTAACGGCCGTCGTAGCCAACCTGGTTGCCGCCGCCGCTGTTGCGGGTCGACAGCGGTGGGTCCTGGTCCAGCAGGTTGCGGATGCCGGCGGTCAGGGTCAGGTTTTTGATGTAGTTCAGCTTGGCCTGGTAGTCGACCGTGGTGTACGACTTGACGTCGCGCTGCATGTCGACTGCGGCGCCCGGGCTGCCGTCGGCATTGACTGCCACCACCGGACCTTCAGCGTCGTGGTAGCCCGAGCGGTAGCTCACGGTCAGCGAGTTGGTCAGCTTGTCCGAGGACTTGAGCGCGAAGTTGACGCGGCTGATCAGGCGGAACACCACATCGTTGTACGAGTCGAAGCGGCCGATCGAGTGCTCGACACCGCTGCCCGGCACGTCCTGCTCAGCCTTCAGCATGTAGGTGCCGGACCAGTTGATCGCCAGCTTGCCCAGCGGCGTGGCGCTCTTGTAGGTGCTGTCGAAGTCGATGCCGCGGTAGTGCGAGCTGGCCAGGTTGACCGGGGTCAGGGTCGCCACCAGCACCTTGCTCTTCTGGATCGGGTCGTAGTACACCGAGATGTACTTGTCGGCCAGCGCCGGGGTGGTGAAGATCTGGTCTTGCGACAGGGTGCGGATCTGGTTGCGCAGCTTCACGTCCCACAGGTCCACGCCCAGCGACAGCGCGGTGAACGGTTCCCAGCGCACGCCCACCGAGGCTTGCTTGGACTCTTCCGCTTGCAGCGAGCCGTTGCCCTTGAGTGGATTGCCGGCGGTCAGCAGGCCGTATTCCGATTCGCCCGGTTTGCAGTATACGTAGCGCGGATCGGACGGCTTGGTGATCGGGCAGGCGTAGTTGTTGGACGAGCCGCCGTTCTTCAGCGGATCGGCCACGTCATTCATGGTCGGCGCCTTGAAGCCGCTGCCGTAGGAGCCGCGCACCAGCAGCGACTGGACCGGGGTGTAGCGCACCGACAGCTTGTAGGTGGCCTTGGCCAGGTCCTCGCCCACTTTGCCCGCCTTGCTTGGCACGCCGTTGATATCGTAGCTGGTGTTGTGCTTCTCCACCGCCTCGTAGCTGTCGTAGCGCAGCGCGCCGGTCACTTCGAGGTTTTTCATGACCGGCATCAGCAGTTCGGCAAAGCCGCCCCAGCTCTTGCGGGTGGCGTCCAGTGCTTGCGAGCCGGTACCGCCGCCGATTTCGGTATCGGTCCAGCCCGGATTGCCCGGGCCAGGACCCTGCGCGATCAGCGATGGCTCATCCTGATACGACTGGCGGGTGAAGTCCGCGCCCACGCCCAGCGCCGCCGGGCCGCCTGGCAGCGCAAACACTTCGCGCGAGCCGTGCACGCTGGCCACGTCGATCTTGGAGCGGGTGGTGTCCAGCACCTGGCGCAGTACGGCCGGCGCCAGCAGGGACTTGGCGTTGTCGCTGACGATGAACGGGTTGTAGGCGCCGGTGCGCACCAGTTCCTCGAAGGCGTTGCCGCTCATGTAGCCGGCCAGCGCCTTGTCGGTCTGCTTGTTTTGCGAGTGGGTGTAGGCCGCGTTGATGTCCCAGCCTGCGTAGTGGCTGTCAGCGCCGAGCACGAAGTGGACGGCATCGGTGCGGTATTCATCGGTACGGCCGCCGGCGTCGGCGCCGCGGTAGTTGAAGGTAACGTCGGTCACTTCGGCCGGGTTGATGCCCAGCTTGGACAGCAGCGGCACCACCGACTTGTTGTAGGCGCCGATGTAGGCCGGGTTGATGGTCTTGGTGTGCGTTTCCGGATCGGTGGTGAAGACCGTCAGCGGCTGTGCCGCCGGGGCGTAGCGCGCCGTGTTGCTGAACTTGGACAGCACCAGTTCGCTGAACAGGTTGGTGTCCTGGTTCAGGCGCAGGGTGCCGTTGGCGAACACGCTGTCACGCTTCAGTTCCGGCAGCAGTTGCACGGTGGCGGCGTAGTCGTAGCGGCAGGCGTTGCCGCGCACGAAGGTGTTGGCTGCAGTGCACTTGCCGTTGGTGAGGTAGTCGGCCGAGAACTGCGCGCTCTTGGCCGGCGATTCCACCAGCAGGTTGGCCGGGTTGGAGTTGATACTGGTCTGGTTGATGGCGTACTGCTTGCCGTCCAGGGTGAATTTGCGGATGCCGGACTTGGAGAACTCGCGCTGGCTGGCGTTCAGTTCTTTCTGCTCGTCGTGGCTGTAGGCCAGCATGATGTTGTAGCCGTCCTGATCCAGGTCGCCGAAGCCCTTGGAGATGGCGATGTTGGAGCTGCGGCCGCCCGATTTTTGCGGGGAGGTGAGGGTGCCCTCGATATTCAGTTCCTGACGGTTTTTCTTCAGGATGAAGTTGACCACGCCGGCAATCGCATCCGAACCGTACAGGGTCGAGGCGCCGTCGGTCAGGATTTCCACGCGCTAGACGGCCGACAGTGGAATGCTGGCCAGGTTGACCGCGCTGCCGGTGCCGTACGGCGCCATGCGGCGGCCGTTCAGCAGTACCAGGGTGTAGGCGGTGCCGATGGCGTGCACCGACGCCGTCTGCACGCCGCCGCCGCCGCCGTTGACCGAGGCGGACGAGGTGATAAAGCCCTGCATGGCCGGCAGCAGGGCCACCAGGTCGGCGACGTTGGTGGCGCCGGTCTGGTCGATGTCGGCGCGCGACAGGCTTTGCACCGGCAGCGAGCCTTCCTGGGCGATGCGCTTGATCGACGAGCCGGTCACTTCCACGCGCTGGATGGTAGCGTTATCTTGAGCTACGACGGCGGGAGCAAAAATACCAAGGCCGAGGGCCAGACTACCCGAAAAAATGCCGCGTAGCGAACGGGACAGAATTGTTTCTTTCATCATCAACGGTTTTCCTATTTTTGTGATTTCACTCTCCCATCTGGCCAGCTTGACGACCTTGGGATCGAAGGCAAGTATGGTTTAGTATGTTTTTCGGGAGTAGTTGCCCAACCCCGCAACAGGAATTCGGAAAAGCAGAACAATCATGAAACTTGATGGTATCGCTACCTTTGTAGAGGTGGCAGACAGTGGGTCTTTAAGCGAAGCGGCGCGCCGCATGCGCATCTCGCGCTCGGTGGTCAGCGAGCGTTTGGCGGAGCTCGAGCGTACACTTGGCGCAACACTTTTGCAGCGGAGCACCCGCAAACTGTCGCTTACCGAGGATGGCGCCGCCTTCCTCGAACGCGCGCGCCGCATCGTGTGCGAGGTGCGGCAGGCGCAGACCGACCTGGCGGAACGGCGTGGCGCGCTGATCGGGCCGCTGCGTATTTCGGCGCCAGTGACGTTCGGCCGCATGCACCTCGGACCGGCGTTGTACGGCTTCCTCGCCAAATACCCGGACATACAGCTGACACTGGATTTGAACGACCGCCGCGTGGACGCCACCTCGGACGGCTTCGACGCCGTCATCCGCAACGGCCCCATCGTCGATTCTTTTCTCGTGGCGTGGCAACTGGCGCCCAGCCCGCGCTATCTGGTGGCCGCGCCGGCTTATCTCGCACGGCATGGCAAGCCTGCCAACCTGGAGGAACTAGCCGAGCACCGTGGCATTTTTTATACCAATCGCGGCACGGCCGACTGGCGCTTCGTCGATGGCGATCAAGCCTACGTGGTACAGGGCGATGGCGACCTGGTGCTGAATAACGGCGACATGATGCTCGACGCTGCCATTGCCGGACTGGGTATTTCGCTGCTGCCGGCCTTCATTGTCGGCCAGGCGCTGCGGGACGGAAAGCTGACCAAGATCGACGTCGGCATGCAGGCCGAGCCGGAATTCCTCTACATCGGCCATCCGCACGGCCGCAAGCCGTCGGCCAAGCTGCGCGCGCTGGCCGGCTGGCTGAAAGACGCCTTCGGCGACCCGCCGTATTGGGATAATTGAAGAGTAATTGAGAATGATTCGCATTAATGGTAAAATAACGCGCATCATTTCTCCTCTTTCTGTCCTTTCATGCCATTTCGTCCGCTGCCGTTGTGTCTCGCCCTGTCCGCCGTGTTGCCTGCGTTTGCTCAGGATGAGCAAGTGCTGCAAGCCGTCAAAGTGACGGCCGCGCGCGCCGACGGCTTTACACCGAAGACGGTGGAAGCTGGCAGCTTCCGTGGCGCCGACATCATGGACGTGCCATCGACCGTCAACGTGGTCACGCGCGAGGTGCTGGAACTGCAGGCGGCCGGCGGCTTGTACGACGCGCTGCGCAACACCGCCGGCGTCACCCGCCAGCAGAACGGCGGCGAGACCTGGGACCAGCTGGTCATTCGCGGCATCGCGGTGGAGAATCGCACCAACTACCGCCTGAACGGCTCGCTGCCGGTCATGAACTTCTCGCAGGTGTCGATGGAAGACAAGGAACGGGTAGAAGTGCTGAAAGGCGCGACTGCCCTGTACTACGGCTTCACCTCGCCGGCGGGCGTGGTCAACTTCGTCACCAAGCGCGCCGGTTTAAAGCCGGTCAGCACGGTCGGCCTGATGGTGGACCAGAACGGCAGCGTGGTCGCCAGCGCCGACGTGGCGCGCCGCTTTGGCGAGCAGCAGCAGGTGGGCGTGCGCATCAACGCGGCGGGTGGCACGCTGGGCTCCTACCTGGACAACGTCGGTAACGGCAATCGCAAGTTTGTGTCGGCAGCGCTGGACTGGCGCGTGAACGCGCGCCTGCTGTTGAAGGCCGATCTGGAATACGACCAGCGCCGCGTCACCGAGCAGGCGGGCATCGCCTTGCCGGCCGCAGTGAATGGCGTCATCGCACTGCCGGCGGCGGTCGATCCGAAACGCCTGATCGGTCCGGACTGGGCCAAGTTCGACGCGCAGTCCAAGAACGCCATGCTGCGCGCCGACTACGCGTTGAGCGAGGATTGGGCGCTGACCCTGGAAGCCGGTCACGCCGAAACCGCGCGCGATCGCGCACTGGCTATTTTCCGCCTGACGAATGCGGCGGCGCTGGCCACAGGTGCCGGCCGCATCACCGGCAACCTGCAACACAGCGTGGTCGATTCGAACATGCTGCGCGCCGAACTGGCGGGCGCCGTGGCGACGGGCGCGGTGCAGCACGACCTTACCTTCGGCGCCACGCGCACCGACAAGGGACAGGACCCGATCTACCAGGCCAACTACACAGTGGCCTCGCAAAACTTGTACAACCCGGTGCCCATTACCAGCTACACCGTCGGCGCCTATCCCGCCGCGCCAACCACGGCGGCGCTGTCGTCGCGCGACAGCGGCGTGTACGCGATCGACCGCCTGACCTTTTCACCGCACTGGCAAGCGGTGGCGGGGTTGCGCAGCGTGCAGTATCGCAGCGACCAGGGCACGAACCACTATGACGTCAGCAAGACCACGCCGATGGCGGCGCTGATCTACAAGCTGGATCCGGACCTGTCGTTCTATGCCTCGTCGTCGCAAGGCCTGGAAGAAGGCGAGACCGCGCCGACCGGCAGCGCCAACGTCGGCGTGCGCATGGCGCCGGGCGTCAGCCGCCAGAAAGAGCTCGGCGCGCGCTGGCGCGTGGAAGGCGGCACGCTGGTGCAGGCCGCGCTGTTCGATATCAGCCGCCCAGGCTACTACACCAACACTGCCAACATCTTCACCGCCGACGGCGAGCAGCGTTATCGCGGCCTTGAACTGTCGGCGCAGGGCAAGCTGACGCGCAGCCTGTCGTGGCAAACTTCGGCGCAGTTGCTGGACCCTGAATTCCGCCATATCAACGCGGACTACAACGGCAAGCTGCCGGAGAACGCGTCCAAGCAAACTGCCAGTGCATTCCTGTCGTATGAGCTGGCGCCTGGACTGTCGTTCAACGGCGGCGCTTATTACACCGGCCGCCGTCCGGTCAACGATTTGAACCAGGCCTTCCTTGGCGGCGTCACGCTGTTCAGCGTCGGCGGCCGCTACGCCGTCAACAACATGGTGTGGCAGCTCAACGTCGACAACGCGGCGGACAAGCACTACTGGGCTGGCGCAGGCACGCGTCTCGCATCAGGTGCACCGCGTCTGATTAAACTGAATGTGAAGGTGGATCTGTGAAGAAGCTCTGGTTCCAGCTGCATTGGTTTGTCGGTATCACCGCCGGCACGGTCCTGATGGTGATCGGCCTGACCGGCGCCGCGCTGGCGTTCCGCGAACAGATGCTGGACGCGCTCAATCCCGGTGTGCGCAACGTCGCCGTGCAAAGTGCGCCGGTACTGGGCCCGCAGCAGGTCCTGCTGGCGGCGAAAGCAGCCAAGCCGCACGAACGCATCACCACCATCATGTTGTATGACACACCCGGCGCCAGTGCGCGCGTCAGTCTTGCGCCGCAGCCGGGCCAGCGCAAGGGCGAAACGATTTATCTCAATCCCTACACTGGCGCGCTGATGCCGGAACTGACAGGCGAGGATTTCTTTGAGTGGGTCGAGCAGCTGCACCGCTTCCTGCTACTGCCGCGCGATCCGGGCAAGATAGTCAGCGGCACGCTGGCATTCTGCCTGATGGGACTTGCGCTGAGCGGCCTGTATCTGCGCTGGCCGCGCCGCGTGTGGAACTGGCGCACGTGGCTCACCTTCGACCTGCGCATGAAGGGCCGCTCCTTCCTGTGGGGTTTGCACTCGGTGGCGGGCACCTGGGTGATGGTGGTGTTTTTGATGTTCACCGCCTCCGGCGTGTACTGGGCTTTCGATCCGATCCGCGACTTGGCTGATGGCTGGATGGGCACTTTGCGCCCGCCGCGTGAAGCCGCTGCCGCCAAGCCGAAAGCGCCCAAGCCGGCGGCAACGGAGATGGCCGATATGTCGGCGGGCTGGGAGACCTTCAAGCACAATGCGCCGGACTGGCAGATGGCGGTCGTGCGCGTGCCGGAACGTGCGGCGCAGCCGCTGCAAATCCTGTGGGTGGCCAAGGATGCGCCGCACCTGCGTGCGCGCAGCAGCATGTCGATCAGCCTGCAGACCGGCGCGTTGCTGAAGAACGAGCTGTATGCGGACAAGCCGCTCGGCGCGCGCTTCCAGTCCACCATCTACCCGCTGCACCTCGGGACTTACTTCGGCGTGACGGGGCAGATCATCGTCTTCATCGCGGCGCTGGCGCTGCCGGGATTT
>Ga0105244_10001054_pt1 | contig 23067 bp, 24 predicted proteins | sample KBSM44metaG_FD_80423 | JGI IMG/M metagenome (GOLD analysis project Ga0105244, IMG submission 80423) | Miscanthus rhizosphere microbial communities from Kellogg Biological Station, Michigan, USA - KBS M4-4 metaG | ecosystem: Host-associated > Plants > Roots > Rhizosphere > Soil | place... | reverse complement strand
CTCAGGGCGTGGCACTCATTTTCGTGACCCACTTTCTTGACCAGGTGTACGAAGTCAGCGATCGCATCACCGTGCTGCGTAACGGGGGCTTTGTTGGCTGTCGCGAAACCCGTGAGCTGCCGCAAATCGAGCTGGTGAAGATGATGCTTGGTCGTGAACTCGATAACAACGCTCTGCAACGTGCGGGCCGCACCTTACTGAGCGAAAAACCCGTCGCCGCCTTTAAGGATTTCGGCAAGAAAGGGACCATCAACCCGTTTGATCTTGAGGTCCGCCCCGGTGAAATTGTCGGGCTGGCTGGCCTTCTGGGTTCCGGTCGTACCGAAACTGCCGAAGTGATTTTTGGCATCAAGCCTGCCGACAGCGGCAGCGCATTGATCAAAGGCAAACCGCAGACGCTGCGTTCGCCGCATCAGGCTTCCTGTCTGGGCATTGGTTTTTGCCCGGAAGACAGGAAAACTGACGGGATTATTGCTGCGGCATCCGTGCGGGAAAATATCGTTCTGGCGCTGCAAGCCCAGCGAGGCTGGCTGCGTCCGATTCCCCGGCGCGAGCAGAATGCCATCGCAGAGCGCTTCATCCGTCAGTTGGGCATCCGCACGCCGAGTGCCGAGCAACCCATTGAGTTTCTCTCCGGTGGGAATCAGCAAAAAGTACTGCTCTCTCGCTGGCTGCTGACCAAACCGCAGTTCCTGATCCTCGATGAGCCTACGCGCGGCATCGATGTGGGAGCCCATGCGGAAATTATCCGCCTGATTGAAACCCTGTGTGCCGATGGTCTGGCGCTGTTGGTTATCTCCTCTGAACTGGAGGAGCTGGTGGGCTATGCCGACCGGGTGATTATCATGCGCGATCGCAAACAGGTAGCGGAAATTCCGCTCGCTGAGCTGTCGGTTCCGGCGATCATGAATGCCATCGCGGCATAAGGAGTAATCTGTGATGCCTCAATCACTTCCACAAACCGGGCCGGCTAAACGGCGCTTCAGATGGCCGACAGGCACGCCACAAATTCTGGCGTTGCTGCTGGTGCTGCTGGTCGACAGCATGGTCGCACCCCATTTTCTGCAGGTCGTATTGCAGGATGGGCGTCTTTTCGGTAGCCCGATCGATATCCTCAACCGCGCGGCGCCGGTTGCTCTGCTGGCTGTGGGGATGACGCTGGTGATTGCCACCGGCGGTATCGACCTGTCGGTCGGTGCGACGATGGCGATTGCCGGGGCCACGGCCGCGTCGATGACCGTCGCCGGGCACAGCCTGCCGGTGGTGCTGCTGGCGGCGCTGGGGACCGGGGTATTAGCCGGGCTATGGAACGGCGTGCTGGTCGCGATCCTCAAAATTCAGCCTTTTGTTGCCACACTCATTCTGATGGTGGCCGGGCGCGGGGTGGCGCAGTTGATCACCTCCGGGCAGATCGTCACCTTTAACGCCCCGGATCTGGCGTGGATTGGCAGCGGCAAGCTGCTGCTGTTCCCGACGCCGGTGATTATTGCGCTGGTGACGCTGGTTATCTTCTGGCTGTTTACCCGTAAAACCGCGCTGGGCATGTTTATTGAAGCGGTCGGCATTAACATTCGTGCCGCGAAAAACGCCGGGGTAAATACCCGCGTCGTCGTGATGCTCACCTATGTGTTGAGCGGCGTCTGTGCCGCCATTGCCGGGGTGATTGTTGCGGCGGACATTCGCGGTGCGGATGCCAATAACGCCGGATTGTGGCTGGAGCTGGATGCCATTCTGGCCGTGGTCATTGGTGGGGCGTCGCTGATGGGCGGGCGCTTCAACTTAGTGCTGTCGGTAATCGGTGCGCTGATTATCCAGGGGATGAACACGGGGATTTTGCTCTCAGGCTTCCAGCCAGAGCTTAACCAGGTGGTGAAAGCGGTGGTGGTGTTGTGCGTGCTGATTGTTCAGTCGCCGCGCTTTATTGCACTGATTAAAGGAGCTCGCGGTCATGATAAAACGTAACCTGCCGCTGATGATCACCCTCGGCGTCTTTGTGCTGGGGTATCTCTACTGCCTGACGCAGTTTCCCGGTTTTGCATCGACACGGGTAATTTGTAACATTCTGACTGATAACGCCTTTTTAGGCATTATCGCTGTCGGCATGACCTTTGTGATCCTCTCCGGCGGGATTGACCTTTCCGTCGGTTCTGTTATTGCCTTCACCGGGGTGTTCTTAGCCAAAGCGATCGGCTTCTGGGGCATTTCGCCCCTGCTAGCTTTTCCGCTGGTGCTGGTGATGGGCTGCGCATTCGGGGCCTTTATGGGGCTTTTGATCGACGCGCTGAAAATTCCCGCCTTTATCATTACCCTGGCCGGGATGTTCTTCCTGCGCGGGGTAAGTTACCTGCTCTCTGAAGAATCCATTCCGATCAATCACCCGGTCTATGACAGCTTGTCCAGCCTCTCCTGGCTGATTCCCGGTGGCGGGCGCCTGAGTGCAATGGGGCTCTTGATGTTGGGCGTTGTGGTGATTGGTATCTTCCTCGCGCACCGCACTCGCTTTGGTAATGAGGTGTATGCCATTGGCGGCAGCGCCACCTCTGCTAACCTGATGGGGATCTCTACCCGCAGTACTACCATTCGTATCTATATGCTCTCCACAGGCCTCGCCACCCTGGCAGGGATTGTGTTCTCGATTTATACCCAGGCAGGCTATGCGCTGGCGGGAGTCGGTGTCGAGCTGGACGCCATCGCCTCGGTGGTCATCGGTGGCACGTTACTGAGCGGTGGCGTGGGCACGGTGCTCGGCACCCTTTTTGGGGTGGCCATTCAGGGGCTCATCCAGACGTACATCAACTTTGACGGCACGCTCAGCTCGTGGTGGACCAAAATTGCGATCGGCATTTTGTTGTTTATTTTTATCGCGTTACAACGGGGTCTGACGGTGCTCTGGGAGAACCGCCAAAGCTCGCCTGTTACACGCGTTAGCACGGTAGCAACAAAGCAGTAACGTATTGAAATTATTATAAACAGCTAAAGTTTTTCCGATGGCGGACGATAACCTGCCAATGAGGCTTAATTTATGCCTGAAAGAATCTCTGTTACCGGAAAAACTATCATGCTCAGAACGCTCTCGCTCCGCACCGGCTTGCTCTCTCTTCTCGCCGTGATGACTCTTCTTCTGCTGCTGGTCAGCGGCATGGGGATTTATGCCCTCAGTAAAAGCTCTTCTTCACTGGAACGCATCAGCGTGCTACAGGGGGAGAAAATGGCGCGCCTGAACGAAGGCTATACGCGAATTTTGCGTGCGCGTAACGAGTCGGGGCAGGCGGTGCGCATGATGGAGGTCGGTCTGCTGACCGATGCGGAGAAGTCGGTTAAAACCATCAACGACGAGATTGATAAAGGCCAGAAGGCGCTGGATAGCGTGTTTAAGGCGGGCGTGGATGATGAAAAAGGCACCGCGTTGCTCGCTCAGGTCTCTAAAAGCTATGCGGATTATGTTGCTCAGGGCATCAAACCGATGCAGGCCGCATTGAAAGCGCAGAGCCCGGATGAGTATTACGATCTGCTGGAAAACAAACTAATCCCTGTCTCCCGCCAGTTTGATAATGACATGCAGGTGTTTCAGGCCTGGGGCGAAGCGCGTGGCAAGGCTGAAGTGGGTGCAGTGCAGTCGAGCAAGAACATTGTCATGATGCTGATTGTGGTCGTTGCTCTGGTAGCGGCAGGGGTGATTGTGCTGGTCTGGCTTTCACTGCGCCATATGCTCCTTAAGCCGCTGAATGCGTCCATTATCCAACTTGAGCACGTCGCAGCAGGTAATTTGAGCGAAGTAAGCACTCACTCTGCAAGTAAAGAGTTCAACCGTCTCAATACCGCTATTGAGAACATGCGTTATTCGTTGATCAACTCGGTGACCCGCGTTCGTGATGCCAGCTCGCAGATTGATACCGGCAGCCGTGAGCTGTCGTTGGGTAACGTCGATCTGGCGCAACGGACCGAATCCACGGCGACCTCACTGGAGCAAACCGCGGCCTCAATGGAAGAGATCACCGCGACCGTGAAACAGAACGCTGATAACGCCGATCAGGCGCATCAGCTGGCGAAAGCCGTCTCTGATACCGCCGATCGCGGCAGCGAAATGGTCTGCTACGTGATTGAGAAAATGCGCGACATTTCTGACAGTTCCAGCCGTATTGCTGACATTCTTAGCATGATCGACAGCATCGCTTTCCAGACCAACATCCTGGCGCTTAACGCCGCTGTCGAAGCGGCGCGTGCCGGCGAGCAGGGCCGTGGCTTTGCGGTGGTGGCAGGGGAAGTGCGCAACCTGGCGAGCCGCAGCGGTGATGCGGCCAAAGAGATCCGCCAGCTTATCAGTAGCTCGCAGGCCCATGTTTCTGAAGGAAGCGATCTGGCGATGCAGGCGGGTGAAACCATGGATGAAATTGCTGCCGAAGTCATGCGTATGACCAAGCTGATGCGCGAGATTGCCAGCGCCTCGCAGGAGCAGAGTCGCGGTATCGAGCAGGTGAATATTGCGGTCAGTCAGATGGACGAGACGGCGCAGCAGAACGCCGCACTGGTACAGCAATCTTCTGCGGCAACACGCTCGCTGGAAGAGCAATCCCGTGAGCTCCTGGATGCAATGGCCTCTTTCCGTTTACAGCCAGCTGCATAATAATTAACGCCGCGCAGGTTCGCGCGGGGTTAAATATCGACAGGGTAAGGATAGATGGATACGCAGGAAGAAATCAGAAAAAACATTTGTATTCAATGCGATAACGAAGCGCTGCAGGGCGGTGATTATTGCGAAGCATGCGAGAACAAAGCATTTAAGAAAATCGGTGGCTGGCTGTATCTTCCCGCGCTGGGACTGCTTGTGGCGTTGGTGGTAAGTATTTTCGCCATCAACAACACCGCACGTGCCCTGCTGGAATTTAGCAGCAGCTTTACCTCCCGTGGGTTGGTGGTCATTTATTTTGAGCTCTTTGGTTTTATCGGACAATTTCTGCTGACGGTTTATGTGGGCAGTCTCTTCCTGCGCAAAAAGTGTAAGTTACCGCTTACTTACATCATTTTTCTTCTTTACGGCGTGGTGTTTGTAGGCATGGATATATGGCTGGCGAAGGCGCTGATGAACCTTCCGTTTGGCTATGACGATGCGCGTTCTCTGATTCGCGCGATTGTTGCCTGCTGCATCTGGATACCTTATTTCCGCGTATCAACACGCGTTAAACGTACCTTTGTGCATTAACACATTACTGTGCAGAGAAAACCCGGATGACGGCGCAAGGCCGCATCCGGGGTACGGGTGTTATGCGTCCGGGTACTCGCGCATAAGACGTTCCACATCATTCACCATATGCTCGTTCCCAACGAAGAACGGACGGCGCTGGTGCAGCGTTTGCGGCACGATATCCAGAATACGGTCTTTACCGTCACTGGCTTTACCGCCCGCCTGTTCCGCCAGGAACGCCATCGGGTTGCACTCATACAGCAGGCGCAGTTTCCCTTCCGGGTGGCTTGCGGTGCTTGGGTAGAGGTAGATGCCGCCTTTCAGCAGGTTACGATGGAAGTCTGCCACCAGTGAGCCGATATAGCGCGTGGTGTAGGGGCGCAGCGTCGCCTTATCTTCTTCCTGACAGAACTTAAGATACTTCTTCACGCCCTGCGGGAACTTAATGTAGTTGCCTTCGTTAATGGAGTAGGTGTTGCCCTTCTCCGGGAAGCGCATACGTTCCTGAGACAGGCAGAATACCCCCAGAGACGGGTCATAGGTGAAGGCATGAACGCCACAGCCGGTGGTGTAAACCAACATGGTGGACGAACCGTAAACCACATAACCTGCGGCAACCTGCTGGCTACCCGGCTGCAGGAAGTCTTCTTCGGTGACAGGTGTACCAACCGGTGTGACGCGGCGGTAGATTGAGAAAATTGTCCCGACAGAGACGTTAACATCGATGTTGCTGGAGCCATCCAGCGGGTCCATCAGCACAACATATTTCGCATGTTCACATCCTTCGAAGACGACGATTTCATCTTCTTCTTCTGAGGCGATCCCGGCGACAATATCACGTGCACGCAGTGCGGCTTTAAGCTTTTCATTCGCAAACAGGTCGAGTTTTTGTTGCACCTCGCCCTGCACGTTCTCAGCACCGCTGGCACCCAGGATATCAACCAGACCGGCTTTGTTGATATCGCGATGGATGATCTTGGCACCCAGTTTTATTGCTGACAGCAGCGCGGTTAACTCACCGGTAGCGTGAGAAAATTCGTGCTGTTTCTCAACAATAAATTCACCTAACGTTTTCATACCCTGTCCCTGCATTTTATGTGGAGTAATGTGACCTCAACAATCTTAACAAAGATTCAAATGTTCGCGCACAGGTGAATCGCGCCAGCAGGATACGGATTATCCTGAAATGCATTTCCGTCACGTTAAACATATGCGTAAAATGCGCCCCAAAGATACGAAGGAAGAGACGAATGCGCATTCATATATTGGGAATTTGTGGCACTTTCATGGGCGGTCTGGCTTTGCTTGCCCGCACGCTGGGCCACGAGGTAACGGGTTCGGATGCCAATGTGTATCCGCCGATGAGCACCCTGTTAGAAAAAGAAGGTATTGCACTTATTCAGGGTTATGACGCCAGCCAGCTTGATAACCCGCCGGATCTGGTGATCATTGGCAATGCCATGACCCGTGGAAACCCCTGCGTCGAAGCGGTGCTGGAAAGAAACATTCCCTTTATGTCTGGTCCGCAGTGGCTCCATGATTTCGTACTCCGTGACCGCTGGGTGCTGGCGGTTGCTGGAACCCATGGTAAAACCACCACGGCAGGCATGGCGACCTGGATTCTGGAGGTTTGCGGTTATAAGCCGGGCTTCGTGATCGGCGGCGTACCGGGCAACTTTGACGTCTCCGCCCGCCTGGGTGAGAGTCCGTTCTTCGTTATCGAAGCGGACGAATATGACTGCGCCTTCTTCGATAAGCGCTCCAAATTTGTTCACTACTGCCCGCGCACGCTGATCCTCAATAACCTTGAGTTCGATCATGCGGATATCTTTGACGACCTGAAAGCGATTCAGAAACAGTTCCACCACCTGGTGCGCATCGTCCCGGGGCAGGGCAAAATTATCTGGCCGGAAAATGACATTAACCTCAAGCAGACGCTGGCGATGGGCTGCTGGAGTGAACAGGAGCTGGTGGGTGAGCAGGGGCACTGGCAGGCGAAAAAACTGACCACCGATGCCTCCGAGTGGGACGTGCTGCTGGATGGTGAAGTCGTCGGTCAGGTGAAATGGGGCCTGGTGGGCGAGCACAACATGCATAACGGTCTGATGGCGATTGCCGCTGCTCGTCATGTGGGCGTCGCGCCAAAAGAGGCTGCTGATGCACTGGGAACGTTTATTAACGCCCGTCGTCGCCTGGAGCTACGCGGTGAAGCGCATGGCGTGAAGGTCTACGACGATTTCGCACATCATCCGACGGCGATTCTGGCGACGCTTGCTGCACTGCGCGGTAAAGTCGGCGGTACGGCGCGCATCATCGCGGTGCTTGAACCTCGCTCTAACACCATGAAAATGGGCCACAGTAAGGACGATCTGGCGCCGTCGCTGGGACGCGCGGATGAAGTTTTCCTGCTTCAGCCACCGCACATTCCCTGGCAGGTGGTGGAAGTGGCCGATGCCTGCGTGCAGCCTGCTCACTGGAGCGGCGACGTTGACGCGCTGGCGGAGATGATCCTGAAAACCGCACTGCCGGGCGATCATATTCTGGTGATGAGCAACGGGGGCTTTGGTGGCATCCATCAGAAGCTGCTGGACGGTCTGGCGAAGAAAGCCGAAGCCGTAGAGTAAGGTAGCCCGTTAAGGCCACCAACAGAAAACCGCGCCATCTGATGGAAATGGCGCGGTTTTTTTATGCTTATTCTTTGGCGATCGGCGTCTCAATCACCTGCTGCGTTTTGCTACCCTGAATGTCTGCGACCCGTTTTTCAACGTCCTGCACCTGGCTGGCGTTGTGCAACAGGGTGTAGGTCAGGTCAAAACGGGTGCTCTGGCCGGGTTCCAGTTTCTTCACGCGTTTTTGTTCACGTTCAATGGTCACCGGGTAGGCGTAACTGGTACCGGGCTCAATCCCGGTGACATAGCCCTGCTTCAGGGTGTCGGTATTTTTCCACAGCGTCAGCACCGGTAACTGCTGAGTGTTAAAGCTGATGGCCGCGCCTTTATCGCCTGCCTTGTTCAGCACCGCAGCCACGGTCTGGTTGGCGGAGTCTGCCAGCGGTTTAAGGTTGAAGACCATCTCATCGAAGCCTTTGGTCGGGCCGCTGTAGGTTTGCCATCCTTTCAGGCCCGCTTTGGCGTAATCATTGAACGGGCTGACGCTCTCGACCGGGGCGATAAAGCGCGCGCCGTCTTCCAGAATCGGCGTGCCGAAGTTGCTGTGGTAGATAATCTGATAATCATGCGCATAGTCAGCATGGTTGGTCAGCACGTCGTGCAGCGTAAAGCTGTTGCTGCCAGGGATGTAGCTCAGCTCCATCGTGGTTTGCAGATCGGCCTTCTTAAAGGTGCTCTCTTTGACCAGGCCACGAATGCGGATTTCATACGGCGCTTTCTCGCTGACATCGACCGACACCTGGGAAGCCGGGGTGTTGCCCACTTTGCCATGCAGCGTGTAAATCTGCCCGTCAGCGGTCACCGGGTGTCCGGTCCATTCATAACCGCAACGCACCAGCATCTCGTTGAATCCATCCAGCCAGCCGAGGCCGTTACGGCTTTCCAGGTTGATATACGCCGGGTTAACCACCTCTTTAACCGGTGAATCCCACCCCATACGGACGCCAAAACCTTCTACGCGCAGTAAATTCATGCCGCGCGTTGGGCTGAGCGTAATGGTGAGGCCATTCTGACTGGTAATGGTGATGATTTTACTGCCTTCCTGCTTGCCACCGTGCAACGATTCAGCTAAAGCGTCGCTAAAAATAATGAAAGTTGGAATGAGAAGCTGAAGGGGATTACCTCATGGCATAGCGGATGTTCAAAGACGCTTCTTCCCTCAGCACATTCGCCTTCACCCGCCAGGTTTGTTCGATCACATCAGGGGTCAGCACCGCTTCAGGCGGGCCATTGGCGATCACTTTACCGGCTTTCAGCAGCACCAGTCTCTGGCAGTAGTTGGCGGCGAGATTAAGATCATGCAGCGCGATCACCACCGTGATTGGCAGTTTCGCAATCAGCGTCATCAACTCCAGCTGATACTCAATATCAAGATGGTTGGTGGGTTCATCCAGAATCAGTAGCTGCGGCTGCTGTGCCAGCGCACGGGCTATTTGTGTGCGCTGTCGTTCACCACCGGAAAGTTGCCGCCAGTGCCGGTGGCGAAGGCAGGAGAGTGTCATCAGACAAATAGCGTCCTCAACGGCGCTATCATCTGCGCCGCTCCAGGCGAAAAGACCCCGACGGTGTGGCGTGCGCCCCAGGCGGACGATCTGCTCGACGCAAAGATCGCCGTCGACCTCGGCGTGCTGAGGGACAAATGCCAACTGTTTTGCCCGGCTGCGCAGAGGCATCTCATTGAGCGGAGTGCCATCAAAGCAGACATGATGGGCATAGCGCGGGAACAATCCGGCCAGGCAACGTAACAGCGTCGATTTTCCTGAACCGTTTGGCCCCAGCAGGCCGACGATTTCGCCGGTCCCTAGTTCAAGATCGATGCCCTGAAGCACCTTCTGTGATTGCAGGGCCATCTGTAACCCACTGACTGAAATATTCATTCTCTCTTCTCCCGACTGCGATAGAGCAGGAACACAAAAGCCGGTGCGCCCACGAGCGCGGTGACGACCCCAATGGGCAGCACCTGGTGGGTGATAATCGTGCGGGATACCACATCGGCGAGGATCATAAAATGGCTACCAACCAGGAAGGTCAGCGGAATAGACTGGCGATGACCAGGACCGCACAGCATGCGTGTGACATGGGGGATAACCAGTCCGACAAATCCCACCGCGCCAATGGTGCTGACCATCACCGCCGTTACCAGCGCGCAGGTGAGCAGCAGCACTATGCGTACCAGGGAAACCGGCACGCCCAGGGTGGTGGACACCTCATCGGCAAAGGTGAAGGTATCCAGCGATCGCGAAAAAGCAAAGATAACCAGAAAACCGATAAGCGTGATAATCAGGGCAAGGATGGCATCCGGCCAGCGTACACCGCTCAGGCTACCCAGCAGCCAGAACATCACGCTACGCGACTGTTCGGCATTGGCCGATGTGCTGACAATGTACGCGGTCATGGCGTTAAAAAGCTGGGTACCGGCAATGCCTGCCAGCAGTATCCGGGGCGGACTGTCGGTCATACCGTGCGTGATGAGCATGATCAGGATAAAGGCGCAGCAGGCGCCGATAAACGCGCCGCTACTGATGCCCAGCGCGCTGCCGCCTATGCCCAGTAGCATCACGCAGACCGCGCCCAGAGACGCGCCGGAAGAAATACCCAGCAGATACGGCTCCGCCAGCGGGTTACGCAGAATGGCCTGCATCACCAGGCCGCAAAGTGCGAGCCCGCCACCGCTGCAGGCTGCCATCAGTGCCCGGCTCATGCGGTACTGCCAGACAATGCCCTCTTCAACCTGGGGCAGGCCGTAGGTGCCCAGCCCCAGCCCGTTGAGGATGGCTTTACCAGCATTGGCATAAGAGACCGGCATATCGCCGACGGTCGCCGCGAACACCAGCATCAGGGGTAGGGTCAGTAGCCCGAACGCCATCAGGCTGCGGTGGCGCAGATTGGGTAGCGCGAAGGGTAAGCGGGCGCAGAGAAGACTCATGGTTTCGCCTGGAACGCTGCTAATTTTTCACTGATCGTCTCGACGGCATCGACGTTACGCAGCGAAGGGTTCAGCGACATGGCAGGCACGACAATAATATGGCCATTTTTCACCGCCGGGATACCTTTGGTTACCGGATCGTCGTGCAAAAATGCGGTCTTCACTGCCACATCATCGGCAGGGTAGAGCCGACGCGACATCTCAGCAATGACGATAACATCTGGCTGCGCCAGGGCAATGTGTTCCCATGTCACGGCTGGCCATTCGTCATGTGAATCGATGATGTTTTTCAGCCCAAGGGTATGGCCGATCCAGCCCGGTGCGCCATAATCGCCCGCCACCCAGGGATCACCTTTCAGACGACTGCTGGAGAACCAGAACACCACTTTCAGCGGCTTACTACGCTGCGCTGTCGCCCGTTCCTGCGCTTTCTGAATACGCTGGGCCAGCGTCTGGTTGAGATTTTCACCCTGCTGCTGCACGTCAAAAATGGCTGCCAGTTCAGTGACTTCACGTTCTATTTCCGCAATCGTAAACGGCGTGCTGCGCGCACCGTCGCTGTTAGAGGTGTCGGTGACCTTTTTACCGATGCAGTCGGCCGGGGAGATCCAGGTCGGGATACCTAATGACGCAAATTGTTCGCGGGTGCCGGTTTCCCCCTGTGGCCCGATGTGCCAGTGATACTGGGCCAGCACCAGATCCGGGTTCTGTGCGGTGACAGCTTCAAAAGAAGGGGCATTATCCGCCAGTTTTTTCAGACCCTTGCCCTGTTCCGCCAGCGCACCAGGTAAGGGGCCAAACCAGACTGACGTGGCGCTGATTTTCTTCTCCAGCCCCAGTGCTAGCAGCAGCTCCGTTTCATGTTGCCCGACGGTCACTACCCGCTGCGGTGCCTGGTTAAAGGTTTCTTTGACCCCGCAGTTTTCCACGGTTAGTGGATAAACCTGGGCGGCCAGACCCGTCTGCGCAAAGCCCATTAGGGCAGACAGCAACACTATTTTTCTGATGAACACGTTCTCGACCCTCAAATTGTTATGTTATAACATAATACATATTATGCTTCAGGGAGCAATACAGAGAATCATTCGGGGAGGGGGGTAATGAAAGAAAAGGTGGTGGAGCTCACTCCGTCGGAGCAGCACAAACTCCAGGTCAGGTTCAATAAACTCAAGGGGCAATTAGCGGCAGTCGAAGGTCTGCTTGTCAGCCCTATGCCTTATGCGGGAACCTTGCAACAGCTCTCCGCTGTCAACGGTGCACTGAAAGCCATGATGCGCGAAATTCTTGAACTGAGCGTGCGTAGTGAAATGGCCTGTCTTGCCCGGCAGGAAGCTGCCCACAATGCCGATGACATCATTCTGGCTATGCGCAGTTTTTTGAAATAGGGGGAGCAGGAATTGCCGCGCCGTCAGTACTGAATGACGCGGTTAATCTTAAATGGCCTTTAGCTGATTAATGACAAAAGGATTAGCCTGCAAAAGCAAAAGCAGTTTTCTTGGCGCGCCGGTGGGCTGACGGCGTTTTAGCTCCCAGCTTTTTACCAGGTCATAGCTGACACCTACGGCAGCGGCAAAGTCTTGCTGTTTTAACCCGGTTGCTTCACGAATCGCTTTAACATCAATCTCGCTAAAGGTATGAACATGTTGGGGTGCTGGTGTTTGTTCGCCTTTTTCAATTCGTACCATCTCTTCTGCACTGGCCAGCAGATCGGCAAATAATTCGTCTTTCATTGTTATCTCATCGCCTTCGTTGACGCCGCATCCGGCTTGTTGACTGGAGGGAGTTCAGTACTTAAGCGCTAAATCAACATATCGGATAATTTTTTCAGTGCTTTCTTTTGTTCGTCTGTTAAATCATCAAGTTCGTTTTTAGGGTAAACCAACGCCAGATAAATCCGCCCTTTCAACATCACGTTGTAGTAAATCACTCTGACACCACCACGCTTTCCCATTCCAGGACGGCCCCACCGAATCTTTCTAAAACCACCCGTGCCAATAATCGTGTCTCCAGCTTCAGGATCTTCAATTAATCGTTCCTGAAATGCCTGGAATTCGTCGTCTGGCAAAAGTATATGACGCTGTTTGCTGAAACCCAGGAGTTCAATAAAAGTTACCATCTTCATCCCTGATAGTAGCGTAATCCTTTTACCATTTTAAGTGTACCGGGTACGCGGGTAAGGTTTTTTATGTACCGTGTACATGTATATGATGAATTGTAGTGCCTGGGATAGAAAGAGTGAGAAATGGTATTAGCGTGTAGAGAAAAGCGATGTGCGGAGGCGAGTCCGCACATCTGGGAAGGGGATTATTCCTGACCTTCTGCCAGCTCGCGCAGATACTGGAAAATCAAACGAGAAGATTTCGGCGGTTTGTTGCCTTCTTTCTCTTTTTTGGCATTGCGGATAAGCGAACGCAACTGCTGACGGTCAGCGTCAGGCCACAGGTTCATCACTTCTGCCAACGCGTCGTCGCCATTTTCAATCAGACGATCGCGGATCTGTTCCAGCTTGTGGAAAAGCGCCACCTGTTGGTTATGGCGGTTTTTCAGCTTGTCCAGCGCCTGGCGAATTGGCTCAACGTCGCGCTGACGCAACATTTTACCAATCAGCTGTAGCTGGCGGCGGCGGCCTTCTTTCTTAATGCGCTGGGCGAGTTCAATCGCGGCGCGCAGGTCCGGGTCCAGCGGGATTTTATCGAGCGCGTTTTTGCCAAGCTCAACCATTTCCAGGCCAAGTTGTTTTAACTCTTCGGCATCACGCTTAATTTCACTCTTACTGACCCAGATTATCTCATCATCTTCGTCCTCGATGTCGTCACCGGGAACGTCGTCGAGCCAGTCTTCGGGCTGCTTTGTCATCTATGGCTCCTCAAAAAAGAGGCTAATGTTACCAGTTAAGGCGCGCACTGAAAAACGGTTCTCTGTTAGACTTCAAATTATCTCTCCTTTAATTATGGCATTGGCGATGAAAGTAATCACACAAGTTGCACAACAACGTAAAGCACTGGAAGAGGCCGTCTCTACCGCGCTGGAACTGGCGTCTGGAAAATCAGACGGTGCGGAAGTGGCCGTCAGCAAAACCACCGGGATTAGCGTCAGTACGCGCTACGGTGAAGTGGAGAACGTCGAGTTCAACAGTGACGGCGCGCTGGGCATCACGGTTTATCATCAAAACCGTAAAGGCAGTGCTTCATCGACCGATTTAAGCCCGGAGGCCATCGCCCGTACGGTGCAGGCGGCGCTGGATATTGCCCGCTACACTTCGCCGGATCCTTGCGCGGGCGTGGCGGAAAAAGAGCTACTGGCCTTCGACGCACCCGATTTGGATCTCTTCCACCCGGCGGAAGTCTCTCCGGATGAAGCTATTGAGCTGGCCGCGCGTGCCGAGCAGGCAGCGCTTAAAGCAGACAAGCGCATCAACAATACCGAAGGCGGCAGCTTTAACAGCCACTACGGTATTAAAGTATTCGGCAACAGCCACGGCATGCTGCAAGGTTATGCCTCAACGCGCCACTCCCTCTCAAGCTGCGTGATTGCCGAAGAAAATGGCGATATGGAGCGCGATTACGCCTACACCATTGGTCGTGACATTCATGACCTGAAAAGCGCCGAATGGGTGGGCGAAGAGTGCGCGCGCCGTACCTTATCTCGTCTGTCACCACGTAAGCTGTCCACCATGAAAGCCCCGGTGATTTTCGCCAATGAAGTGGCGACCGGCCTCTTTGGTCATCTGGTCGGGGCGATTGCAGGTGGGTCGGTATACCGCAAGTCCACCTTCCTGTTGGATTCCCTGGGCCAGCAGATCCTCCCGGAGTGGCTGACCATTGAAGAGCATCCGCATCTGCTGAAGGGACTGGCGTCCACGCCGTTCGACAGCGAAGGGGTGCGCACCGAGCGTCGTGACATCATCAAAGACGGCGTGCTGACCCAGTGGCTGCTTACCAATTATTCTGCCCGCAAACTGGGCCTGAAAAGCACCGGGCATGCCGGCGGCATTCACAACTGGCGGATCGCCGGACGGGGTTTAGGCTTTGAGCAACTGCTCAAACAGATGGGCACTGGCCTGGTGGTCACTGAACTGATGGGGCAGGGCGTGAGTGGTATCACCGGGGATTACTCTCGTGGTGCGGCCGGTTTCTGGGTCGAGAATGGCGAGATCCAATATCCGGTCAGCGAGATAACCATTGCAGGAAATTTGAAAGATATGTGGCGTAATATCGTTACGATTGCTGACGATATCGAAACACGTAGCAATATTCAGTGTGGTTCAGTGTTGTTGCCGGAGATGAAAATCGCCGGCCAGTAATACCCGTCATACTTCACGTTGCAGGTGCGTTGGCTGCACGCGCTCACCCCAGTCACTTACTTATGTAAGCTCCTGGGGATTTGCTTGTTTGCCGCCTGCCTGAAACGCGAATTATTTAGGGTATAACTTTTTTAATAATAAAAAAGGAAGTGAGCAATGCGGAAAAAACTGCTGGCGATGTTAGCTGTCTCTACCCTTGTCCTGAGTTCGGCCCATGTCTTCGCGGCCGACCTTGAAGATGACATGGACACCCTCAATAAAAACCTCCAGGTTGTCGAAAAGTCTGATGATGCGGCGACCATCAAAGATGCCTTAACCAAAATGCGTACCGCAGCACAGGATGCGCAGAAAGCAACACCACCGAAGCTGGAAGACAAAGCGCCGGACAGCCCTGAAATGAAAGATTACCGTCAGGGCATGGAGACGCTGATTGGGCAGATTGACGGCGCACTCAAGCTCGCCAACGAAGGTAAAGTCAAAGAAGCAAAAGCGGCGGCGGAAGAGTTCAAAGCCACCCGCAACAGCAACCACAAGAAATTCCGTTAAGTCTCCTGAAGCGGGGCGCTCGCCCCGCTTTTTCTCGCTCACGGAATCAGTACAATTTTTCCGCTGAATTCCCGGTTCTCCAGCAAACGATGCGCTTTTTCCCCTTCACTCAGTGGAAATTCGGTGATGGGAGGCAGGGAGATATGCCCCGCTTTGATGAGACCAAACAGGCGATCCGCCCGTAGCTGCCGCTCTTCCCGTGAGGTGAGATAGGACCACAGATCCGCGCCCAGGATGCCCGAAGATTTCAGCAAGAAATCCGCAGGATTAACCGGCGGAATTGTCCCGCCTGACATGCCAAACAGCACCACCCGCCCCCCTTCTTTTACCGCTTCCAGGCTTTGCAGCAAAGTGCTGCCAACAGAGTCAAAGACGATATCGCTGCCGGCAGCATACGTGTGCCAGTTGTCATACCCCACCGCGGTGTCTGCCCCGCAGGCCAGACAAATCTCCTGCTTCTGCTGACTTGATGCGACGGCAATCACCTGTACTCCACGGTGCACCAGCATTCGGGTCAGTAAACGTCCAACCCCACCGGCAGCCGCCAGCACGGCAGCGCGCATACCCGGTAACACCGGGAGCACGTCATGAATCAGATAATCGGCGGTTAATCCTTGCAGCAGCACGGCGGCGGCCTGTACCTCAGTAATGCCCTCCGGCAGGCGAATAGCATGCGTCTGCGGAATGAGGATGTGGCTGGCATGCGCCAAGGGTACATCGGTAAAGCCGATGCGATCCCCCGGTTGCCAGCCGCTCACGCCCGCGCCAACTTTTACCACCCGCCCGGCACCTTCATACCCCGCGGTCCAGGGGGCTTTTCCTGCCAGGGGGTAACGCCCCTGCCTGCGATAAACATCAGCAAAGTTCAGCCCGGCAGCCGCGACATCTACCAGCATCTCGCCCTCCTCAGGCGAGGGCGTGGCGGTTTCGCGCAGGTAGAGCACCTCGGCTGAGCCAAAATCATCAAAAACCAAAGATTGCATAATAAAATGACCTGATAACCAAGAGTAAACTCATTATTCTCGCCGCGAAGGTGCGGATAAAGCGCACTTTGGTATCATGATTCGATAGCCATAATTTAGAATGGAAGGTGGCATGGACTACATTAAATGCGTGGAATCCTTTGTACGTACGGTGACAACGGGTAGCTTTACGGCGGCGGCAGAAGCGCTGGGCATCACGCCGGCGATGGTCGGTAAACATGTTCGCGAGCTGGAAATACGCACCGGCTGCCAGCTCATTCACCGCACCACACGTCGACAGGGCCTTACGGAGGCGGGCCAGCGTTTCTATCAGTACGCCCTGCAAATCCTGGCGGCCGTTCGCGAGGCGGACGGGCTGGCTAACCACCTCAACGACAGTGTGACGGGGAGGCTGCGCATCAGCGCGCCCGTGACTTACGGGCATCATGTCCTGACCCCCATTCTCTCCCGTTTTTTGCAACAGCACCCCGGCGTGGATGCCGAAATGGTGTTGAGCGACCGCAAAGTGGACCTGATTGAAGAGCGCTTTCAACTGGCGGTCAGGATTGGCAGCATCAACGATGATGGGATGATTGCGCTGCCGCTCCCACCCTACCGCATGCTGCTTGCGGCCTCGCCGGCGTACCTGCAACGCCATGGCTCGCCGTCCACGCCTGATGAATTAAAACAGCACCACTGTATCAGCTTCAGCCAGTGGCGGTCGGATCACCGCTGGCATCTGCAAGGGCCAGAGGGCCAGCATGAGGTGCCAGTCACCCCCCGGCTGATGGTTGATTCCGGTGAGGCTATCCGTCAGGCGGCGCTCTCCGGGCTGGGGATTGTGCTGCACTCGACGTTGACGCTACAGCGTGATATTGACGAGGGGCGACTGTGCCGCGTGTTAGCGGAATATGCCCCGCCTGAACGGCCCATGCATCTGCTGCGCTTACCGGTCAGGCCGCCGCTGCCTGCGGTATCGTCTTTTATCGACTTCTTTCTTAACGCTCTGCGCCAGGAATCCGGTGCGCGTTAGATAATCTCGATCGGCTGGGTACGATTTATCACATAAGAAACCCTTATCACTTCACACTTTTCTCTTTCGACGCTCACTTTTTTTATGCTCACGACCGGGCTTATTTCCGCATCTTTTGGGCAAAGATGTGACCGTCGTAGAGTCAAAAATCCTCAGGTCACCCATTTATGTGGTGCAGATCACTAAAGCCTCTCGCCTTTCCACTTCGAAGTGGAAAACTCCTCGCTACAAACTCTTAACCTGCAACGTTAGTTTTATTCCAGGCCATCAACGGGGTAAGACGAGTGAATAACGGAGCGGTAATGAACGACGCTGGAGACTGGGCTGAGCAAACGGCAACCCTGGCCGAACGCATGCTGACGCAGGTATATGCCCTGCTTGGTCATCACGGCATCGTGCCTAACGCGGTGCAGCAGCAAATGCTGACCTCTCACGTTCGCGCCATGGCACACCGGTCCGTTACCGGCGAGCCGTTGCCGGACGTAGATGCCAGCCTGTTTGATGAAATTTCGCCGGAATCCATGAACCTCGCGCGTGACGTGGTGGCGGAGTTCGGCAACCTCCCGGAAGAAGAAGCCTGGCTGCTGTCGGTGCACTTCGAAGTGGCAAAAGAGAACCTGTAAGGAGCGAAAAATGGAACAGATTACCGTCGTGATTGGCGACCGGCTGGGTAAAGGCCAGAAAGTGGCAGCAGGGGTCGAAAAAGCGGGCGGCCGTGCCGTCGTCGTGCCGGGCGTGGCTGCCGACATGAAGCTCGGCGACATGATGAAAGCGGAAAATGCCACCTTCGGCATCTCTTTCTGCGGCAGCGGTGGCGCGGGTGCCATCACCGCGCAGACCAAATATGGCTACAAAGCCAAATACGGCATGCGTTCGGTCGACGAGGGTGTGACCGCCATTAACGAAGGCTGCAATGTGCTGGGCTTCGGTTTTATGGACAAAGAAGAGTTAGGCGAGCGTCTGGTGCAGGCGTGGCAGAAAAAATACGGCGCATAACCATGAAAGAACAGTTCACCACCACGGTCAGGGTTAACGGCAAAGGCGACAGCAAAGCGCGCGCCTTCTCCGATGCGCTGAACCACGTTCAGGCCGCGGTGATGAAAGCGTCGCCGCATATTTTACTGCGTATTGAGCCACAGGATGTGCAGGTTGTTCATGCGCAGGAAACGGCACGGAAAGAGGCATTTTTGTTCCTCTTTCTGCGCCGGGAAAGACGTGCGTACAGCGTGGAGCTGGACGTCACCGTCAACGTGACCGCCATCAATCTCGACAAGGTGGATTTCGTTACGCAACGCTGACTTTTACTGAAAGGGCAGACTGATGTTCTTAATCATACTAATAAAATCGCTCATCATCGGCGGCCTCGTGGGCGTCGGCGTGGGCGCTGGGGCTGCACGCATGTTTCATGCGCCAACCACGCAAGGGATGGGCGCATTTCGTACTCTCGGCGAGTTGAACTCCTGCGAAGGGGATCCGGCTTCGCACTTCTCCTTTGGTTTAGGCTTCTTCTTTAACGCCTGGGCTTCGTCCGTGGCGGCAGGATCTTTCACCCAGGACGTTGATCATCGCATCATCCCTAACTGGGGCGCGGCGGCCCTGATGGTGAAAAACCGCAACGTCGGTGAAACCCTTCACGATCCGAAAAAGATGGCCATCGCCTGCGGCCTGATCGGCATGATCGTGGTGACCTTCCTCAACCTGACAGCCTCCTCCGTGCCGGCGGCATTGCAGGTCACGGCGGTCAAAGTGCTGGTGCCCGCGGCCAACCTGCTGGTGAACACCGTGATGCCGGTTATCTTCTGGCTCGCGGCAATTGATGCAGGGAAGAAGTCCGGCTTCTGGGCCACCGTGTTTGGCGGCGCGGCGCAGCTCATCATGGGCAATGCCGTACCGGGCCTGGTGCTGGGCATCCTGATTGGTAAAGGGGTAGAAGAGAGCGGCTGGAACCGTGTCACCAAAGTGATGATGAGTGCCATTGTGGCCCTGTTTGTGCTGAGCGCCTTCTTCCGTGGCTTCGATCTGAAGATGATCGAGTCCTTCCACCTGAGCGCGCCGAACTGGCTGGAGCTCATTCATAACTCGCTCAGCGGCAAGTAAGGAATGACGATGGAACAGAATAAAGGTTTTTGGTATGCCGACTGGTCATTCCCGATCTTTGTTGGCCTGCTCTCTTCCGGCGTGTTCGCCGGGACGCACATGTACTACCTCTATGGCATCGGGGCGTTTAACGAAGTGGCCTTTGTGGCGATGCTGAAAGCGGGCATTGATACCGGCGCCTACGGCGCGGTGGCGGCCTTTGGCGCGAGTTTCCTGTTTGCCCGCATCATCGAAGGATCACTGGTGGGGATCCTGGATATTGGCGGCGCGATCCAGACTGGCGTGGGCTTAGGGGTTCCGGCCCTGCTGCTGGGCGCAGGGATTATGTTCCCGGTGACCAACTTCATGGCATCGCTGGCGACCGGCCTGGTGATTGGTCTGGCGATTGGCTACATCATCATCCTGGCGCGTAAGTTCACCATCAACCAGAGCGATTCCACCTACGGGGCGGACGTGATGATGGGGGCGGGTAATGCGTCTGGTCGCTTCCTGGGGCCGTTAATTATCCTCAGCGCGATGACCGCATCGATTCCCATCGGCGTCGGCTCTCTGATTGGCGCACTGCTGTTCTATCTCTGGCAGAAGCCGATTACCGGCGGTGCGATCCTCGGTGCCATGCTGCTGGGCTCTATCTTCCCGATTGCACTTTGATCTGACCGGGCGTGAAAGTGGTAGGCCGTATAAGGCGTAGCCACCATCCGGCAATAAGGCCTGATGGCGCTGCGCTTATCAGGCCTGGACGAGCGCCCCATTTCAACAGGAAAGACCTATGTTTGATTTACTCCTGCGCCGTGCGCGCCTCGTGGATGACACGGTGACGGACATCGGCATTAAAGAGGGCAAAATCGCGGCACTCGGCGACATTGATTCGTCAGCAAGTAAAACCGTTGATTTAGGCGGCGATCACTACGTCAGCGCAGGCTGGATTGACGCCCACGTCCACTGCTACCCAAACTCACCTATTTATAACGACCAGCCGGACAGCGTCGGCATCGCCACGGGCGTGACCACCGTTGTTGCCGCAGGCAGTACCGGTGCTGACGATGTTGATGATTTCTACGCTCTCACGCGGGGCGCTGCCACGGAGGTCTATGCGCTGCTGAATATCTCCCGCGTCGGGCTGATTGCGCAAAACGAGCTGGCGAATATGGCGAACATTGACGCCAGTGCCGTGCGTGAGGCGGTGAAGCGGTACCCGAATTTCATTGTCGGCCTGAAGGCGCGGATGAGCAGCAGCGTGGTGGGCGAAAACGGGATTACACCGCTGGAGCGCGCCAAAGCAATCCAGAAAGAGAACGGCGATCTGCCGCTGATGGTGCATATCGGTAACAACCCGCCAAACCTCGATGAGATTGCCGAACTACTGACCGCGGGCGACATCATTACCCACTGCTATAACGGCAAGCCGAATCGTATTTTGACGCCGTCCGGCGAGCTGCGTGCTTCGGTCACCCGGGCGATTGCACGCGGTGTCAGGCTGGATGTGGGCCACGGCAGCGCCAGTTTCAGCTTCGCCGTCGCGAAGCAGGCCATTGCGCTTGGCATTCTGCCACAGACCATCAGCTCCGACATCTACTGCCGAAACCGCATCAACGGGCCGGTCTGGTCGCTGGCTAAAGTGATGTCCAAATTCCTCGCCATCGGCATGTCACTGCCGCAGGTGATTGCCTGCGTCACCGACCATGCTGCCGACAGCTTACGCCTGCGCCACAAAGGGCGACTGGCGCCAGGCTTTGATGCCGACCTGACCATTTTTGACCTCCGTAGCCAGCCGGTGCTTTTCCGTGATGCGGAAAATGACAGCCTGCAGGCGAACCAGTTACTGACGCCGCTGGCTGCCATTCGCGCAGGCAAAGGCTACATGACCGAACAAGGGAGTGCAGAGCATGCCTTCGATTTATGAGAAATATCAGTTAAAGCAAGTGATTAACGCCTCCGGGCGCATGACGGCGCTCGGTGTCTCCACGCCGCGCCCGGAGGTGGTCGAGGCGGTGCTGAGCGGTATGAACCACTACTTCGAAATGAAAGACCTGGTGAATAAAACCGGGGAGTACATCGCAAAGCTGCTGGACGTGGAAGGGGCGACGGTCGTCTCCTGCGCCTCAGCGGGCATTGCCCAGTCGGTGGCGGCGGTGCTGGTGAAAGACAGCGACTGGCTGCTGGAAAACCTGCACATCACGCCGATTGAGAATAACGAAATCGTCCTGCCGCGCGGGCACAACGTTAATTACGGCGCACCGGTGGGCACCATGGTGGCGCTGGGCGGTGGCAAAGTGGTGGAAGCAGGGTACGCCAACGAGTGTTCAGCTGACCAGCTGGCGGCGGCGATCACCCCGCGCACGGCGGCCATTCTCTACATCAAATCACACCACTGCGTGCAAAAAAGTATGCTCAGCGTGGAGCAAGCTGTCGTGGTGGCGCGTAAACACAACCTGCCGCTGATTGTGGATGCGGCGGCGGAAGAAGATCTGCAGTGTTACTACCGCTCCGGCGCGGACCTGGTGATTTACAGCGGCGCGAAGGCGATTGAAGGGCCGACCAGCGGGCTGGTTATTGGCAAAACCCAGTACGTGGAGTGGGTCAAGCGCCAGACGGCGGGCATTGGCCGGGCGATGAAGGTGGGGAAAGAGGGCATTCTGGGGCTGACCTGCGCCATTGAGCACTACCTCAGCGCCCGCAAAGAGAGCGGCGCGGAGATGGTGGCGAAGATGACGCCGTTTATCGACAAACTTAACACCCTCAGTGGGGTGAGTGCCCGCGTGGTCTGGGACAGCGCCGGGCGTGATATTGCCCGCAGTGAAATCAAATTTGATGAAGCCGTGACCGGCATCGCCACCGGTGAGCTGGTCAACGCCCTGAAGCAGGGTGAATACGCTATTTATTTCCGTGGCTACAAAGCCAATGAAGGCATTATCGAAGCCGATGTGCGTAGCGTCAGCGCTGAGCAACTGGCTATCGTGGCAAACCGCATTAGCGAAGAGTTAAACAAGGAGCACCGTGCATGAAACTGACCCCCAACTTTTACCGGGATCGTGTCTGTCTGAACGTACTGGCCGGCAGCAAAGCCAACGCCCGCTCCATCTATGAGGCGGCGGAAGGCCATGTACTGGTGGGCGTGCTCTCCAAAAATTACCCGGACGTGGCCAGTGCGGTTGCTGATATGCGCGAATACGCCGCGCTTATCGATAACGCGCTGTCAGTGGGCCTGGGGGCGGGCGATCCGAATCAGTCGGCGATGGTCAGCGCCATCTCCCGCGAGGTGCAGCCACAGCACGTCAACCAGGTTTTTACCGGGGTAGCGACCAGCCGCGCGCTGCTCGGGCAGAACGAAACCGTGGTCAACGGGCTG